>Ga0114973_10001220_pt1 | contig 19302 bp, 22 predicted proteins | sample M_140807_MF_Meta_FD_87025 | JGI IMG/M metagenome (GOLD analysis project Ga0114973, IMG submission 87025) | Freshwater microbial communities from Lake Montjoie, Canada to study carbon cycling - M_140807_MF_MetaG | ecosystem: Environmental > Aquatic > Freshwater > Lake | place: Lake Montjoie...
AGAACTATCCCCAAAAAGACGAACCCCAGCTGGTCTTTCTGTCCCGGCCTGCCCCCGGCCAGAAATATGAGGACTGGGTTGATTCTGTTGTCGACGAGCTCTTCAAGCCCGGCGGCCTGGCCGACGGCAAGATCGTCCAACCCCGCACTCACCAATTCCCAGGAGGTAACTAACCATGGCTAAATTCATCGACCTCGGACAAAAGAAAGCGGACGACCCCATCTTCACCGAAGGGATTCGCTTCATCTCCATCCGCAAACCCACATCACCGGTAGGAGCCGTTATCCCTAACGGCCCGTGCCCAGACCCCACAACCCCCACACCAACTAAGGAAACTCCATATGAACACCAAAAATAATCTAAATCTTTCATCCTGCCTCACAGCCTTTCTACTTCTGAGTTGCGCATTTTGTCGTAGTGACGACACGCTCTTCGCCAACTTCGGTAGCTACGTGAACATTGAGCATCAGGAAGGTCTGGATACCGACCGTGTACTCATCGTCTCCCGGGACAACGTCTATATCGGGGACGTCGACGAAAACGGCAGCTTCAACGCTCTCGGCACCCAGGCAGGCACCTCCGTCTGGGGTTCCCAGACCGGCCAAAGCCAAGTCATCCTCCTTCGCACCCCAGTTGACGAGAAATAAAACAAAAAACCATGAGCAAAAAAACCCAACTCTCCCCGAAACCCCAGCCCCGACTTCAGGTCGAGGTTACCGCCTCCGGCCCTCTCCCGCTTCCCGAAGGCTGGCAAGAAACCACCCTCGTCCTCAGCGGCCGGCACTACATCTTCTTCTACAATCCCGACAACCGCCAAGTCCACGCCCCAGGCTATCCGCATCTCCCCCTCCACTCCATCCGCCTGCACGACGGCAAAATCATCAGCCAAGAGGACCTCTGCTGGGACGTTGAAAACGCCCTCGGCTACGACCCCGGTGACTACGGCTCCGGCCCCCGCCCACCCATCGGCTCGGAACCCGCCACCCCCTCTTCCTAAAACCCCAAAGAAAGGACACCACACCATGACCAACACCCAGAACACTCGACCCACCACCCTTAGCCAAACAAAACTCTTCACCAACTCGCGGCTACACACCTGCAACTATCAGGTCCCCGCCCCATGGCCCAAAATCGCGGAGTCTCTAAATCCCATCCTCGAGAACCCCCGCATCCCACCTTTTCTCAAGTGGGCCTTTCAGGCCGTCACCATCGCCTTCGCTAACCCCCGCACCCGACGCGGCCTCTTCCGCGCCTTGTTCACCCTCGCCCATCGCGCCTTCGGCCCTGAAGCCCGCAAATCCGGTCAAGGCGACACCGGCTTCGACACCTTCTTCCGCCAAGCCCTCATCCTCGACGACCAGTCCGTCCAACAGTGCATTGATAAAGAAATACGCCGCAAACCCACCGCCCTGCGTGGTCTTGGCAAATCAGGGCAAAGCCCTACGAAGCTTTAGTGAAGTAGGGCAACCCAACCTAAAACTTAAACCTCATTTAAAACTCCAACTTAAACTTCAACCCCAAGGACCCCCAATGAACCAAAACCATATCCGATATCCCATATCCAATATTCCCTTCATCTTAATCTTAATCCTCATCTCCGCCTCCGCCCCGTCCCGGGGCTTGGCGAATCCTCCTCTCTTAGTCGCAGAGGACGGCACCTTCCTCGGTGTCGACAGCGCCAACCCCTTCGACCTTAACTCCACCTCCAACCCCTTCGGCACGTACGGCAGTGAGTACAGCGCCACCAGCATTAACAACCCCTACAGCCTCTACGGCAGCGAATACTCCACCGAGAGCGCCACCAACCCCTACCTTGTCTCCGAACCCCTGGAAAAATAAACTCATAACATGCCGACCCGCCAAACAAGAAAGCCACGCAAACCCAGATACATCTACAAAGGCCGGGTTTATGTTCTGGAACTTGATCCCAAAGTTCTACAAGAACTGAGGTTTCTGGCCCAAAACCCTGGCTGCCGAAATAATCCTGGCCTGGGTTGTCTTTATGTCGGCTCCACTGGCGATGTAGAAAATCGTATCCTCATCCATCTACATGGCCCGGGGCCTGGCGATAATCAAAAAGTGCGCGCTTCTAAGCTGGTCAGGAAACACTTCCTTCGGCGCCGGAAGGATCTGGAACCTACCGATGTGTATGAGACTTCGGGCCACGCCACCACGGCCGAGGCTCTTGAGGCCGAATTCCTGCGTGACGAAGGTTACCGCGTTTATTCCAACTAACCTCGCCGTACTTCCGATCGGCCTAAACGTGGATGTTTTGAGACTGTAAATTGCCATCTTTTCTCCAATTGCGTCCTTTCCGCTTGTCCGCATTTATTTTACATTAATTCAACGAAATGAACGGTGGCTTTGATTTTGGGATCATTATTCTCGGACTAGGTGCATTGGCACTTGTCGCTGGGCTGGGGGCTTGGTTTTGGGAAATCATGCAAAGCACTAAAAAGCCCGCTGTGAATATGCGCGGGGAAGACAAAGCTCTAATGAGCCTGCTTAAGGAGCCAACAAATGATTTTTCACTGCCGGAAATACGGACAAGGACCGTTATTTCTAAATTCCTGATTCCGCCGCCGGCTATTTGCGAACCCGGGATACCGTCGATCACGGAATTCGAGCTTGGGGCTGAGACTGTTGAAAATGATGAAACCTACGCGGAATCCCTTCAGGACAAGGTCGAGGTCGACGAGCCGCCCTTGCCGGTAGAAAGCCATGAAGCCTCACCGGAACCTCGCAACAGCACATTCCTTACCTGCAGTGGCCACGCCGCTTGGCTTTCCCCTGAAGATGACCGCGATTCTTCCTCAATTAGCCGTGCGATTTTTCGGAACGATTACAACTCCCTGATTTTTGCCTTCGAGGGCTTTTCCTCGCACAGCTGGCCAAAAGAAATTCTTTTTTCAAGAGAAACCGAGAGCATCTACACAGGCACGGCAAAATATGACCAAATCTCCGTTTTTTGTTCCATCAACTTCCCGGAGCTGAAGGGGAAAGACCTTAAATTCGACGGTTGGTGGCAAGTAGACCGCCACGACAGGGGAAAATACCTCAAATACCGTGTAAGCGGGTCTCTCAAGGCCTCCCGCCAAATAGAACCACCGGCTGTAAAGCAGCCCGCAGGCCTACCCGCACCTCGCGTTGCGGCAGCACCCTCCCCTACACCTGCCGTTCCACATGAAATATCAATCCCCGGACGAAGGTTTTCGCTTGGATACGGGAGATTTCGCGGGAAACCGTTTATTGAAATTCTCGAAAACGGGCGTCCATGGGGCGATTCCCATCGGAAAGCAAAGAAACATTTTTCTTTCGGTCGCCGTAAGGCGAGGATGATTTTGGTGGCTGAGAAACAGATTCGTGAATTTGTGGCTGCGCGCTGCGAAGGACTGCTTTCCACTCCGGCCAGCATTACGGGAGCGCCCCTTCTTGATGAGGCAGTGACAGTCAATAAGCAGGATTCCTTTAGAATTGGAACCGTGGTCCTTCCCTACCCTCACATCAAGCTGGTCCATAAGGAGGAAAGTCTGGGAATCGGCCTTTCCAAGGCAGATGCCCTGCTCAGTCTTTGGCCAAAGATTGATGAATGGGCAAAAAGAAATTAGGGGCGTTGCGACGCGCTTCTTGCATATATCTGCAGACCGAGCAATGTGACCTCAAGGCCTTTCAAACATTTCCAAGTGAAAGTGGATTTTAAGAGAATAAACATGAGTCTTTTCCCAGCCATCCAAAAGCCGATGCCCAAGGTTATGCCAAGCTTGCTTTTTTGTTTTATGGCAGTCCTTTTTTCCCCTGCTCATGCGACACTCGTGGAGCCCCCCTCCATGCCCGTTCCGACATCCGGCGGTCCGATTGAAGTGCGCTCAGGAATTCAGTTTAACGGTATCCATTCCATCGACTCACGCACCGAAAGTTTTCAGGCTGACCTGTATTTTTGGGCCAATTGGCAAGATCCAAAAGGGCTTCTCCTATTTGTGAGAAAGCCTAGCGATACCGTAAGCCTTCCGATGGAGACCGTTTGGGGCGCAACACCTTTACTATGGAATCCAAGCATTGAGCTAAATACAAGCGACATGACCAGCAACGGACGTGAAACCATCAATGTTCACTTGGACGGCGATGTCGGATACGAGGCACGAATTGTGGGAACCTTCCACCCGCCAGAAGGAACCCTGAATTTCCGGCTGTTTCCCTTCGATGCACACTGGCTCGTCATCGAGGTTTCCTCATTTGACTACAAATCTGACAAGGTCGTCTTCCTACCCCATAAGCCTTTGATGGAGGAAGGAGGCAAACATAAGATTATCGAGAGGGTGAAAATGCAGGAATGGAGCATACGCGACGTGCGGGTAGAGTCCGAGTCCCAGGCATTTGTAGGAGACAAGGAAGATGAGGATTTTTCTGTTCTAACCTTCAAGGTGTTGGTCGAACGAAAACCGGCATATTACGTTTTTCGTTGGATGGTCCCCCTTCTTTTGATTTTGGCTCTAGCTTGGCTTGCTCTCTTCACCCCCGCAGACAAGTTGGAGGTCCAGGCCTCAACGGTCTCAGCAGCTTTTCTTTCCCTTGTGGCGTTAAATTTTGTGGTCGCCGGAGATTTGCCTCACTGCGACTACCTGACACTTTTTGACCATGCCCTCGTCACTGCATACATCGCCGTCCTAATAATTGGCATTGTTATTTTCCGTGCGTGCCAAGTATCCAAGACCAATGCCGAAAGGTTGTTTGTACGTGTCCGTAGAACCATTCCCGCCGTTTTTATCTCCGTAAACGCCCTTGGTTCGTTTCTCTTTTATCTGAAATCTCCTGATCGCAACGTTATCGCTTCCGATACCCTGATTTTCCTGGCGTGGGTCATATTCATTGCAGCCCCTCACTTTCGCAGCACCCGAAGCGCTGAAGCTTAATCGGTGCTGAAGCATGGCTGTCCATTGATCAGCAGACGTTGTGCCTCGAATTCCCTTTGATCTGCCCACTCGGCAAACTCCTTTTCCTGTTCGTGGGAAAATCCTACAGGTTCATCAAACTTGCCGGCCGGTTCTTTGGGAAAATGGAACGAATGGTCTGATTTCAAATGATACTTGCCGTCAATCCGAATCAGTCTTCGGTGGAATGCGTTTCGTATCAGGGACTCATACTTCCGCGATGAACCCGTGGTATCCTTTGGCTGCCAATGGCAAAGTTGGAGGTTCCTTCCGGTTAACCAAAGATTCTTAAGCGAAGTGGTTGATATGCCGGCCTCAATCAACTTCCAATCCTCCATCAACTGCGCTCTAACCCTTTTTCGGCAAATCTCCTTAAGGGCGCCAGCAGTCATGCATTCGGTACCGGGAAGCCGTTTGACGACCGCAAGATCACAAAAATGAAACCGCAGCGAAAGATGCTTCGTCTGCTCGATCTTCTCGCAGAGAATCTTGTATAAAAACGCAGGGTCGTAGTAAGGATCAAAAATCTCCACTTTAAGCTTAGCCCCAGAGCCGAGATAGGAAGCCGCCGCGCGGCCGGCCTGCCCGATCATGGCAATCTTTTCATACAGCTTTGCCTTGGGGATTTTGATTCCGTACCTCATGGAAAGGTTATCGAAATCCCCTTTCCGATGCGTTTCGGAAGTTATGTCGGGAATCCTTGCTGTCTTGAGCTGGCCAGAAGTGCCCGTTGGTTTGGTGGTAGAAAAATAGATATGGGGCATCAGTTCTTCAGGTATCGCGGAGACTTCTTCAGCATCCCTATCAAATTTCTTTTTGATTTTCTGCTCAAGAACTCTGCCATGAGCTCGCAGATCTAGAATCAGAAGGCGGTATTTTTCATGCAATTTTTCAGGAGCTGTTGGCTGGAAAAGGTACCCTGGCCGAAAGCGTACGAAGTCGTTGTAGAACCACCTAAAAAACTCACGGTCAGTTTCCTCGTCGAGCTCGTTGAGGTGACTGCTTAATGAAAAAAAGGTCAGGAATGAATCAAGCGGCATCCTAAAAATCCTTTAGAGCCGACTCAAAGAACCCACCCGGCCAAGGATCCCCCATGGTTCCATTGTCGGATATTGCCAACCGCCGAATTTTGGATCCTTCCTTCTCCTTTACCACGTAACTGATAACGACATCTTCGGGCTTCACTTTCTTATGCCCGATACTTTTGCCACCTTCTTTGATACGCCGAAGCAGTCTTAGGACCATTTGCTCGCTGTGGAGCTCAAGAAAGACGGGAGGCGCACTTTCGTACTGCGCCAGGTTTTCCAAAACCACATCCATTAATTGGCTTTGATTATTGGGGTGCAAATGAAGCTCTGGTTGCTCCACAAAGAGGGCGCTATGCATGCCTTGCACGATTTCCACAATCACGGGCAATACCTGGGACCAGCCAAAGCCTATGTCGCGAAAGCTGAGATTCAGCCCCGAATGGAGGTTTTTTATTTCAAGACGAAGACCGGTCGTTTTGGTCATCTTCTTGTCGAGGACAAAACGGAAATCGGCCTGGAGCAACTCACAGGCGCGGTTAATGCGATGTAGAAATTCCTGATTTTCGAAAATATCCCTGTAGGATTGATTCCCGTAAGGATCCAGACCCCGCGCTTTAAGCAACCCCCGCTCTGAGATTTCCCGCTCTGGATAATTCCGATATGCAGCAAGATAATTAGGATCAATAAAGAACCTTCTGGCTGCCAAATGTACATAAAAGGAACAGGCTTCAACAAGGGCCCTAAAGTCATTGGCAAACAGATCCACGCCTTGCATCTCATCCGAAAGTCTTTGAAATTCGCGAGCTTCCTTTCGAATCTCGCCTCTCTCCCCAGAACCTGGAAAGATCTGCAGACCGCGTTCGCTGAACAATCCGTGGAGAACGACATCATAATGCGGGCCGGCAAACTGACGTGCGACTGACCGTGCCGCGATTTTGATGTGCCGTATTTTAAACGCCTTTAGAGCGATCCCTGAAAATGGCTGCAATAAGGATAAGGCCGCCTGACTTGCGCACTTATGATATGAGCTGGCATCCTTTGGCGCCGAGAACAACGGATCCACTTTAGTGGTTTTCTTTTTCGCGGTAAAAATCGCCAGCCACTTCCCCCCTGCCGAGAGGGTGATGTCAGGAGCCACGTGGATTGGGCCAAACCTGTTCTTGTTTTTATCCAAAGCCTTATTCAGGTCAAAAAGCACTTCGAGCGTGATTGGTATATTTTCACAGCTCGGGCAGATTGCCTGAAAAACCCCAAGAAGCTCCTCCCTCCTTCTTTCTCGAAGCGCCCTGGTTTCCTTTGAGTCTTTATGCGATAAACGAACCTTTTTTTCCGTCTCCTTTAGGATTTCTTTTAGCGGAACATTCACCGTTAACCGGAATCCGATCTTTTTTTCCTTTTTCTTCTTAAAGTGAACGAACTGCTCGAGCCCGCCCAAATCGACGAAGTCCCCGCTTCTTTCCGGTGTGGTGATATTCAGGTTTTTATTAAAAAGAACATCCCGGATCCAGAGCAGTGAATGGAAGATGCTGGATTTCCCCGAACTGTTTTTTCCAAAAATCAGGTTCAGTCGCCGAATCGGCAGAGTTTCCCAATCCCCGAACGCCTTCAAATTGTAGAAGCCGACAGAATCAAGAACCGGCTGGTATTCTTTATTGCGACTCTTTTTTCCCACACCCCTCATCCAATGAATATTGCCCTAATCCTGCGGTTTTTACAATCCGTTGCCGGCAAGAACCTTGCCACACCTCTACATTTTCCGTAAATCCTCCCTATGGGGTTGCTGCTAAATAATGTCAACGACCGCATCCTCAAGGCCTTGGGGCATCTTGCGCGGGTCCACCAGCAGGGCAACGTGGACGCTTTTCTGAAGCGCATCGCGGACTCCCATACCAGGAATCTCCAGGCATCGGTCCTCAGCAAGTCTTTCCGTGATCTGGAGCAGCTCATTGGCCGTGAAATTCTCGAGCCCGGCAAACCCCAGCGGCTGAACAGTTTGGGACGCGAGTTGGCCCAGAAAGCAGTCCGGCTGGAAAACGAGATAGATGCCCTGCTACGGCAGGAAAACAAGTGGATCTCCTTTACCGGGCCGGCCACTTTTTTGACCCACTACCTGGATCCGAAAATCGGCACCCTCTGCAACCGGCTTGGGCTTAAAATCCATGTCGGCATGGGCAACACGGATGATTCCCTTCAGGCCATCCAGAACAAGACCGTGGACATCGCCCTGATCCGCCTTTCCGCCCTGCAACGTCTTACGGAAACAGACCGCAAAAGGCTTAAAACAAAGGTGCTGGCCCAGATCGCCTATGTGTGGGCCGTACCCAAGGCCTTCCCAAAACACCGGGATTTTAAAAAAGGGACCGTCCGCATGGCCGGCCTCTCCGGGCGGGGTGAGCTGATGGGCGCCGTTTTGGAGAAGTATCCGGCCGTGGACTGGGCTGTTTTTTTACCCAGCTTCACCGCCATTCATTCGTTCCTGCTGAATACCAGCCAATACGGGGCTGTTCTTCCCGACTCCCTCGCAAAAGCACTTCCCAAGTCCTTCCATTTGGAGCCGCTCGACGCCCTGAAGGACAGGAAAGTGGCTGCCGTGGCCCGCAAACTGGATTTTGAAAATAACCCCGCCCTGCAGGACTGCTTCAACCTTCTCTAGGAAAGCCTTTTCTGATTTTGGCCAGAACCGCAGCCGAGTTTTTTAGCTGACATTCCCTTATTCGGACCACCTTCCAGCCCAGCCTTCTTAACCTTCCATTCACCGACCGGTCCCTTCTCCTGTTCGTCTGAATCTTCGCCCTCCAGAAGGCCCGGTTCTGCTTGGGAAGGCTAAAACAAAGGGGGCACCCGTGCCAAAAACAGCCATCCACAAACACCGCCACCTTCTGCTTTCGGAAAGCAAAGTCCGGCCTGCCCGTGATCGGCAGGTGCCTCCGCCAGCCACTCATCCCTGTGTTTCTTAGAAGCCTTGCCAGCCTGACTTCGGTCATCTCGTTCCCTTTCCCTCGAATTCGCGACATGACCAACGACCTCTTTTGCTTCGAGAAGATATCCATACGAATGAGCCATGGTACCGTATTTGTCCTGGGTCGATTGTTAAAATATTTTGATGAAGCTGATGTTATTCACAAGAAACTGGGCGGCAGATATTTATGCTCCCGTTTTGGGTTGTAACCTGATGAAAAAGAAATCTACTTAACACGTGACCTCTAGCTTCAAAAATTACTTTGGTGTCAATGGGATCAAGTTTCCGAGAAACGGCCTTTGGGAATTCCGAGATGCATACAGATTCATATTCACAAGGTTAGCAGCGGATTTTGCGACGAAGGAGATTAAAGAAGAGCTCCCTGCAGTTGTTTCCCATTGGCTACATGATATTTATAGCGAGCCGATCCTCTTTAAAAGAGGCTCAGGAAAAAAATGGTTGTCCTGGATGATGAAAGAGTGCGGTGGCTCACAACCAAAAATCGACTTTTCCAACTACCCGTTGGCCTGCAGAAAACAGGCCTTTAGGTTTGTCGATCTATTTGCAGGTATAGGGGGCTTTAGAATTGGCCTGCAGGAATGCGGCGGAAAGTGTGTTTTTTCAAGTGAGTGGGACAAGAAGGCCAAAGAGACTTATCTTCAGAACTATGCTGAAGTCCCGTTCGGAGATATTAGGTTTTTTACCAACGAGCAACGTTCAGATGATTTTATAAATAATAACATTCCAGATCATGATGTATTAGCGGCAGGCTTTCCATGCCAACCATTTAGTCTTGCAGGCATTTCTGCAAGGAATTCATTAGGCAAGAAACATGGTTTCTTTTGCAAGGTTCAGGGGACATTATTTTTCGACATTGTAAGGATTGCATCAGTAAAACGTCCGAAGGTTTTGTTTTTAGAAAACGTAAAGAACTTGGTTTCACATGACGGAGGAAGAACGTTTTCTACTATAAGGGAAATAATTGAAACTCATTTGGGGTACTCTTTTTTCTCAGAAGTAATCGATTCGTGTACGCTTGTACCACAACGGCGAAAACGAATTTACATGATATGCTTTAGGGACCCTAATGTCCCTTTCTGTTTCCCAGACTTCGCAGGTACCCCGTTAGATCTTCAAAGCATTCTAGAAAAGAATCCTGATCCGAGATACAACCTGAGCAAGAAAATGTGGGAGGGGCATAAGAATAGAACCTCGCGTAATTTATCTCGCGGAACTGGCTTCACCGCCTTTCTTGCAGACACCAAGAAGCCAGCAAATACCCTGGTGGCGCGCTATTACAAAGACGGTAAGGAGTGCTTAATTCCAACAAAGACAGGTATTCCAAGGATGCTTACGGTAGGTGAAGCAGCTCTTTTGCAAGGGTACAAAAACCCGTTTAAAGCCCACCCATCAAGATCCTCGGCTTACAAACAGTTCGGCAACTCAGTTACCGTTCCCGTTGTGGCCAGATTGGCAAAAGCAATAAGCAGGTTTTTACCTCAGGTATCATAAATTTTGAGAAGTTCTGCTTTAGTAAGATTAAAGACGTCAAGGACATCATCCCTTACATCAAGAAGGCTAGTAATTATTTTTTCTTTTTCCTCATAAGTTGCACGGTGAATAGCTCGGTGGGCATGTGGACTTAGGGCGTATAGGTTTTCAATTCGATCCAGCCGTGTATTAAATCTATCCTTATTCTTTTTGTTATTCGGGATCATGTGATGCGCTTCAAGATACGTTTCTTTTGTCGTTTTTGAAATAAAGCTTGGCGAAGTAAAGCCGGCCTCACATTTATAGTTTGACCTGACCAGACATTTTTTCGCCAGGTCAGTGGATCTCTTAACTTTTGTGGTCGCTTTCATATAAATAAGTCCGTCACCGTAGAGTTCTGAATTAAGATCTTCTTCTTCACTGTCATGAAGTCTGTCAGGTTCTTGCAGAATTTTCTGAAGGACTTCTTCTTTATTTTCTCCGTGAAAGGGATCCAACCATACAAACCGGTCGCCCGAATCCTGAATTTGAATGCGGAGGACATCTCCTTCCTCAGCAGCCCATCCAAGTTCTTTTCGCAAGTACAAGCGTACTTCACTTCGTTTTTGTGAGCCCGTCGGGCTTCTTCTTACAATTTTCAAATAATGAGTTGTTGATCCATTTTTGCTTTTGAAATCAAAAAAACCTGCTTCCGGGCTCAATGATTTAAGCCCTTTAGTATCTTTTTCTATTTTAATTTCACCTAAACGAGCCAGAAATTCCTCGGCGTCACTTTTGGGAATCGTAATATGTCCTTTATCTGCCTCGGCGCCTGTAATAACTCTTTTAAAATTAAATTCGCTCATTTTATAAGTCTCCTAATACTCATTCTTTTTGTCGAGGTTTTACAATGTGCGTGATCGGCACAGGGTTTATGGCGGTCCTTATCAGCGAAAATATAAGCTTTTACGCGTTATTTTATGTTTTTTACTTACCATTCTGTTTAACAGCATGGCTGCTTTTACCTAAATATCGTTGGCAGGCTTAACTTGAGCACGTATTTATGCATTGATTACGATGTCGTTTGCTTTTTTAGGGTCTCTTACGGAAAATCCGATCGTCTTTGGCAGGTTATTCTCTGGATAAAGCAACTCAAATCCGATAACCGCCTCCGGCCTGACAGCGTAGACAAGCAGCACGCCCCTTTTGGGATTTCGGAGCTTTTCTTGTTCTTTCTCAAGCGGCACTTCCAAAGCGCATCCTTTCGGCGTCTTGATGCGGCACAGCCACTTGGCGAGGCGGCGGTGGGAAGGCTCGCCGACTTGTTGCAGTCGTTTTACACCCTCCCCCTCCTCCACCCATTGTCTTTCGCGGACATCGGTCTCAAGGCCCTTGAATATCGAAAGTTTTTGCCCGTGAGATTCACCCCTAACCGTCTGAGGCAGGAGGACGAGCCAGGAATCAATGTTATTCCCATCCCTGCGAAGAAACTCCAGCTGCAGCTGAATACTGGACGGGCGTTTTCCTTCACCAAACTTAGCTTCCGCCCAGCGGAAACCTTCCAAGAAATCAATCACCTCCTTCTGCCCGGCTTCGAAACCGTGACAAGGGATCCGGTCGGTTTTTCCGTCGCTCCGTTTTCCCCCAAGGGTTTTGTTATCCATTAATCTGCGGCTTTTCGAAAGCAGCCGGCCCAGAAGTTCCTGGTTATGCCTGATTCCTTTCTCGGTCGCCGCCACCAGGGTGGGCTGGGACCACTGGCCGCCGAAGTTTTTCCTGGTGATTTCGGCGTTGAACATCTTGTTCTTGGCCGTGGGGGCAAGATCCCCCGTGATCTCGATCAGCGGGGGGATATCCCGCGGGGTGATTCTTTCCCTGCCCTCCTCTTTGACGTACCGCTTGATTTCGTCCCGGAACCTTTCCTCCATGAGGCAGGTGGCCTTGAAGGATTCGACGAGATTGACGGGGTTCCGCTTGCCTTCCTGCACCCCGACGAACACCCGCACAAGATCGCGATACCCCTCGCGGAAGCCGAACCACCTCCCCATCTGCATAAGAGTGTCCGCGGTTTTGGTCACCCTCCGGTAGTAGCTGATGGTAAGGCCTTCCACGGTGTATCCCCGGGACAGCTTGTTCCCTCCCACAATGATCTTCCAAACCGGGGCGGCATTGAAATCGGGGGCGTCTTTCTCATCTGAATTGAGAATCAACGTGTGCGATGCGCCAAGGGTCAGCTTGGTGATCGCCTGTCCCAAAAAGGGCTCCAGCTCCCCGAATTCGCCGGGCATCGGCAGGCCTTCACCGTGGTGCTTGGTCACGGGCAAAATGTCCTCATCCCATAACCGCCGAAGGCGTTCCAAGCCCCCAGGGGAATTCATGCCCATCGAGTGCCACAGGCCGGCGATTCGCCGTGCCATCTTTTCGTGATCTTTTTTGGCCGAGGAGGTGTGCACCAGCATGGTGTGATGATCCGTTTTCACACAGCCATTCCGGCGATGGTTGCGGAAGAGCTTCAGGGCCCCGGAAAGGACAAACAATAGCAGGGCCTTCGCAAGGTCCTCGTCGTCCTCGCCGACGGGCGTTTCCACCCGGCGGATGAAGGCGATCTCGTTTTGGGAAAAGTCCTCCGGATCGAGGTCGTCATAGGTCCTTTCAGGATCAAAAAAGTCCGAAATCCCCATGTAACCGGCCGGCCGGTGGAGTGAGATGATGAAGTCTTTGGGGAACAGGTCGGCCTCGTCGTCCGGATTTACCAGCGCGTTCGCATAAGGGGTGGCGGTGTAGCCGATGTACTGGGCCCGCGGCAGTTGTTCCAGCAACTTCACAATGGCCCCGTTTGTCTTCGTCCTTTCAAGCTCCTCCTCCTTGGTCAGCTCCGGTTTTGCCGTGTTCAGGCCGGCTTGGTCCGACTCGTCATCGATGACGATGGCGGGGACGTTAAGAATCAGCTTGTTGGTCCTGCCGAGGTCCTTGGCCAGGTTGGTGATGATCTTGCTGTGCTTTTTGATGACCAGGAGCTTCACATTCATCTTTTTCAGGTTTTCCAGATGAAAGATTTCCCTTCCTTCCTCGAATTTCACGTAGTCCAGGTTGTTGGTGGCCGGCCCCATCCTTGAGTAGTCACGGGCCGGGCCGGTGACCCTGTCCCATGAGAAAACACCCCGTTCCCTGGGGTGGAACTCGTGAAGCAGGAACTTGTCCCAATCATTGGGCTTGGGTGAGTACGCCTCGTCATGCTCCACCAGTTGTTGCCCCAACAGTTCCTTGTCGATTCGCCGCTGGGTCTGGTTCCGCAGAATGTTCCATGTGCCCGCCAGAATGATGATCAGGCGGTAGCCTGCATCGGCTGCCCGCGCGATCAGCCCTGTGAAATTGGAGGTCTTTCCGCTCTGGACATATCCGACCACCAGGCCGCGGGAGGAATAGGCGGCGGGACTGTCCGGCTGGCTGAGGCAGCCAAGGATTTCCTTGATGGAGTTGTCCAGATTCAGGATCGCCTCATCGCCGAGCCCTTTTCTTTCCCGCAGGTATTTTTGGTAAAGGTTCCAATAGTAGGAATCACCGTTGTCCGGGACGGGTCGGGTCCACGCCCCGGGGTTTTTGGTGATGATCAGGGGCTCCTCCAGTCTCAGAAATGGAATTTTTCCGTCCACTTGTGCGGCGAGCTCTCCCGACAAACCCAGCAGGCCATGAATGAGGGCCCTGCGCTCTTCGGTGTTACGCGGTGTCGTTTTTGCCCACCCACCGTCCTCGTTGTCTTTGGTGTTGTCCCATTTCCTGAGCAGCGAGGCAAAAAGATCGGCGGACTGGCAAGCCTCATCCGCCCGAACAAGGTCATGGATGGTTTTCCGGACCTCTGCTTCTGAAACCTTCTCGAAATCGGGATTCGGGGCCTCCACATATCTTGAAAGGTTTTTTGGCCCGCTCCGCTGCATGCCGGAAAGGGCCGCAAGGAGTCTCTGATCCGTTTCCTGATTCACGATATGGAGCCCCCAAGAAAGGCGGGGAACCCTTCTTCACGTTCCTCACGCCCAAGCCCCTCGACATTCAGGTCATACTGAATATCGGTCACTCTGGTGGCGTTTTCCCCCAATCCTTGCCGGATCAATTCCAGAGTAATCCTGGGGAATCCTTCCCCGATGGGAATAAAGGCCAGAGGTTGACGAAGGACATAGCGGGCGGTGTAAAGACCGGCGTGCTCGTGGTTATATCCCATCGAAATCAGCCGATCCTGAAAATGGTCTGCCGGCAGCCCCCGTGCGGCCACGATTCTCTCAATTTGCCCGATCAACTCCGGGAGGGAGCTGCCGTCTCCCTGCGGTGCACGGGCAAGAAGGACGGAAACCAGGGCCAGCTCATGACCAGCCGAAGGAAACAACTGCCGGAACCCGTGAATGGTGTGGATTCTCTGGGTGGATAGGGCTGTCTTTACCTCCAGCTCGTTTTTTTTCAGACGAAAGTCATGGGAATCCTTTGTCGGCCCCGTCCAACAATCGACCCCGACCGAGCGATCGTTTTCAAGAATTCTTTTCAGGACAGCAAGCTCGCCAAAAAGCCCAATCTGTTTTTCCGGGCTGAGTGTTGCCTTTCTTTTAAGAAGAGTTTCCAGGGAGCCAATTTCCTTAAGCAAGGCAGGGAGGGGTTCCTTGTGGTTTTTGATGACCTTCTCGGCCAGCTGGCACAAGAGGGTGTAGAAGACCTGGAAAAGCTCCGGTTTTTCTATGCTCACGCTTACAAACCAGCTTTTGTCGCGGGTGATTTTTTCAATATGGATTGTTTCCAGCCGCGTCAGGGAATCCGGAATCTGGTCGTCCGCGCCAACCTCCACCATCAAGCCAAGCCGGTTTTTGATCCCCTGGTAAAAGAAATCGACAGCCGGGTTTTGGTGGCAGCGGTGAATCCGAGCATCCTCACCCACGAGGATCCTCTCCGCAAAACTGGTCCAGTCGAGGATCATTGGTTAGCGGGCCTCCAGTTTGATAGCCTCGCGGAGGGCAGCATTGATGAGATCGAGACGGGCACGCTGTTTGGCACTGCATTTCTCCATCTGCAAAAGATCGTCAAAGCTGAAAAAAAGCAGGGTCTTGAGTAGCGGCAAGTCGGCTCCGGAACCGCGTTCTCCTCGAAGGAGCTGGCCGCGATATTTTTGATTGAGGTAAATGGTTTCTTCGGATTGGGAGATATCAAAAACGTCATCCCCGATCAGGTTGGTCCAGACAAAGTTGATATCGCGGCTTTTTGTCACCTTGGCCTTTTTCAGTGCTTCGCGAAAGATGGCCGTGACCGAGACGGGCATCCCACCCACGGGGATGACAGGCATCTCGTTTTGGCGCAGCTGCCTTCGCCTGACGGTCTGCTCCGCCGTCTTTAGATATTCCCGGAGGGTGAGTCCCTTGGATGTCTTTCCCTTTTCAATCGCCTCCAGATACGAAGGCGGAAGGATGATCTGGGATTTTTTGACATCCAGGCCGAATGCAAAATCCACGTTCGGACTGATGTCGATTTCAATCCGAGCAAGGGAAAGGTGAGAGTCGACCTCCCTCAGGTTGTTCCATCCCCCGCCCTGGATCAGGCGGTTTTTCCGGTAAAAGTAAAAGCCCTGCCGGTTGTTGGCCCCGCCGGGCAGGCGATAATTCGGGCTGGAGGAGTTTGGCGGCCAGACGTGTGCCGTGATTTCCAGTTTTTCCCCTATTTCGCCCTCCATAACAATTTTGGCAGGGAAACCCTCTGCTCCTGCAGCCGGATATCCGAAAGGGTCCAAAGCCTCCACCGTTTGCGGTATGCCGGTCTGCTTGGAGTCGAAATTCATCGCATCAATCCTGATTTCAAGGCTGCTACCGTGATCCTTCATGTAGCGGTGAAAAACAAGGCCGAGATGCTTTTTCAGGGATTCAAGCAGTTCCTGTGCTTTTGCATCCGGATCTCCCAACCCCTCCCCCACCCTCCAAAGCTTCTCAAGAAGCACAAGCGTCCATGACTGTTTTTTAAAGGGGAAAAGAGGAAAACAGTTGTAAGCCACCAGTTTGCACTCTTCCTTGTCCAGAATCTCGCATTCAAAACCGTTGCTCACCCCATCTTCCGCCCAACCCATTCCATGCAGTTCCCTGCTGTTATCTGTTGTGATCACCAAGAGACTTTTGGCTTGGCTTAGCGAAGCGAGTTTGAGACCAAGGCCGAATTTCCCCAGCCGTTCAATCTCCTTGTCCTCGTCCGCACCGTAGGTCATGGCGGCCCGAAGACGGGCCTCATTCATGCCTTTTCCGTCATCTAGTATGGCGAGACTAAGATATTTCTCGCTATCGATGATAAAGCGGATCCTGATGTTCTGGGCCTTCGCATCGATGGAGTTGTCGAGAAGATCCGCCACGGCGGTTTCAAAACTGTAGCCCACAGCACGTAGGGCTTTGTCCAGTTTCTGATAATTAGGCAATAGTTGGACCTTGGTTCTCATTTTCGCTGTATTAGAAATCGTATTTTCGCCTAAGGTGCGCGGTTCCACAAGAATCGTGTTTCCACTAGTGATTCCAAGAGTTGAGCTGGTTTCCGGTGAAGTCGTGGACTGGATTTTTAAAAGCGTGTTCATCATTTGGCTTCGATCGAGTTGGTTAGTATTGACTCTTTCCACGCATTCCCATTCCATGCTGCTCTGGCGGCATGAACCTGTGACGCAGCCTCGAACTCCCCATTCGCTGCCGGCAAGAACGTTGCCAAAACACCTATGATTTCCTCGTCACGAAGGGAAGATGGAATTTTAAGGAATTTGGAGCTCATGCCTTAAAGAACTGCCTCCGGCAACGGACCTATTACTTTCCAGCCGTTATTGTTTGAATCAAAGACGATCGGATAGTCAAAGAAGTTTCTAAGCAAATCCAGATCGCGATGAATGGTTTTGAGTGAACACTCCCACTCCATCGCCATTTGAGAGGAGTTGGGGATGAGATCGTTCTTATGATTGCGGATATTGGAGGCGACCCAACGCAGGCGCGCAAAGGCCGAACGGCTGGCTGTTTTCAGCCGTTTTGTTCGTGTGCCTTTTTGCGTTTTCATGGGTCCATTGTTACCCAACTTTTGTTTTTTGGTAGGGGGTCGTTGGCAAGACTCTTGCCAACGTTTGCCCTCCTCACGGGGAGCAGATGCAAATCTTACGAAATCTCCAGTCGTTTGGGATGAGGCCAGCTGGAGGCTGCCCGGTGGATGAAGGTGATGTTTTTGGTCGCCAAGGGGAAAACGTAATCCATCGCCTGCCTGATCCCGACGATCCCTTCAATTAGGCGGCGCTCAAAGAGCGGCTTCTCCTCCAGTAGATTGTACGGAACCCTTTTTCGGATCCGGACGTATTCGCTCCGGAATAAAATCTGGCACTTGTTCGTTGGATGCTCCTCCCTCCAAAGATACTTCACTGACTCCACCGCCTCTCTCTCCCCCTTATCCAAGGCCACATCCGTATTAAAACTGGTGAGGCAGAGCTCCCTCCTCCTCATGATATCCTCCAGACACACCATCGGCTTGAGCCTTCCCTTGTAGATCGGGAGCTCAAAGCAAACCGCCCACCGGTTCCCGCGATTCCACCGATAGTATCTCAGTCCATTTTGGCTCACCAATCGGACGCACACGTCGATGACGGGGGATTTCACCGGGCGGGGCGCCATCTCCTCTACCGCCATCGGCAGATCTAGCTGTCTGTAATTCACGGAAATTATCTACAAGGCAAACCTAGACAATATCTTCACCAAAAGTTTTGACCCGGGAAAAGATATTCTCAAAACCGGCCCTACCCCAAACAGGCCATGTCCACTCCGGCATCGATTCCCAGACATTCCCCTGGTCAAACCAAGCCAAAGCCGCAATCAACAACACAATCTTACTCATTTCCATCTCCTCTTTCTTCTTTTGGGCTGGGCAGCTCACCAGATACTGATCCACTGTGGATCAATCACTTCCGATGACTTTCTTTCCCCCCCTCCCCCTGTCGGTTCCTATACGCACCCCTTCCCCCACCCACCTGCCGAATTTACAATTTCCCATCTTTAATCCGGTTTAATTAAGGCGCCTCAAGATCCAACGGTGCTTCCAAGGGTGTCTCCAAAAGCCGGATTTTAAGACCCTCCCCATATTCATTTGTAACGCTGTTCAGCATGTCGGGTGATCCCAAGGGCCCTACATCGTTGGCAAACGAATAGAGGAAATCCGGCGACCCCCACGGACCCACATCATTGGATGTGGAGTTCAATAGATCCAGGTTGGCCGAGATCACCGGCTCCCCATACAGACGAATCGCTGTTTCTAATCCAAGATCAGCTATGAAGGTTTGAGCTTCCAAGGGAAAAGCTCCTCCCAAAACCAGCAAAGCAGTAAAAAGAATCGCTCGTTTCGGTTTCGAGAGCCAGCAAGGGCACTTTGAGGTAAATCGATTTCGGGTCGTCATGTCATCTCCCCTTGCTAATCAAACTTCTTTAAATCGCGATAAATTGTTCTACGGATAAACTCATACACTGGGTTAAGCAGCTCTTCTACCAATTCATCTGGCATATCGACACTGAGACTCTCTATTTTCTTTTCCATCGTCAGCTCCAATGGCGCAATCGTCGACACGTAGTCGACTGGGTAAGATTTGCCACTACCTGCGGCTGGTGTGAAATAAGTACGGCCTTTTACCGTCCAACCATAGGCATAAGGATTTTGGCGAAACTTTTCCTGATTCAGTTCGCGTAACTGCTCACTTGTCTTTCCACAAGAATCATCCTGCATGTGACGCCTCTTTCTTTAGTTTAAAATGCTCGATTCCGAATGTTTCAAGTATCATTAGCTTATTCCTTTCCCTTTTCTTTTCTTTGGACTCATTACGATGTTTTCTTTCTATTTCATCGAAAGATCGATAGGACCAGTTCGATTCCGAAACCAAATCCGATAAGCACAG
>Ga0114973_10001221_pt1 | contig 19300 bp, 16 predicted proteins | sample M_140807_MF_Meta_FD_87025 | JGI IMG/M metagenome (GOLD analysis project Ga0114973, IMG submission 87025) | Freshwater microbial communities from Lake Montjoie, Canada to study carbon cycling - M_140807_MF_MetaG | ecosystem: Environmental > Aquatic > Freshwater > Lake | place: Lake Montjoie...
ATTATATCCAAAGCTTTTGGCGTAGCCGTCATGGCTTGCCTGAATACGTGTCGCCTGTTCAATGTCGCGGCGCTCAAGCTCGACCTCTGCAACGCCTTTGCCAAGATGCCCGCCCGCCAAGATCGCGGTCGAATTGGTATCATTCAGGCATAAGGTGGAATGTGCCGCAGTCGTCCGAAGCCCCCGGGCCAACGCCGCGGGTATCATCGCCCCGACGAGAGCCGCGCCCCCGCAATTCACAATGATCCGCTGCGCACCATGCGAAAGCTCGAACGCCAGGGTCGAGGCACAACCCGACGCAGACTGGCGCGCGAGCGGTGGTGGCCCTGCGTCCAGCAGCAGCACAGATTTGCCCGCCAACACGCGCTGATATCCCCAATCAAGCGCTTGCCTATGCGGCCGCGCGCGGACTTCGCTGGCGGCAACAAGCGCGTCGATGCGGTCCGCCGCGATATGTGCAGACCCCTGCCAAGCGCCAAGACCGCCGTCGGCATGCGTCAGGCCAAGCAAGGCGGGCACCGCGCGTCCCAATGCGTCTAAAAGAAAATCTGGTGCCAACTCGCCTTGCGCGACATAGCATTTCTTCAACAGGCTCAACAAGCCGATGAGCTCCATCAACTGGATGGGCGAACGCGACACGACACCGCCATCGGGGAATATTGTTGCCCGCAAGGAGTCTGCTAGCCCGTCCTCACCGACCGCGCGGCGGATTTTGCCTTCGGGCAAAAGCAGCGATGCAGCCACAACCCCTGCCCAGCCGACTGTTTTGGCAAAGTGGCTTTGCGCCCTTGGGGCCGATTGGTCCAAATGGCGCGCAACACGCGCGAAATGGTTGATCACGCGTGCGCGATAAATGGGTTCATTACTACTGAGCAAATAGGGCGATCCCGCCGCCATGTTCAAAAGCCGCCAAGCACAATTGTCGACCCGCCATGCGGGCTCGCGCGTCTTCATGCCATTGGCCAGCAACCAAGCATCCGCAATCTGTGCCGCAACTGGCGCACCTTCACCCCGGTTCGTCACAGCCGCCAGATCTCGCAACCAATCAAAGCGGTGAATATAATCGGTCAGCGATGGCTGCAGATCGAGCTTGTCATAATCCAGATCACAAAATGCTTGCTCAAAGCCCTGATAGTGGAACTTGCCAATGCGCAAAGACTGACCGCGGGCAGGATTTCCCTCCAACGGGTCCTGCGGCACTGCGAGCAAGCGCTGCGGCACCTTGCCTCTTAACCGCCCGCTGTGCAGCGGCGTACGCCATGTCAGTTTGTAGAATTGGAGAGAAAGGCGTTCGAGAATATTTTGGCCCGCGCCTGTGGGCCTGACGATTAAGGCCGTCTGCCGTTGATCCGTTCCGTCCTCAAACGCGCCGGTCATTCACCCCTCAGCGCCCGGATATTGGCCGCATAATGGTCCGCACCGCCCTTAAAGGTTGCAGTTCCCGCCACCAACGTGTCCGCGCCCGCCGAAATAGCAAGTGGAGCAGTGTCGGTGGTAATACCGCCATCGACCTCAAGCCGGATGTCGCGGCCAGTCTTATCAATCATTTTGCGGATGGCTTCTATCTTGCGCAGCTGACTGGAAATAAAGCTCTGCCCGCCAAAACCGGGGTTCACGCTCATGACCAGAATGAGATCAACGTCATCGATCAGATAATCCAGCATCTTTGCTGGCGTATGTGGATTAAGCACGATGCCCGCCATTTTGCCAAGTGACTTGATCAACTGCACCGTGCGATGCGGATGCGGTCCCGCCTCTGGGTGGAACGATATGATATCGGCCCCTGCATCGGCAAAATCCTGAACAAATTGGTCAACCGGCGATATCATCAAATGTACGTCGAACGGCTTGGTGCTATGCGGACGCAGCGCTTTTACGACGGCGGGGCCAATGGTGATATTTGGGACAAAATGCCCATCCATGACATCCACATGGATCCAGTCACAACCAGCCGCGTCAATCGCGCGCACTTCCTCTCCCAGCCGTGCAAAGTCAGCTGACAAAATCGATGGCGCAATGCGGACGGCGCTGGTCATATAAATCGCTTAGACGCTGGGCCCCGTGCGAGCAAGGCAGCGCGGCGCGTTATACACAGCTTATCACTGGCTAATGTGCGGCGTACGGCGATAAATGAACAGGTCGCCGATAACGTCATGCGACTCCGCAAATTTGGTGAAGCCAAGCTTGGCCGCGACATTGTGGGAGGCGGTATTGCCCGTATCGATAATGCAACGAATTTCACCCAGCGCCTGTGCATCGGCCCAATCCAAGATCGCCGTCATCGCCTCTGTGGCGTAGCCCTTGCCCCAAGCATCGGGCGTGAAGGCCCAGCCTGCCTCAGGAACGTCTTCCAGTTCGGCAATGCCGCGTTCAAATTGCGCGAGCCCGCCATTGCCGACAAAGCGCCCGCTTTCCCGTTCCACGAACGACCAATAGCCATAGCCAAATAGCGACCATAGACCGATGCCCTGAAGCATTTTGCTCCAACTGAGATTGCGGCTGCGCGGTTCGCCGCCGATAAACGCAGTCATGCGCGGGTCAGCCCATGCGGCTGCGTAGTCTTCCCAATGCAAAAGCGACATGGGTTCAATGGAAAGCCGCTGTGTGGTGAGCGTTGGCGCGGTCATGGGTCCTTATCCGGCGTGCGTGAAACGCGCCACAAAGAAGCCATCTAGACCGCCCTGTTCAGCCAGCATTGGTGGGATGGTGCGGACATGTCCATCTGCGTTTGCGACCACGCCGACGGGCAATTCGTCGGCGGTCACGGGTTGCGTTTTATATTCCGGATGTCGCGCAAGAAACGCCTCGACCTGTGCCTCACCCTCATGCGGTTCCAGCGAGCAAGTGGCAAAAACCAAAGTGCCGCCGGGTTTCACCCATCCGGCCGCGCGGTCCAACATCGCACTTTGGATCGCGGCGAGATTGTTGATCGCTTTCAGGTCGATACGCTGCAACACATCGGGGTGCCGGCGCATCGTGCCCGTGGCGCTGCACGGCGCATCTAAAAGGATCGCGTCAAACAAATGCGCCGGTTTCCAGTCCATCACATCGGCGTTCACGCGCTCCGCATTTAACTGTGTGCGTTCCAAATTCGACATAAGCCGATCCATCCGTCGTGCACTGTTGTCCAATGCCGTGACGGCAAAGCCAGCGACTGAAAGCTGCATGGTCTTACCACCGGGCGCCGCGCATAAATCAAGCGCGCGTCTGCCGGTGCCATCGCCCAAAAGCCGCGCAGGCAGACTGGCCGCGAGATCCTGAACCCACCATGCACCTTCATCATAGCCGTCAAGCTCCTCCACCGCGGTTCCGCGCGGCAGCCGGACATGGCCGGGCATCAGACTCACCCCACTTAATCTCTCTGCCCAAGCATCCGTTGCAGCTGGTTCCCGCAAGGCAAGGTCCAATGGCGGTGGTTCGGACAAGGCCTTTTGCGCGCCAGCGACCATGTCGTCGCCCCATGCGGGGTGCCAGCGCATCATCACCGCCTCGGGCAGTGACGGGAGTTCGGGTAACGCAACTTCGGCGCGCAGAAGCGACCCCAGAACGCCGTGCACCAGCCGCCTTGGCCCGCCATCGACCAAAGGCAGCGCCGTGGCAATGGCCGCATGGGCGGGCGTGCCAAGGCGCAAAATCTGGGCCAGCGCAAGGCGAAGTACCATCCGTGCTTTGGAATCATCGGGCAGCGCTTGCTTGGTCTTGCTGTCGATCAAAATGTCGAGATCAACCGCCCAGCGCAAAGTTTCCTGCGCAATCGCGATCGCCAGCGCACGATCAGGCGGCAAGAGGCCCTTGGTGGCATTGGCGGTGGCTTGGTCCATCGGGGTGCCCATACGCATCACGGTATCAAGCAGGCGCAGGGCAGCGCGGCGGGTGGGCAAGCCAGAAATTTCTTCAATCATAACCAAGCGCACTAGGCGTGTGTGCGAAACAAGTGAAGAGCGCTTCTGCACGGCCCAAATTGCGATGCCACATCTTGCAAATGCCGAGGCGAAAGCCGATATTCCATTCAAGACATTTCGATCAAGGAAATTCGAACTATGGGCACGCGTCCACCACATGTTAAAGCGCCGGAATATCTCTCCAAAAGTCTTCCGGTGCCCGAGCCGAAAGAGGTCGGCCGCGAGCCCGAACCCGATGCCGAAAGACCAGACCCCGTGCGTTATGGCGACTGGGAATTAAAGGGCGTAGCGATAGATTTCTAGGATCAGGACCAAAAACTCATGCGATAAACGGTGCAGAAACCTCTGGCCGGACGCGCACGAGACGCGCCGTTGCCTTATCAAGCATTGCCCAAGTCGTATTTGCCCGCACGATCACCTTGCCCCTGCCGTCAACGAAATCCACGCGCCGGTCGAACTGCGCGCCCTTTGGTTGGCTTTCAATCCAGGTCCGTCCCGTCACGCTTTCACCGGCAGCGATGTTCCCGCGATAATCAATCTCGTGCCGCGTCACGACCCAGAAAAAGGCCGCAATATGTTCAGGCGCGGCAACGGCCTGCCAATGCGACGTCGCCATATCCTGAATCCACCTTACCCAGACCGCGTTGTTGACATGTCCAAGCGCGTCAATATCGTCCGGCTGCGCGGTGAAGGATTGTTCAAACGGCGTCATTTTTGCGGTTTGGCCAACCCCATTTGCCAGATCAGGAACGCCGCCTCTTCGGCATTTTCGCGCAAGCGTTCAAAACGCCCCGACTTGCCACCATGGCCAGCACCCATATTAGTTTTAAGCAACAGCACATTGTCATCGGTCTTCATGTCACGCAGCTTTGCGACCATCTTCGCTGGCTCCCAATAGGTTACGCGCGGGTCGTTGAGGCCTGCGGTCCATAGCATCGGCGGATAAGCCTGCGCCTTCACATTGTCATAGGGCGAGTAGCTGCGGATATAATCGAACGCCGCCTTGTCCGTGATCGGGTTACCCCATTCTGGCCATTCGCCCGGGGTCAGCGGCAAATCCTTGTCGAGCATTGTATTGAGCACATCGACAAAGGCAACATGGCTGACCACCGCGCCAAATAGCTCGGGTGCCTGATTGACAACGGCGCCCATCAATTCGCCACCCGCGCTGCCGCCGCTCGCAGTCACCTTGCCTTTGCCGGTATAGCCCAAGCTAATTAACCCCTTGGCCGCGTCGACAAAGTCGTTGAACGTGTTGGTCCGCTTCATCAGCTTGCCGTCGAGATACCATTGATAGCCCAAGTCATCCCCGCCACGGATATGCGCAATCGCATAGGCAAATCCGCGATCGACTATGGACAGCCGGTTTGCGCTAAAGCCGGGCGGCGTGGCATAGCCATATGCGCCATAAGCATAGAGATGTAAGGGCTGACTGCCGTCATTTTTAAAGCCCTTTTTGGTGAGGATGGACACCGGCACCTTCGCCCCATCTCGCGCCGTGATCATCACGCGCTCGGTGACATATTGGGCAGGATCATATCCGCTGGGGATTTCCTGCACCTTCAATGTTTCCAGGCGCCCATCGGCAAGGATGTAGTCAAACACCGTGTCCGGCGTGACCATCGATTCATAACCAAGCCGCAGCTTCGTCACATCATATTCGGGGTTGTCGCCCAAGCCGGCGTCATAGCTTGCCTCAGGAAATGTGATCGCCTGAACCTTGCTTGCATCGGCATAATCGCGGATCTCAACTTGGTCGAGGCCATCTATGCGTCCTTCGGTGACATAGAAATTCTTGAACAGCGACAGGCCAGTTAGATAATGACGTTCGGAACCGGCAATCAGCGTTTTCCAGTCGCTCGGCGCCTTCATACTGGCGGTTGCAACGCGGAAGTTCACATGGTCATCGTTCGTGAGAATGAAGAGCGTCCCGTCGCGGACATCAACGCTATATTGCCGCCCTGTTTTACGCGGGGACACCATGATGGGGGTCGCGGTCGGATCATTGGCGGGTACCACACGCACTTCGCTGGTGACATTATCGCCCGTGCCAATGACAATCCAATCCTCTTGCGCGGTCAGGCCAACGCCGACGCCAAAACCGATATCCTGTTCCCGATAAAGCAATTTCGCCTTGGTCAGTTCATCACCAAGCCGATGATACCAGGCATTGTCCGTACGCCAGTTTTCATTGGCGAGGCCATAGACCACCCCCTTGCTGTCCGATGACCAGACGATACTGGACAGAGTGCCGGGAATGACATCACCCAATTTCGCACCGGTATCGAGATTGCGGAAATGCAAATCGAACCGCTCAGAGCCATTATCATCATAGGCATAAGCCAGTATTTTGCCATCGGGGCTGATTTCGGCAGCGCCCAGGCGGAAATAAGCCTTGTCCTTCGCAAGTTCGTTCTCATCCAGGATGAGCTGATCCGCATCACCAGCGACTGGCTTGCGATAATGCTTGCGATATTGCGCGCCTTCTTCGAATTTCGACCAATAGATATAATCGCCATCCTTTTGCGGGACCGAACTGTCGTCTTCTTTGACGCGGCCCTTCATTTCCTGAAAAATCGTTTCGGTCAGCTGTGCCTGCGGCGCCATTTGCGCTTCAAAATAGGCGTTCTCTGCCTTTACATGCGTCAAAATCTCGACATCATCGATCGTCGGATAACTTGAATCGCGCAGCCAGTGATAATCGTCGATAATCGTGACATTGTGATATGTCGCCTGATGCGGACGCTTGGCGGCGATTGGGGGCTTGATCTGCGAGGTAGATTTTTCGGTCATGGCTTCTTTCTGGGCAATTGCGGGCGAGGCTAATGCGCTGATTGCAAAAATCATTGGGAGCAGTGCTTTCATGAGACAACTTCATCGCGTATATGGATGGCATAACCATATGAACGGAAGTCCGATATGTCTACCTATGAAGCCCGCCTCGCCGCCCTGCGCGTACAATTGAAGAAAGAACAACTGGACGGCTTCGTTGTTCCTATCTGCGACGAGCATATGTCGGAATATGTTGGTGATTATGCGCAAAGGCTTGGTTGGCTCACGGGCTTTGGCGGGTCAGCGGGATCAGCGGTCGTACTTTCCGAAGAGGCCGCGATCTTCACCGATGGTCGCTACACGCTTCAAGTACGCGAGCAGGTCGATGGCAAACATTGGCAATATGTCGGCGTTCCGCAAACGAGCATTACTGACTGGTTGAAGGGCCACGCCCCTACAGGCGCGCGCATCGGGCATGACGCGTGGGTCCACACCAAAGGCTGGGTGGAAAGTGCGACCAAGGCACTGGCCGCCAAGGGCGCCGAACTGGTTGCGGTTAAAAGTAATCCAATCGACAGGGTGTGGGCTGAACAGCCTCAGAAAAGCGTGGCCAAGCTGATCGTACATGACACCCAATATGCCGGGCAAAGCAGCGCCGAAAAACGCGCCGCTGTTGCCGAATGGCTGACGGCGAATAAGCTCGACAGCACGGTGATTTCCGCGCTGGATTCGGTCGCATGGTTGCTGAATGTCCGCGGCTCCGACGTGTCAAACACGCCCGTTGCGCTAAGCTTTGTGCTTGCCCATGCCAATGGCACGGCGGACCTGTTTGTCGCACCCGAAAAGGTTGACGACGTCGTCCGCGCGCATCTTGGCAATGCCGTGCGCCTGCGCGATCCATCGGAATTCGTGCCGGAATTGCGATCGATGAAGGACAAGCGCATCGCGGTTGACCCCGACCGTGCCGTGGCCGCGATTTTCGGCGCGCTGCAAGCCGGCGGCGCGCATATCATCGAAGCACGCGACCCGACAATATTGCCTAAGGCGGTCAAAAACTCCATTGAGCAATCTGGCCACCGCGCTGCTCAAGCCCGCGATGGCGCCTCCTTGAGCCGCTTCCTGCACTGGATGCACGAAACTGCCCATCAGGGGGAACTGCATGAGCTATCCGCTGCTGCGCGCCTCAGGGCGTTCCGTGAGGATACAGGCATGCTCAAGGACCTGTCGTTCGACACGATCTCAGCCACGGGCCCCAATGGTGCGCACTGCCATTACAAGGTTGATGAAAGCACCAATCGAGCGATTGAACCCAACAGCATCTATTTGGTCGACAGCGGCGGACAATATCTCGACGGTACCACCGACGTTACCCGAACCATGTGGGTAGGCCCCGGGGCGCCAACCGCAGAGATGCAAGACCGCTTCACCCGCGTTCTCAAGGGCCATATTGCCTTGGCCTGCGCAGTCTTCCCAGAAGGTACAAGAGGCGCGCAATTGGATACCATGGCGCGCGCATCACTTTGGCAGGCCGGCCTTGATTACGCACATGGCACTGGCCACGGCGTCGGTAGCTTCCTTGCCGTTCACGAAGGGCCGCAGCGCATCGCCAAATTCGCTGGCGGGCAAGCGGGCAGCGACGAGCCGTTGCAGGCGGGGATGATCCTGTCGAACGAGCCGGGCTATTACAAGCAAGGCGAATATGGCATCCGCATTGAAAATCTAGTGCTGGTCGAGGACCGCGCAATCGCAGGCGCAGAGGGGCGCTATCTCGGTTTCGAAACCCTGACCTTCGCACCTATCGACAAGACATTAGTGGACGTCAGCCTGCTCAATAGCGATGAATTGCGCTGGTGGAACGATTACCACGCAAAGGTCTTAGATGTGGTTGGCCCACAACTGGATGGCGCAGCACTAAAATGGACGCAGGAGGCCTGTGCGCCTCTGGCGGCGGCCTAAGCCGTTTGTTCAAAGCCTATGATGCGCGCCTAGGCTCGCACGGATGCGGTCGAGGGAGGGTTTGCGGATGGCGGCCTTGTTCCATGCGTACGCTGGAGCGGGAAGTTGCGCGAGCTGGCCCGCAACGGCGATGGCTTTGGCTTCGACCGTGCCTGCCTCTGCAAGCATGTCGAGATAACCCGCCTCGACTGCGCCTTCGGGATTATATATAAAGCCCTGGATCATCGCGCGCGTCAGGTGCGACGGGTTCAGGCGATCGCGTGCAAGCTCCATCGCGAAAATAGGCAGGTTCATACCCGTGATCGCCTCGTTCGCGCCAATTTTATAGTCGCCTGCGGTGCCAATACGCGTGTCGCACGCGTGAAGGATGAAAGCCCCCATCGCAATTGCATGCCCATTGCAGCCGGCGACAACAGGCAACGGCCCGCCATATAGGCGCAGCAATAAGGCGGCGCCGGCATCCAGCAGCTTATACACGCCGTCGGCGCCGAGGCTGGCAAAGGCGTTCAGGTCAAACCCACCCGAGAAACGACCATCACGCCCCGTCAGGACAATGGCTTTGGCGTTGGCTTCAGCGGTATCAAGCGCGCTGTTTAGCGCCGCCAGCATGTCGAAGTTGATGGCATTGGCTTTGCCGTCGTCCATGCGGATCAGGGCGATGTCGTTGGTAATTTCGACAGTGGCGGACATATTGGATCTCCCGTGCGTTTCAGTCGCACGACTAAGGCCGAAAGTTTACGTGAACGTCAACCTCTATATATTGCATCCGATGTCATCAGGCGGGGCCGAAATGGCCGTGCAAGTCTTGCCTTGGATGAACGTTTTTCCAGTGGCGCAGGCGCATCCAATGACTATGTTGCACCTGAACCATTTTCCGAGGAGCATCGCATGACCCAGACTTTTTCCGAATATACCCCCGCCGATGTCTGGGAGTGGACTACCGAAAATGGCGGCCAGTTCGCAAAGATCAACCGCCCAGTCGCAGGCGCCACGCATGACAAGGAACGTCCTGTCGGCAGACACCCGATGCAGCTTTACTCGCTCGCAACGCCAAACGGGGTAAAGGTCACGGTAATGCTTGAGGAGCTGCTGGCACTTGGCCACAGCGGCGCGGAATATGATGCGTGGCTGGTCAACATCCGCGACGGCAACCAGTTTTCAAGTGGCTTTGTCGATGCCAACCCCAATTCCAAAATCCCTGCATTGTTTGACCACTCCACGCCGGAGCCCACGCGCGTGTTCGAATCCGGGTCGATCTTACTGTATCTTGCGGAAAAGTTCGGCGCGTTTCTGCCGACCGAGCATCGTGCCCGGACCGAGACCATCAATTGGCTGATGTGGCAAATGGGCAGCGCGCCGTATCTGGGCGGCGGCTTTGGCCATTTTTATGCCTACGCGCCCTTTAAGTTTGAATATGCGATTGACCGCTTCGCAATGGAAGTGAAGCGGCAATTGGATGTGCTCGACCGGAATTTGGGCGAGCGCACATATATGGCGGGCGACGCCTACACTATTGCCGATATGGCAATTTGGCCGTGGTATGGCGCGCTGGTGAAGGGCCTAATTTACGATGCGGGCGCATTTTTGGCGGTGCATGAATACAAGAATGTCATTCGCTGGACGGACCTGATTGCCGAGCGTCCGGCGGTCAAGAGGGGCCGCATGGTCAACCGCGTGATGGGTGACCCGGCAAGCCAGTTGCATGAGCGGCACGACGCGGGCGACTTCGACACCAAGACACAAGACAAGATTATCCCGGGCACTTGAACGCGCGCAGTGCCGCAAATTGCGGCGGAACTTTACGCCCCCTCGACATAAGTTCTTGCGCCCGCCCTTGGGGATACATCGTGTCACGCGTTATCGGCAGTTTGACCTCCACATTGGTAGCGTCAAGTTTAGCCGGCGAACAAATCTGAAATACAACCCCAAGCACAGTAGACGCAGGGCGCCAGCCCTCGTGCGTGCATTTATTGCACTTCTCACCCATTGCGGGGGGCGCCCTTTTTTGGTATCGACGGCTCACGCTAAATCAGCGCGCTGTCTTTACGTCGAGCGCACTCTGCGGCGCAAGCGTGCGCGATTGATCGAACGCTCTCCACTTTCAGCAAAACTCTCTCTCCTTGGAGGTATCGATATGGATTATGGCGAAGGCACAGCCGCAACTATTGGCGGCGTCACGACAACAAATAATGAGCGGCGCGAGCAGCGCGGCGGCGGCGCGAGCCGAGGGGGCCCCCCTGGGGAGGTTGGCAGCGCGTTGCGCGATCGCACTCCGCGCTACCTCAGCGAGCGCGACGTAGCCCGCAGGCGTGCGGACGAGAGGGTGGGTGGGACTTAATTGACGGCCACACCTCGACGTGTCGGATGCTGGACGTCAATTGCGGCGACGTGTCGCCGGAAGACTTCCGGCGCGGCGCCCTCTCCGACGATCCGCGCGTGCAGGTCTCGCGCCTGAAGGCCCTCTTTAGGGCTTGCGGAATTGTCGGCGTCGCCGACGAAGTGGAGCGGGCGGATGTCGTTCGCGTGGCGGCGGAGTATGCGCCGCAGAGCGAGGGCTAGAGGCAGCTGGTGTTTCAGGCGATTGCGACGCACTTCATGGCGCTGCGCTCTGCGGGCGAGGCAATGTCGGGCAGGCACGCGCCGCAAGTCGCGGCGCTCTGCACTGGAGACTTTGTCAAGGTCTCCAAGCTGCACGCCACCCTGCACGGCACGCTGCAGGCAATGCGGCGTGACGCCAGTCCCCCACCGAAAGAGATCCACGGCCACGTGCACCTCCACGCTGACGGCATTCCGTCAATGCTGGTGGGTGGTGGCGATGATTGGCCATCTGCGGCCGTGAGGCCGGCCTTGGCGCCGCCTGACGCACCCGACGCGTCGGAAGCCGACGCCTCGGGCGCAGATCTCCTGTGAGCGTCGAAGGGAGGCCTGCCGTGTGGCAATCAGAATGCCTTGAAGTCGGGCCTCCACACGGCTGAGGCGCTGGCTGAGTTGCGGCGGGCGAAGGCGGTTATGCGAGAGACTTGGGTGTTGCTGGGCGACCTTTAGAGCGCGCCGCCCACGGCGAGTTGCGACACACCGTGGGCCGCAACCTAAGGCAAAGTGTCACTCACTGTGAGGTTGTCGGCCTATGGGGAGGGCTCAGATTTCAGCGCGGCTCGAACTGGCTCGAGAGAGCCGTCGTTCGGTTCTGCGGGGAGCTTCAGTAGCTTCATGATGAGCGAATAGACGTCGACATTGTCAAACACTCCTATCTTCACCCCGCTCAGAAAGTCGGGTCCGGCGGCAAGAAACAGCGCCCGCATCTCAGGTGCGTTCGGATCAAATCCGTGGGCCCCGCCGGAGAAACCCGACTTCGGCGCGCGGCCTAAGATCTGCCACCCCGTTTCAGCCAGGCAGATGAAGGCGGGCACGCGCGGATTTTGGCCATAGTGAAACTGGCTTGGGATATTTTCCTTCGGCCAACACTGCATATGTGGGTGGGGTTGGAGGAGTGCACTGGCAAGAGCCGCCTGCTGCCCATCCGCGGGTTCGAGCGCGGCGTAGGCGCCGCCGTAAAGCATGCGATAGCTGCCCGCAGGGGCGATCTGGTCGAGGCGAATTGTGCGCCTTTCGTTGACCGCGGCCATCCCGTGGTCCGAAACCACTATTATATCAGCCTTCAGATTGAGCTTAGAAATGGCACTCCAAAGTTGGCCAATGGCGGCATCAACTTTAGCAATAGCCTCGTTGGTTTCTTTAGCCTCGGGGCCGTACACGTGACCTGCATGGTCCACATCATCGAAATAGAGCGTCACAAATTTGGGCCGCTCAGCGGCCGGGCGCGCAAGCCAACCAATGACTGTCTCCACGCGTCTTTCAGCGGCAAAGGAGCCGTCAAAGATACGCCAATCATGCGGGCGCACCCCGCGGACGGGCGCCTCAGATCCCGGCCAGAACATGGTTGCAGTCCGCATATTATTTTTCTCGGCCGTGACCCAGACAGGTTCGGCCTCGTCCCACCAACGCCTATCCATCACGGCATCACGATTAGACATGCTGAACCTAACGTCCGGGATCGCCGGGTCTTCCATCGCATTACCGACAACGCCGTTTCGATCAGGCCGCTTGCCTGTCACAAGTGTGTAGTGGTTTGGGAAAGTGATTGACGGAAAACTCGGTCGCATACCCTCTGCCAGCACACCCGTCTTGGCAATGGCATTGAGATTGGGGGTGACCCCCCGATCTAAGTAGTCAGGGCGAAAGCCGTCTACACTAATCAGGATAACGGTATCCGGCGTCTGCGCAGAGGCCGCCCCCGCAGCCGCAAAAAAGGCGAGAAAGACGAGCAGCAGGCGACGCATTGAAACAACCTCCATGAATGTCGAAAAGGGACTGATCACATTGTCAGTCTGACTGCAACTGGTTTCTAATTGGCCGAGCTCCCAGAAGATTGGCGCAGACATCAGTGCCGAATGTTCCGATGGCGGACACGCGGAGTGAGCGCTCCGTGTCCAAATGCTGCCAGTCTGCTTTGCGCCCAATTGCAGTCATCCGTCGCACAGGAAGAACATCTCGGAACCGGACAGTCATTTCGATTGGTATTCGTGACGAAAATATCGACCTTCCAGACAGGAAACTATAGAGAATAGAACGAACGTAAGTCGATATGTCCCGTGGCGGATTGCATACCGCAAACGCAATTGTCATCACGCGGCTGCTACACGGATATCCAAGCTAAGCCTTTGTCGAATGGAAAGCGAACGCCGACCCAACAAACAATAAGGCGGGAAGCGCAGCGCCAAGGGCGAGCAAAACAGGATTGGGCAATTCCGACAGAACTGCATTATCTCCGGCAAATATCCCTAACAGAGCATAGACGAAGCCTATAGCTAGCGCATATCCAAGCTTGTTCGTCATCTCCAACAACGCGAGGTGCTGGCTGGTGCGGTCACTGCCCGATTGGTTGCGGTCTTCGCCAGCGAACCGCACCATTTCGGCGTTCAAGTTCAACTGATACCCGCCAGTGAAGAAACCTAGCGTGGTATTGGCAATTATCGCCAGATACAGCGCACCTTCAGGAACAGCGACAAAAGCAAGACTGGCAACCGCAGAACCCACCATGGCAATCGTAAAGCCCCTATGCGCGCCGAATGACAAACTAAGTTTCATCAACATGGGCACACCAACAATCATGCCGGCCATAAAACACAGCATGATCGTTGAATAATGCGGTTCGAGCTTGAGATAATTGGAGAAGACAAAAAACGACGTTGCGCTGTTCGCGGCATAGCCGCAACCGGATAGCAGATTGGCCAGCAGCAGCGTGCGCGTCGCACGTGAGTGTCGGACCAAACGCCAACCATCCAAAATCGACGACCGCCGGGTTTCAAACGCCCGCTCTGGTTTGACCTGCGGAAGCATGATGAGTGCGGGCAAAACGGCGAGCGGCAACAGCACGATTAAAGTACTTCCCATGATCGAGAGCTGTGCGGGCAACGCAGCTCCTGGCCCCGCGATCAGTACCGGCGAGGCAAGGACACCAAGCATTCCGAGCACACCCGCCCACTCGCGCCACGCTATCATCCTCGTGCGGTTCTCTTGATCTGTCGCCAAATCGGTAGGCCATGCCGCGTAGCTAATCGTCAGCAGGGTCCATGCAATGTAGAACGCGATCAACATTCCGGCTAGCTGCGGCGATGTTGTGTCGGGCGCAGGGTTGAACAAGAGCCAGACCAAGATCATTAAGACCGGCGTTGATACAGCAATCCAGAACTTACGATTGCCTAGCGGCGGGCATGTGCCATCCATGATACTACCCGCGACCGGATCGATGATGAGGTCCCAAAGCCGCGCAAACATGAAAACTAACCCGACACTGGTCAATGAGAAACCCGAAAGCGCTGCATAAACCGGCGGCAGATAGGATATCAGTGGCAAAGTCATACCCTTGATAGCCGCGCCTGGAGCGGCATAGGCAATCATATGGCTGCGGCGCACCTTATTTTGCCTTATTCGAGTTCATCAGTATCGGCACGATAAACCGCATTGCGCGAAACGCCCTCTCGCATTTTCTTGACCATAGAAGGCCAAGTGGTTTCATCAACGCCAGGGAAACTCGCCACCATCGCACTATCCGCGACGGGCATGGAAAATGACGACGCCACGCCATCACGGAACAGGTGCAGTCGCAATTGCTGCGGCTCCATGGAAATGCGCGGGGGAAGCATCGGGTCGGTTGCGAACTGGAATTGGTGTGCCGTGCTGGGCGCCGCTGCCACGCGAATGCCGGCAAACATGCCATCCATCGCGCGATGGATGTGCCCGCAAATTATCAACTTGATCCTGTCATGCCTCCGCAACAGCGCCTCGAACGCTAGCGGCAGGGGTGGCTGCATTTCGTCCATGAATGCAAGTCCCGTGTGCATCGGCGGATGATGCATCGCAAGCAGAACGGGCTTTTCTGGCGAGCGCTGCGACAGGGTAGTGTCTAGCCAGGCGAGGTCTTCCAATTCTACATGTGCGTGTTCACGCCCCGGAACGACGGCGTCGAAACCAACAAGGAGGATATCGTCCGCCTCCACAACAAAATGCGTTTTCTGCCCGCCGCTCGGTAAATAAGTATGCGCTGCGAATACCTTCGCGAGCAACGACCGGTCGTCGTGATTGCCGGGAAGGAGAATGAAGGGCAAGTTCAAGACCGCCAGCATATTATGCAAGCACTCGTAAGCCGCCACACTAGGCTCATCGACCAGATCGCCAGTGAACACGACGACATCAGGACGGGGAGACAAAACATTCAGCCGCGCAATTACCCGCGCTAGGCAGGCGCGGGTATCGATTTGATTGTAGCACAATGCCGGCGGCGAAACGATATGCAGATCCGATACGTGAGCAATAAGCATATGGCCCTTCGTCCTATCGTCGTTCATCAGTATCTCAAGCTTAGCGAAACACCCCATGTCGCTGGGGCGCCAACGATTCGTTGCCGACCAGTGACAACGCCCGCCCCCGTTGCGGCTGGAATCATGCCAATGAAGTAAGTCTCATCGGTGACGTTCCGGCCGAAAACCGCAACACTCCAACGATCATCGGGCGAACGTAACGCAAGGCGCAGATTCAAAAGTCCATATTCGTCGACAGGCACAAAATTGTCGATTTCCTTCCAATGCTTGCCCTTGAAGCTGAAATTCGTCTGCGGCTCCAGTTTCCAACCGCCGCCCATTTCAAACGCATAGCTGGCGCTGAGGTTGAGCGAAAGTTCAGGCGAGTCAGGCAGTTCATTGCCATTGCGTCGCGCAACTTCGACTGGGTTAGACGAAACAAAATTATCCACGTTGGTATGCAAATAAGCTAGACTCACACCAAGACGCATGCCCGTTACTGGCCGCGCCACCACTTCAATCTCGCCGCCATAAACCGTGGCTTGCGCAACATTGGTCCGGACCGCCGTTGTGACCGGCCCAATCTGTCGGACGGAGTTCGCTTGCAGATCGCTGAAGTCGTAATAGAACGCAGTCGCAGTAACCGTCACCGGACGGTTGCCTAGCAACTTTGCTCCAATCTCATACGCATCGACTTTTTCCGAAGCGAACGGCAATGCTTCGCCTACAGTGAAAATCGTTGAACCATCGAAACCGCCGCTTTTGAACCCGCGACTGATCGAACCGTATAATAACGTGTCAGGCGCCATTTGATAAGAGAGCGCAACGCGGCCCGAGAGGCTGTTATCCGAAAAATCATTGTCGAAAACCACAGGCAGCCGGAAGGCAGATGCCGCAACGCTCGCCCCAAACGGATTGAGATCAACGGTTGAACCCGCAAATTGGGCTGTTTCCTGAGTATACCGCAATCCAGCGGTCAAAGTCAGGTTCGAGGTGAGATGCAAGTCGGTCTCACCAAAAACCGCCCAACTTTCGCGATTTTGCAGATAATCGGTACCAAGAACCGTACGTACCAAATCAGCTGCATTCAGCGAACTTTGCAGTCGCACGCGGTCGCGGAAATAAAACGCACCGAGCGTTAAATCTGCAGAAGAGCCCAGTTCGCCCTGAATGCGAATTTCGCCCGTTGTCTGCTTGATCTGGTCCTGGTAATCAAGATCAAACCGACGGCGCGGATCGCCTGGATCAAAGGTATAACGCCGGCCAAGATCGATGTGCGCAGCGATAGCAGTGATGTTAAAACTATCGCTCAGATCATGCTCAATCCGAAGCTGTCCTCCGGTTAGGTCGGAGTTCAGCTTGGGAACAAAGTTACCGTAATATGTAAACGGGTCGATGTCAGGCTCGTTAAAACCTGTTGCCGAAATGCCCAAAACGTCTGACTGGCTGTTGTCACCGCGGTCGCGCGCGTGGTTAATTTGCGCGGTGATCGTCGTTTGGTCACTAGGCTTTAACACCAGTATACCCCTTGCAGCGAACAAGTCTGCGTCGCCAACATTATCCGTTTCTGGCACTAGCGGAGCAACCGGAACTAATGACCCTGTCGGCAAATTGGCGAATGCGGCGTTGCCCTTATTGGTCAAAAAGCCCCCGCCACTTTCATAGGTCGCAGCCAAGCGGAAGCCGACCTTGTCACTTAGCGGACCGCCGATACCAGCCTCGCCACGGATTGCGCTAAAGCTACCATATTCGGCATTAAAGTCAGCGGATAGGGTTTCGGTTGGCTGCTTGCTAATCACATTCAGCGCGCCTGCTGTGGTATTGCGGCCATACAGCGTACCCTGCGGCCCCTTAACGATCTCAACTCGCTCAATGTCGAAAATAGCACCGCTGAGGAGGGCGTTTGAGCCAAAGTAAACTTGGTCAATGTTGACCGCTACCGCTGGGTTACCGTTTGAACGAAAATCGTCAAAGCCAATGCCTCTAATCACAACGCTGGGCGACGCGCGACCCGCGACATCTTCGCGCAGGACAACCCCTGCTGCCAGATTGGCAATATCAGCAATGCTTGCGACACCTTGGTCACGAAGCTGGTCGCCAGTGAAGGCGGAAATGGCAATTGGCACTGCGCTTATAAGCTCTTCACGCTTGCGTGCGGTGACGACGATGTCGCCCGATGATGCCGTCTCCCCTGGGATGTCGCTTGCAGCTTCTTGTGCAAGCACCGGCGAGAAAGGGGCGCACAGTGCTGCCATACTGATAGCTGAAAAAAGCATATTTTTCGCGAGTCGCATAGTCATCTCCTTTACATACATGCGTGAATGTATTTTACATTAATGACGTTTTTATGGCATTAGCGATAGAAACGTAACGAACATTTGGTTTATGAAGCAGGAAATGAAGGATGAAGTTTGTGAAACTTGCTAACGATGAAGGTTCATCCAGGTCTACGAGATCGCCCGAAACGCACGGTCGGCTAATTACTGCAACCATCGACGTAGTATTTGAACACGGCTACGCGGGCGCAACAATGGCAGTCATAGCGGAACGCGCAGGGGTTACGCGAGGCGCGATCCAGCACTGCTTTGGCGATACACGCGTTGATTTAATCACTGCCGTTTGCGCAGATATTCTGGAGCGGCGGCAACGGCAGTATTTATCGGCAATGACAGAATTTTCGCAGGCTGATTTTAGCAGTGCGCGAGCGGGAATAAAGGCGGCTTACCGTGATCCAGCGACATGGTTTCTCGTAGAAGTATGGATCGCGTCAAAGAGCGACGCTGCCCTCAAAGAACGGGTCGATGCCTATCTTACGAGTGAGCATTATTTAGCAGATGAGTCATTGGAGAGAATGCTGGAAACCATCGGGTCAGGCGCCATTGGCTTTCGCGAATACAAATACTTTATGCGCGCGTTGACCCGTGGACTGGCGCTTGAGTATTCGCGGAGACCCGATCCTGAATTGTTCGACCGCGTGGTGGACTTGGTAATTGACGCTTTGTCTTTTTATCTGGACAGGGACAAAAATGTGAAGCTGGCGCGCGCTGAGTAAAATGAAACGGGTCACGACACCTTCATCGAATTAAGCTGGATGCTGCTCCGTTTCCAAACCGTTCTTTAGGTGTTATCATTAGATGCAAAGTTGGCCGCGATAGCCCTGGGCTCTGACTGGCTTAAACGGCAGCTATTCATCAATCCACCCACATAAGCAGACAGTCCGCTTACGGCCCATTTCTTGCTGTTCCGCTTTGCGCCCATAATCGGTCATTAGATCGTTAATTTTCATTGCCCGTAAGCAGCCATCAGATCATACAAATGTCTTGGGATAATGCCATCACTCCCAATGGCTTCCAATCTAAATATGTAGAGGCGGAGAATTTGTCTAAGCAGGAATTTTAAGGAGGAACGTCACATCGTTCCCGGCAATATCGTAGCGCAATGAGCCTTAGCGCATTTTGGCAACCTCATTGACGATAAAGAGGCCAAGTCCGTCCCCGCCGTAGCGGCTATCTGCACCGCGCTTATTTCGTGCAAATAGATCGCCACTCAACATGGATAAGTCGATAATATTGTTTGTGACAGAAAATAATATATATTTTTCAGTGCTATAATAGGTATATCTGGCGGACAGGGGAGGTGTGGTTTTTACCCAGGGAATGTCTGTCTTCCATCGGTTTCTGTGCTCTGGTATGATCCGAGTGATGGTGCCGATTACTAGGCCGCTGTTGCTCGATCCCCCAACTGGGCAGACTGGCCGTGGGTCACTCCGACGGCTACCGCCGGTTATCTCGAGGCAACCCAAGCGGAGGA
>Ga0114973_10001222_pt1 | contig 19287 bp, 20 predicted proteins | sample M_140807_MF_Meta_FD_87025 | JGI IMG/M metagenome (GOLD analysis project Ga0114973, IMG submission 87025) | Freshwater microbial communities from Lake Montjoie, Canada to study carbon cycling - M_140807_MF_MetaG | ecosystem: Environmental > Aquatic > Freshwater > Lake | place: Lake Montjoie...
CCCTTGGACTCCGGTGGCTCCGGTGGCTCCTTGTAGTCCTTGAGTGCCTGTATAACCGGTTGAACCTTGAGATCCAGCGAAACCTGTGAATCCTTGAGGACCACTTGAACCCGTGGATCCAGCGAAACCTGTGAATCCTTGAGGACCACTTGAACCCGTGGATCCAGCGAAACCTGTGAATCCTTGTGACCCTTGGACTCCGGTATCTCCTTGTAGTCCTTGAGGGCCTGTATAACCAGTTGAACCTTGAGGTCCTTGAACACCTGTAGCTCCTTGTAGTCCTTGAGGGCCTGTATAACCAGTTGAACCTTGAGGTCCTTGAGATCCTGTAAAACCAGTTGAGCCTTGAGTGCCTTGAGAACCTGTTGGTCCAGCGAAACCTGTGAAGCCTTGTGACCCTTGGACTCCGGTGGCTCCGGTGGCTCCTTGTAGTCCTTGAGTGCCTGTATAACCGGTTGAACCTTGAGATCCAGCGAAACCTGTGAATCCTTGAGGACCATTTGAACCCGTTGATCCAGCGAAACCTGTGAATCCTTGAGGACCACTTGAACCCGTGGATCCAGCGAAACCTGTGAATCCTTGAGGACCTTGTACTCCTGTAGCTCCTTGAGAACCGGTTAAACCTGGACCTCCTGAGCCAGTACTACCCGTAAAAGGGGCGTTTGATAAAAATCTAGAAGTCAAATCTATAACAATCTGATCGAATGTTTGATATAACTGTTGTACACATAAAGGAAGTCCATTTATACCTAAATTAAATAAAATGTTTTCACTACTAGGTCCAGGTCCTCCTCCTCCGGTTGTTTGGTCTAAATAACAATTGAAATTATTGACATCTAATAATTCTAATGTAATCAAACTACTACCAGGTGAATGCTCGATAATATTTGTTATTTTCCAAGCAAATCCACCTTGATAACCAGCAATCCATTGTCCTACAACAATATCATTAGCCGTATAATACTGCTGAATACCATCTGTATCATAATACGGTTGATCTGAAACTTGAAATTGACAAGTCCAGTAAGTATAATCAAATCCAATACCGCCAGATGTTGAGTAAGCGTATATACAATACAATTGTAAAGTTATTGGAACATCACCTGACATTGATTGTTATAATATATATTTTTATAAAAAATTTAATAAAATATTTTATAAAAATATATGTATTATAATAACTAAATTATAATAAAACTAAATGAAAATTACAAATTTAATACATAATTATTGAATGTTATATAGACAAAAGCACCTATAAAAGTTGTTGCAGGTGGTGTTATATCAGCAGAAGTTATAGTATAAGTAAGTAAAGTAGCAGTAGTCCCAAAAGCTGCACCCGACCTATACGTTGCATCAAAACAAAATGTACTACTAGTACTACCAAAAGATATTGGACTAGCTGCACTACTAGATGAAGCTACGCCTTGGAAATTTGCGTTACTAAGTTGATAACTGTAACTATAACACATATTACTATAATTAGTTATAGTAGCAGTACCATTAGTTTTTGAAAGAGGTGCAGTATAACAAGTAGCAGGCCATGCTAATGTTTTTATTACATTACTACTACTACTAGTTATCTTACTGTTACCATAAGTAATTGTAAAGTAGTTATAAAGAGGCGCTGTTGGAGAAATAACAATGCCAGTTGTGATATAACTTGGTAAAGCGGGAAATCCTTCTATAAGATCAATACTAGAAAGAACAGTATTGCCTAAAGTAGTTATCGAACCAGTAGCAAGACATGTATATGTTAATTTAAAACCAAACGTTGTTGTTCCACCTCCTGAACCACCACCGCCTGAAGCACCTTGAGCACCTTGTGCACCAGGAGAACCTTGTGATCCGCTACCAACAGCACCTTGTGCACCTTGAGCACCAGAAGTTCCTCCAGAACCTTGAACACCTTGAGCACCAGGAGAACCTTGTGATCCGCTACCAGCAGCACCTTGTGCACCTTGAGCACCCGAAGTTCCTCCAGAACCTTGTGCACCTTGAGCTCCTTGAGAACCACTACCAGCAGCACCTTGTGCACCTTGAGCACCACTACCAGCAGAACCTTGGGCACCTTGAGCACCCGAAGTTCCTCCAGAACCTTGAACACCTTGTGCACCAGGAGCGCCTTGTGATCCGCTACCAGCAGCACCTTGAGCACCTTGAGCACCCGAAGTTCCTCCAGAACCTTGTGCACCTTGAGCTCCTTGAGAACCACTACCAGGAGCACCTTGTGCACCTTGAGCACCACTACCAGCAGCACCTTGTGCACCTTGAGCACCAGAAGTTCCTCCAGAACCTTGAACACCTTGTGCACCAGGAGCACCTTGTGATCCGCTACCAGCAGCACCTTGAGCGCCTTGAGTACCAGATGTTCCTGCAGTACCTTGAGAACCCTGGGCTCCCTGTGAACCACTACCAGCAGCACCTTGAGCTCCTTGAGAACCTTGACTACCAGGAGTTCCTGCATCACCTTGAGGACCTTGAGCACCGGTACTTCCTGCTCCTGATCCACCACCAGGAGCACCTTGGGAACCTTGAGCACCTGCGTTACCTTGAGGACCTTGAGTTCCTGGTGTTCCAGCTGTACCTTGAGAACCTTGACTACCAGAAGTTCCTGCGGTTCCTTGAGAACCTTTAGTACCTTGAGCACCTTTAGTACCTTGTGCACCCTGTGCACCTTTTGGACCAGTACTTCCTGTACCTGAATTTTTATTTGAAAGACTTACAGATTGTGATATAATGTTTGCATTATTTTGAGCAGTATTATTTGCAGTAGTTTGAGCTAAAGCTAAAGCTGTGGCATATGCGGCTTGATAAGATACAGTAGATGTTGCTGATGCACTTGCTTTAGCAGTTACTAATGCAGGTGGTGTTACTACAGTGACATAAGCTGTACCAGTCGCAGTCGCAGTGGCCGAATATGTCTTGTTTGACGTACCAGTTGACATATGATTATATACATTATAAATATATTATTTTATTTTAATTAATATATTTATAATAAAATAATATATTTTTACTATTTCAATAATTTGTACGCAATTTTAATTAGTTTAATAAAAACTACTTAAAATTTATTATACAACTAATCTAAATATTAAATAATTATGTCAAACTTAAATTGCGATTGTTTAATTCTTAAATTACAAGAAATATTTAATGGTAATATTGATACTACATTATTTATTTTATACGATACAAATGAGGAATATTATATAGTTACTGTAAAAAGAACTAATATTAATGGAAACACTGAAAATGTTCCTTATAAATTTTATTGTAAATATGCCACAGAATTAATTGAATTTATTAGCATAGTAATTTGTAAAAATAGTACAATAAATTATACATTATATAATTATGATGATTTACCAATTAATAGTGACGAAATAGAATTTAATTATTTTACCAATTTAGATGGTGATGTTAAATATGAATTAGCTGGATACGATGATAAAAAATATAATAAACAAGAAATAATGAAATATTTAAGAATAATAAAAAATGTGTTTAACTATTATTAAATAAATAATATAAATATTTATAAAAATATGAAAGATATTATTTCGCTTTTACTTACAACGTCTTGTTTAGCAATAGCTGGGTTAGGTATATATTTGTTCAGTTCTAATTCTCATGAAAATTCTGTTGATACTCAAAAAGCTGGCAAAAAAAGAACTACTGTTTCTAGTAAAAAACAAATTGAGGTAAAGGATAAATTTGATGATGACAATGATGACAATGATAATAATTATGACAATGACGACAATGATAATGACGATGATAACGTTACTAAAACTGATTACAACTATAAATCAAAATCAAAAAGCAAGATTACTAACAATAAAACAAAAAAAAACAGTAATAAATATTCTTCTTCCAAAAAAAATTATTATTACTAATAATCCATATAATCTATTATTTATTTTTAATTTTTATAAATAATATAAACAATGTCATAAGACGATTTATTATATTTAATTTGCGACGTATAAGTTAATTTATTGTAATTGCATATTTGACGTACAATAGTAATAAAACTATTGTAGGTTAATTTCTTTTCTAAATATATTTTTTTTGAATTATGATAATAAGGTTTACAAAGTTCAATAAATTGTTGTATATTTTCATTAAAAATGCCCTTTTTAAATGATTCGGTATTCAATATATAATGTTTATCATTTTTCATACATATATCATTTAATAAATTAAACAATAATTCATTTGGAAATTCTTTTTTAAATATTTGTGTTGACATTGAATAAAAATATAATATGTATAAATATATCACATATTATATTTATTTGTTTGAAATATAATATGTGATATATATTATTTTCATAACAAACCTAAAATTATTTTTTTACGAATTATGTAATATATTTATTAAATTATTTGTAAACAATGACAATTCTATTTCATCTTCGTGAATATTATAAAAAATTTTTATATATTTGCATATACATGGTATAACTTTGTATTTTTCATCTTCAGTTAAAATATCAGTATATTTTATAAAAATGAAATAATTGTCCAATATATCCATTACAGAATAACCTCTATCAAATAAATCATAAATTACAGTTAATGATTCTTCCAGGTTTTTTTCCTTAATTAATTTTGTATACTCTTCTAAAGTATAAAAACTTATATTAGAACACAATTTGACTGCTAAATCATACGTAATTTTTTCACCAAGAAGTTTAAATTTTTCCATATAGTTAATTAAAATTTTAACAGTGTTATTACAAACATTTACTATAAATTCTTCAGCTTCAGGATCTATGTCTATTTTTTCACATTCTTTGATACTTTTAATTATTTCTATCAAATTTTCTTTCTGTAATGGTTTTATTTTAATAATAGAAAACCTTGATTGCAAATTTTCAATTACTTTTTGAATATTACTACAAGATGATATAAAATGAACATTATGACTAAATTTATCAATGCAGTTACGAAATACTTGCTGGCTTTGTTCATTGATATAATCAATGTCATCTAAAACTACAAATTTTTTTTTATTTTGAATAGTTGAACATGTTTGACAAAATGTTTTAACATCTGTTCTATAATAATTAATACCTTGTTCTCTTAAACTATTAATGAAAAGCACATTTTTTTCATAATCTTTTGATTCATAGTCTTTATAATATTCTTTTATAATTGCATTCAACAATGATGTTTTACCTGAAGCAATATTACCTAATAATAAAATATTCAAATTGTCCATTAAAATCAATGCTTTTAAAATATCAATAACTTCATTATTTTTACCAAAATCATCAAAATAAATGGGTTGAAATTTATGAATAAACAATTTATCTTCTAATTTCATAATATTTATTCAATTAAATTAATATTATTAGTTATTTTATATTTAAGTATATCTTATTAGATAATATATACATTTTTATAATGACTGAAAAAACGGAGGATCTATATACAATTTTAGGAATTAATGAAAATGCAAGTCACGATGAAATTAAAAAGGCTTATAGAGGATTATCATTAAAATATCATCCAGATAGAAATCCTGATCCGCATGCAACTGAAAAATTTAAACAAATTAATGAAGCATATGAAATTTTAGGGGATGATCAAAAAAGAAAACAATATGAAATGGAAAGAAAAAATCCTTTTATGAGAATGAGCAATATGGGTCATGGTATGCATGGTGCAGCTAATATGGGTGAGATGGATGATATATTGAAAGCATTTTTTGGTGGAATGCCATTTATGGGAGGAATGGGACCATTTAATGCAGCCAGTGAAATGAATGATTTAAATGGAATGGGTGGAATACCAGGTTTTCCACCGGGTTTTCCACCTGGTGCCCAGTTTCATGTTTTTCATAATGGACGTCCTGTTAACATCGGTAATAGATTTCAAAAGCCTTCTCCAATAACAAAAACAGTTACTATTGATATTGAACAAGTTTACAATGGTGCAACAATTCCAGTAGATATTGAAAGATGGATTAACGACAATGGAACAAAAACTTTTGAAAAAGAAACTTTATATGTATCAATACCAAAGGGTATAGATGAAAACGAGATAATAATACTAAAAGATAAAGGAAATATTGCTAATGAACATTGTAAAGGAGATGTCAAAATTTTTATTAAAATAATTAATAATACTGAAATTAAACGAACCGGATTAGATTTAATTTATGAAAAAAATATTTCACTCAAAGAAGCATTATGTGGATTCACATTTGAAATAAAATTTATTAATGGAAAAATTTATACATTAAATAATAATAGTGGTAATATTATTACACCCGAATATAGAAAAATAGTACCTAATATGGGATTAACGAGAGAAGGACATACTGGTAATCTAATTGTAGTATTTCATATTGGATTTCCCGAAAAATTAACAAATGAACAAATAAAAAATTTAAGTGAAATTTTATAAAATAATAATATTATTTTTAAATAAAAACAATTTAGAGACAATTAATTACTATTAATTGAACGAATATAAGTCAGTGGTAGACTATTAGACTTCCAATCTAACAACTCGGGTTCGATTCCCGATGTTCGTATCTCTTAATTAAATACAATTATATTTCACAAAAAATATAATTGTATGTAACACATATACTTTTACTTTTTCATTTACTATTCAAAAATTAGAGAAATGTAAGTAGCTGGGTCATCTAAACCAAGAACACCTATTACAACTTTAGCTAACCAATCAAAAACATTTAAACTTGCTCCACTACTTGTAACCGCGCTTCCACTGACAGAACCACCAGTTCCGCCTGCACCATCTCCACCCAATACATTAGTATTCCAATTATGCGTATAACCATATGAACCAGCACCACCACCACCCATATTAATTGCGGCTGCGCTATCTTGAAAAGTTCCACTATAATTAGCAGAAGAACCTTGATATGGAATTGTACAATTATATGCAGGTAACGAAAAAACCTGATATGAATAATTTGGTATAATAGTTGATTGACCTGCGTAATAAGTAGCATCATTACCGGTACAGGTTACATTATAGCTAGATGTACCATTACCGCCATTACCTCCAGATAAAAAGGCAAATAAAAGACTATATCCTTCTGTTGAGAAACCTGTAACATTTGGAGTTCCACCGGTTCCTCCCGGCGGAGTTGTTCCATTTCCACCACTATTGTTACTAGTTGCGGCCGTTCCACCTCCACCACCCGGACATCCAAAATAAATTGGTTGACTAATTTGTGAATTACTTATACTAACTTGTGTTGCGCTACCACTGCTACCATTTATACCGCTATAACCGTTACTACCGTTACTTAATCCACCTGCGCCACCTGCACCACCATAACCTAAACTAACTTGTATTACACTTGTTAGACCAAGATTATTATCTCCGCTAGAATTCACTGTATATAAATAAACTGTTCCACCAATAATAGCGCCACCACCACCACCACCTGCACCTAAAACACAATTATCGTTTTCAAGTGATGCGCCTCCTGCACCACCACCTCCTCCACCACACATTGCGATGTTTATGACAGATAAATTAGTTTCAATTGTAAAATTTCCTGGTCCCAAAAAAATAACATAATATGTTTGTCCATTATAAACTACAGAAGTTATACCACTTGAGCTATTAGGATATGCACTGTTTGAACTAATATTATTTGTATTTGCGGATATTACATTTAACGTTGCAGTTGTTCCTGAACTTGGTGGTGGAATAGGGGGAAGTGGTGAAGCAGCTATTCCTGAAATACTAGGCGTTATATTTGTTTGACTTATATTTGCCCATATGCACACGAGTCCTTGACCTCCATTGCCACCAGAATATCCGTTGCCTGCACCATTTTTTGAAAATTGAGGTGCTCCTCCTCCTCCTCCTCCTCCGTATCCACCATTGATACTACTTGGTTGAGACGGAGTGGTCCCTGGTAGAGGTGGATTCTCACGCTGCCAGGCAGCAACTCTACTAGACGAACCTGCACCTGCACGACCACTACCGACTACAACCGAAGCACTAGTTCTCCCCGATGTACCTAAAGAAGGCATTGGTTGTAAATAAAAAGAATAATTCGGTTGATAACTTTGTTGTGTGAATGAAAAATTACTCATTTAGATTAATATATATATATAAAATATATTTATTGTATTAGTATATTTTATATAGATAGTATATAATATGGCAGGAAGACCAAGAATTGTAAGAAATATTAAATCTTATATTAATTATGTTGATAATCATAGTGATTCGGGACCAATGAAAATTGGCACAGCACCTAGTGTAGGAGTTACACGTTATTATTGGCATAATTTGCAATCTTATGTAAATCAAACTGCAGGAAAACCAAAAAAAAGTTATAAAAATATGGTGTTTTTAGGCATAAATCCAGCACAAACTCCTGTTAGAGAAGGTTTTACACAATCGTGTAATTATAATTATTCATATGTACCTAATCGTGTACTACCAAATTTTTTTGCAGACTATAATAAAAAGTATCATAATCATTATTATAGGCCTTATTTACCTAATACAGAAGAGGATGCTGCATTATTAGATTTCAAACAAAAATATACAGATACTTACAATAATTATTTAAGTAGAAAATACATTGGTATGAATAGATGAATATACAAATACATAAAAAAAAATAAAATATAATAAAATCAATAATTGGTTATATTTTATAAATATCATTAAATTGAATAAATTTTTAATGTTTCAAAACAATACCCAAAATACGTTGATATAATAAAATTCCAGCGTCTTGGATAGGTAATACATATGCATATGTATCGCCATCGTTATGATGGGAATGCCACAATCCTGGAGGTGTAACAAACATTTCATTTGTTTTCCAATAAACTTTTTTGGGATTAATTATTTTACCATTTTCATCCAATTCATTTCCTATTAAAGTATAAATATTTTCTTTATCATTAGCTGAAATGCACAAATCAAGGGCAACTGAATTATGTTTGTGTGGTCTTTGATTTGCATGTGGAGGTAACTCATTATATAAAGCCCACAAAACCGGTGTTATCGTATTAGTACCGAATTTTTCAGTGTCTTCATTACTTAATAAAATCCCTTTTCTATTATTGTTTGGATTAGATAGTTTTTCTAAATTGTTCAGTAAATATTCTTTGGAATAAACAGAAGGAATAAAAGTTCTACTAGTTGCTGTAGTACCCAGATAATTTAACAAAGGACTATCGTTGATATAATACAAAAATACATCTTCATCAATATTGTTATTTAATATTTTAATAGAACTAAAAAATGGTGCAATGAATATATCACCACAAGATAACTGAAATTTATCAGCATCATTATCACTATTGTTCAAAATGATTTCACAATTGCCTTTCATAATATAAAATAAATTGGATGATGAATTGAATGATGAATCTTTATCGTTTATTTCTAATTCTTTTAAAGAATCATTTGGCTGAATCTTAATAAAACTCGCAAGTAAATTAGGCGACGATGCTTTAAAACCAACATTATAAATTTGTGAAAAATCAATAAAACTAATCCCATTGTTACAATCATCAATGTTTTTTGTTATTATCGGTATTGTGTTCATTGTAGGATTTACATTACTTTCATATTCATAACATTTTATATAGCTCATATGACTAATTTTATAATATATTATATAATATAAAATTTTTATATCATTATTTACATTAATTATTTTACATGATTTTTTCTATATTTATAAATTCATTTTCTTGTGGTAACATTAAATTATTCAAGTTAGTTGTATTATAAAGATAATTATTTTTTTCTAAAGCTGGATTGGGTGGTAATGGAAAAGGAAAATATCCATCAATTGATTTATAAGAATATCTAGGATATAAGCCTAAATAATTATAGAATCTTCCACAATTATGATCAACACATACAGTTGCTCTCGCATTTTTTGCCCTTCTATTTGCCCTATTTTGAGCACCTACACCACCGGTTCCAGGTTTAAATTTATTATAAATATAGGTAGGTTTGTTACAAATTAAACCATACAATGGGTTTTTTCTACCTCCAACGCCTGTATTTTTTTTGTACAAGAATCCTGGAAAACCTTGAGGTCTTCCGTACCAAAATTGTCCATTTGAATTACTACCTGTTCCAAAACCTTTAAAATATGACATTTATGAATAATATATATTAATGAAATATTATATATTATATCTTTCTACTTTTCAAAAAAGTAGAGCAAAAGATTTGGCTCACCCTTTCCCAAAGGTTGATTTGGCTCAACCTTTCCCAAAGGTTGATTTGGCTCAACCTTTCCCAAAGGTTGATTTGGCGCAACTTTTCAAAAAAGTTGCTAGGAAATTTTGCGTGTAGGAATATCAGCAGATACAATGTAGATTGAATTTTCTGTAATAATAATATATTCCTCTGCACTCTTGTAAAATTTTATTATGCTTGACGTGTATTCTTCTTCAGATTTTACAAGTAATTTTTCACCAGTCGTTTTAGCACCTACAAGTGATTTTTTATCTAAAGAAGCTGTCCAATAATCCATCATTACTGGTTTATCTTCAACTATAGACAATTTGCATGCATGTTTCAATGTTAAATCTGTTGGCAATCTATAATTAGATTCACCTGTTTTAGTACTTGAGGCAGATGTATTTTTTTCTTCTGTCATTATTTATATAATTTTAAATTATTAGTCTTTAAATACTTATTTTACATTTATACAAAATTTTAAATATTTAAATATGTAAAACATGAAAACTAGTAGTTCGCATGAAACAAAGGATTATTCATTAAGCAATTTTGACAATTATTATAAAAATTTTGATTATAAACAGGACGAAGTTATTGAAAAATACATTTTATTATCAAATGAATTTTTACAGTTTATTTTAGAAAAAATAAAATTTAAAAATACAAATTATTCCAAATTTATTATTATTAGAGGATACGAAACAATTACAAATATCTTCAATATTATTTTATACTGCACAAAAAATTTGGATTTAACAATTTATCATTGCCAAAAAGGATATTACTATTATATTGAATTTATAGAGCAAATTTCAAACGTAGATCACGTTTTATTACAATTAAATTCAAGAGATGCTACTACATATGTATATAAAAAAACTTTTACAGAATTAAATCATGATATTAAAAAAAATTTACCGTCGTGTCCAATTGATATCAAAAATTTAATAGAAATAATTGATGAACATATAAAAACCTTTAAGAATATTTTTGAATTTTTGTTACAATTTTTAGATTTAAATAATTTATTAATTAATAAAAAAATAATTGATAAATTTAAATTAGTTTGTCAAAAAATTGTTTTTACAAATTTGAAAACACATAATAATGTAAGTAATGTAAAAAATATGTATAATGAAATTGAAATTATTAATAATGAATTTTTAAATAATAATATAATGACGCCTAAGGAAAAATTTATTGACGAATATTTTAAATTTATTACGCAGAAATGGAAATAAATATATTTTTTCTTCTAATTTTTTTCTTATTGTCTTTATCAATTTTAAGTTGATTTATTTCATTCATATCAATATTTGTATTTTTTTGACAAATATTGACGTATTCATTTTTTAATATATTCTTTAAAAAATCATATATCAAAAATAATACATTTTCATCACATTTTCCTACTATCAAGACACTTCCTGTCCTGAATATCATAAATGATATTTGTTTAACGTTTTGATACATATCCATTTTATCTTTAGATATTTGACACCCATTTTGTAAATCTACGTCAGGATTAAAATAAAATTTGCATTGAATACCAGGATATGAACATGGATCATAAATAGATTGAATATTATATTTATATTTTAATATATCATATAAAATTTCTCTATTAATATAAAACCCACAATTGAAATTGGAATTAATTAATACAGTATCACAACTATTTTCTTTATAATATAATTTATCTTCCATATTGGGTTGTAAAATATCTATAATCATTTGTAATATCATTTCAAAAACTGCATCGTCTTGTATTCCAGGAATTTCTAATTTTCCTGTATTAAAAATCTTTACATGAAATTCTTTAAAAGCATTTGCTAGTTTTATACGCAAAATTAAAACAAAACAATTATAAAACGCACTCTTCTTTTTGGATCTATAACTCATAATATCTTTTTTTGACAATCCAATTGTTATTTTTCTTATATCTTTAAATTTAATTCTCCCTGTAGGATTTATAATACTTGTTATGATTTGTTCATCATAAAGATTTTCATTTTTTAATCTATCTTTAATATCATGTAATTCTTCTTCTGTCATAGAATTGAACTTCATTTGCTTTTTAATTACACCACTACTCGGTACCGAATAATTCAAAACTGGAATAATCCAGAACATTTCTTTCAAATTTATTGGATTATTTAAATACGCTATTTTAGTTTTTGTAGAAATATAAATTTCACTTGATTTAGGAATAACATTTTTTGAACTATTTTCTAAATTAAGGCTTTCATTTATATTTGCTGAAATATAATTTTCATCAATATGTGTGTCAATACATTGTTCGTTGTGATATTCATATTCTTCTGTATCATCATCATACTCATTATTTGACAAAATAAAATTTTTCCACTCTTCATCAATATTATTTAATACAGCCATAATTATTATAAGTAACAAGTTATTCTTTATATTCTTTATATTATATTTATTTCAATTATTTTCTTTAATATATAATATAAAGAAAATGCAATTGAAACGCAAGACAGACGATAACAAAAATAGTAGTGTTCCTATTAAAATTAAAAATACTTTTTTAGAAAAAAATCAATATAGTTTAAAACAAAATTTTTTTGATCCTGCAAAAAGCTCACCACCAAATATTTTCATGATTAAATTATATGCAAGAATGGTTCAATACGATTCAAATCATAAAAATGATATCATTTTTGATAATAAGTAATTAATTAAAATATTATTATTGCAATTTTGAGAGTGCATTATATTTTCTATAAAACTCAAAAAATCACTGGTTATTTTGATTCTTTTATTATAAACAATATAATTTATAAAATCCTTGATAATATTCTTTTTATCAATATTATATTTATTACTTATAAAATGTATATAAGAACTAATATTTTGTAAATTATCGTTTGATTGAATTTTTTTAATAATAATTTCCCATTCTTTTGATTCTATTATATTTATAAAATTATTTTTATATAAATTATTAACATCATCGCTTTTTTTTGCTATATATTGATTAGATTGAATAAAATTTATCATACTTCTAAGATCATATTTAAATATTTTTTGTATGTTTTCAATTGATTCAATATTTAAATCTATTTTTTCTGAAACACAAATATTTTTCAAAAACTTTACTATATTTTCTTTTGGTAATTGATTAAATCGTAATCTAATAAATTCATTTTGCAAACCTTCATCTATACGGCTAATATAATTACAAATTAAACAAAACCGGACAGAACCTTTAAAATTTTGTAAAAGATATCGTAATGCTTGTTGCGCATTTTTAGTCATATAATCAACTTCATCTAATATAACAAATTTCGTACCATTATTAAAAAGTGGTTTGGAATTTACAAAAGAATTAATTTGGTTTCTAATAATGTCAATTCCTCGTTCATCTGAAGCATTTAAATGAATAACTAAATCTTTATTAGTTATATTTTGTTTTTTTTGATATGCTGTTATTAATTTAATAATAGTTGTTGTTTTACCTGTGCCGGGTGGCCCATAAAACAATAAATTAGGAAAATACTGTGTTTCTATAATGTTTTTCAAAATTTTTTTATTCAAAGGGTCCAAAACTATTTCTTCAAAATCATTCGGTCTATACTTTTCACAAAAAGGTATAAATTCTTTATTATTTATCATTTTAATTAAAATACTTATATTTCATAAATTTTTTTCTTTAATATTTAATTCATTTTAGAATAAAATTGAATTAAATAATATTTAATTTATTGTAATTAAATAAAAACAACTATGTCAACGTCTTCATTAAAAACAAAGGGTTATTTGGAATTGATCATTGGTCCAATGTATAGTGGTAAAACTAGTAAATTATTAGAAATATATAAACAATGTAATTTTTGTGATATTTCGGTTTGCGTTATTAATCATTCTCTTGATAAACGATATCATAATTCTATGCTAGCTAGTCATGACAAACATATGATACCATGTTTAAATCTGGACAACTTATCTAATTTATGGTTTAATAATGGTGAAATTGACTTAACATCTTTTGTAGATAATACAGAACATAAATTTATTAGAAATGCCGAAGTTATATTGATCAATGAAGGTCAATTTTTTAGAGACCTTCATTATGTTGTCAATGACATGTTAAAAAATAATAAGGTTGTCTATATATGTGGTTTAGATGGTGATTTTGAAAGAAAAAGATTTGGCGAATTGCTTGATTTGATACCTTTATGTGATAAAGTGACAAAGTTAACTTCATTGTGTTCACTTTGTAAAAATGGAACTCCAGGAATATTCTCAAAGAGACTCTCAAACGAAACGGAACAAACTGTTATAGGGTCTAAAAATTACATACCTGTATGTAGAATTTGTTACGATAAAAAATAACGTGATTTATATTATATTAAAACAATTTAAATTTATACAAGTTAATAACATATAAATTTTTTTTAAATGCCACGAACAAAAAAGTTAACAACCAATATAGAAACCAAACTAGAAACCAAACTAGAAACCAAAACAGAAATTCAAAACGAAGTTATTGGATTGCAAAATCAAAATAGTCAAAACAATTTACAAATAATTACCAAATCAAAACGGGGGAGAAAACCTAAAAATGCGTCATTAATAACTAATCTTACCGTAAAAAGTAATGAAAATATAATATTATTTCATACGGAAGATGATAAACAGAATGATTGTTGCAATGAAGAAAAGCAAATAATATTAGAAATTAAAGATACGAACACAATTGACAATTTACATGAATCTATTCATGAAAAAAATGTTCAAATTAAACCCACTGGTAAAAAAAGGGGAAGAAAACCTAAAGGTGGTAAAATATTACAAGAAGTTTTACCACCAACAAATATAAAAGAAATAAAACCTAATATAATTTTGCATTTAAAATGTTGTATGAAAGATTTACAAAACAACTTATTTGAACATAATATCAATGGATACGACTTTTCATCCTGTAAAAAAGAATTATTATATGAAGTAATTACAAATAACGAAGGTACGAATGACAGTTTGACAAATTTTAATTCATTGAAAATACAAACACACGAAAATACATCAAAAGATTGTTTTCATAACGATACGGACGACATTGAAACAACATATGCATGTAATAATAAAAAAAATGATTTGAAGGATTTATGGAAAAAATTAAAAAATTTGGAATACAGTTTGCATTTAAATAATATCAGTGACAAAAAGTCTGCTTGTTTTTGGTGTACATATGAATTTGATAATCCTCCGATTTACATACCAAAACATTATATTAAAGATTCCTATCATGTATATGGATGTTTTTGTAGCCCTGAGTGTGCAACAGCTCATTTAATGGAAGAAAATATTGATAGTTCAACAAAATTTGAAAGATATCATTTATTAAATCATATTTATTCAAAAATTTACGATTACACCAAAAATATTAAACCGGCACCCAATCCTTATTACATATTGGAAAAATTTTACGGAAATTTAAATATACAAGAATATAGATCATTATTAAAGAATGAGCGTTTGTTTTTAGTGGTAGATAAACCATTAACTAGAATACTACCAGAACTTCATGAAGATAACGATGATTTCATTATCAATAATAAAGTGATCCCTTCAAATACATATCAAATAAAACGAAAATTATTGAATAAACAAACTAAGAACAATATATTAAGTGAAAAATTTGGATTACATTAAAAGTATAGAATATATTTTTTTGTTTCTTTATTATATAAATATAATAAAGAAAATTATGATACCGAAAATAATACATAACATTTGGATACAAGGATATGAAAATTTACCTAATGAAAATAAAATTTATTATTTAAATATTAAAAAATTAAATCCTGATTGGGAGTTTATGATTTGGGACGATGAAATGATAAAAAATTTATTGCAAAAATATCCAAAAATATATGATATATACAAAAAAAGTAGCAATTATAGTGGATCTATTGACAATAATATAATTAAAAGTGATATAGCAAGATATATTATCATGAAAGATTATGGCGGGTTGTATTTTGATGCAGATTTCAAATGCAAAACATCATTTGATGAGGTTTTTTTAAATGAAAATAATGAAAATAATGAAAATATTAGTAATCTTAACTCAAAAAATAATATTTATATTGCTAGTTCTCAGCTAAATTTTTGGAATATTTGGAATTTTATGAATCCTTTTCAAAGAGCGAAATATTGTTCTTGTTTCATGGGAATGGATAAAAATCATCCAATATGGGATACTGTTATTAAAAAACTTATGGTTGCAACTACAAAACAAAATATTCATAATGCTCTTGATATTTCTTTGCAGCAAATAGAAAATGATGCAAAAAATAAGAATTTTTCAATCATATTATTAAATAAAGTAAATGGTAATTACTATCAATGCATAAATGACAATACTAGTTGTTATAAACAAGAATCGTCACAATTTAATTATATAAGTGAAATTTTGAAGTTCTTTACTTGCTATTATAAACAATTTATCATGTTAATTATTGCTATAATTATTATAATTTCTGTAGAATGTTTACATATGCATAATGCTATAAAATTTGGCCCTGTTAATTTCATACCAGGAATGCCAGGGTCCGCACCACCAAGCAATACTATTTTGCAAAAGAAAAAGGTTAAACGGTCTGTTAAACGTTAAATAAAACAATTTAAATTTCTTTAAGTTATTTTGGCGATTTATTATATTAATTCCAAAGTGTTCCAAAAAGTATTTGGGTTTTTCAAAAATGGACAAAAAAAATGTCCAAAAATGAAAAATCCCAAACACTTTTGAAAAAACAACATTTGTGACTGAAATGAAAAATTAGCATGTGGTTACCAAAAAAATAATTCTAAAATTGTTACCATAAATTTTGAAATTTTTCGGTCGTTTATTTAGGAGTTTTTTTCTGTCAACATTTTATACTGACAAATGTTGACAAACTTTACGCAAATTACGCAGCCTATGTATGAATGTAAAAAGTGTGACTTTATATCGTGTAGAAAGAATGATTGGGACAGACATGTTTTGACACGTAAACATAAAAATGTTGACAAAATGTTGACAAATGTTTCCGCATACGCCGCAGAGATAAATCCAATTCATAAATGTGAATGTGGAAAAATATATAAACATCGCCAAAGCTTGTATGTTCACAAACAAACATGTGTAACAAAAGATGAAATAAATAAAGAATTACATGATAAAGATTTAATTGATTATTTGTTGAAGGAAAATAGCGAGTTCAAAGAGATGCTTTTAGAGCAAAATAAGATGATGATGGAACTTGCAAAGACATCACAAACGAACAATAATAATATAATGAATAATAGTAATAACCACAGTCATAACAAAACATTCAACTTGAATTTATTTTTGAATGAAACGTGCAAAGATGCTATGAATATTATGGATTTTATCAATTCGTTACAATTACAAGTATCGGATTTAGAAAATGTCGGTAAAGTAGGTTATGTTAAAGGATTATCTAATATTATAATAAAAAATCTTAAAGCATTAGATGTTGAAAAACGACCAGTTCATTGTACAGATACAAAACGTGAAATTATTTATGTGAAGGACAACGACGAATGGCAAAAAGAAACAAATGAAAAACCTAAGCTACGCAAAGCGTTAAAACTATTGGCGCACAAAAATATTAAGATGTTACCTATTTATAGAGAGAAATATCCTGATTGTGAAGAATGGAATTCTAAAAAATGCAGTGAATATAATAAGATTGTTTCTGAGGCCATGGGTGGCGAATACAACGATGACGAAATTAGTTTTGGTAAAATTATAAAAAATGTGGTCAAAGAAATTTCTATTGATAAGGCGGCAAATGGTGATGCGAACCAGATTTGTTGAATATAAAAATAAAATATATAATGTTGTGTATTTTATTTTTAATGTTTTCTAGTTTTTCTAGTTTTTCTAGTTTTTCTACTCTTTTTTGCAGGCTTATACCTTATTGTTTTCCTACTCTTTTTGGACCTTATAGACTTTCTAGATTTTTTATTCCTTTTACTTTTTACAGTTTTTTTATTTTTCATGGTTCTTTTTGTTTTCCTTGTTTTTCTACCTCCTAATGCCAAATTTTCAAAACTATAATCAATTTCGTTTGTAAAATTCGTTATTTTTTGCTCAATGTCATCGTTATAATTATTCAATTCTTTCGCTTTATCACGCAAATATTTTTTAAAATGTTCCTTTCGCTCTTCTTTTGACATCTCTGTAACTTCCTTGGATTCAGATAAATTATTCCACCATTCACTAGATACTGTATCTATATCAAATTTTGGATAGAATAATTCATCCAGTTTTTGATAAGTTTCATTATTGCACTCTGCAGTACATAAAATTTGAGCTGCTGATCCAACACTCAATATAAATCGTTCTACTATTCCTTTTGGACAACTTAAATTATCTCTTGGTCCTGAATAAGCTCTGCAACTTTCATCTAAAAAGGTAATTATATATTGTTTTTTGAATTCATCGTCTTGAGAGAATGCAAAATCAATAGATTTACCAATTAAATCTATATATCTTTCAGGTATTCTGAAATAATCGTTATTATTAATTTGGTTGAATGCAGTGTTGAATAGGTTTAACTTTTCACTATCATCAGGAAATAATCTTATAATGTTTGATGTGAAATTATCTTTTATATAAGTATAAATATCTTCATATTGTTTATTTGGTTGATTGATAATTTCTAAGTATTGATTTTTAAGTTGTTCAATTCTTGTAAATTTATTGTGAACTTCAAATGCAAGACCTTGTGGTGGATTATAAACACCTGTATCCTCGTCGTTCTCTTCGTAATCAAATTCTTCATTGTATTCACGAGTATTAAAGAATGCTCTATCTAAATCTACGTCTGTTAGATCTGCGGCATCATTTATATTTGCACCTTCTAAATTTGCGTCATTTAAGTTTGCACGAGTTAAAATTGTGCGTGTAAAAATTGCGTTTCTTAATCTAGATTCTACTAAATTTGCGTCAGTTAAGTTTGCTTCTGTAAAATTGGCGCGTATTAAATAATCTCCTTCTAAGTTCGCGCGTTGTAAATTTAC
>Ga0114973_10001223_pt1 | contig 19280 bp, 18 predicted proteins | sample M_140807_MF_Meta_FD_87025 | JGI IMG/M metagenome (GOLD analysis project Ga0114973, IMG submission 87025) | Freshwater microbial communities from Lake Montjoie, Canada to study carbon cycling - M_140807_MF_MetaG | ecosystem: Environmental > Aquatic > Freshwater > Lake | place: Lake Montjoie...
ACTGGTAACTTGACAGATCGATGCTCCCAACTGATTGGTGTTGGGGTTGGTCATCGCTGATATCAATCAACAGTGCTTCCTGCCCGCGCGTGAGGTTGATGTAAACGTCGGCCAGTAACTCTGCATCCAGCAGAGCGCCGTGCAAAGTGCGGCCCGAGTTGTCCACGCCCAACCGGTCGCACAGCGCATCCAGGCTGTTGCGCTTGCCAGGGAACATTTGCTTGGCCATGACCAAGGTGTCAGTCACGCTCGACACATGGGTGTTGAAGGGTGCCTCGCCAACACGCTCGAGCTCTTTGTTTAAAAAACCAACGTCGAAAGCGGCATTGTGGATGATGATTTCTGCACCATGCAGGTAGTCAAGCACCTCTTGAGCAACTTGTGCAAATTTAGGTTTGTCGCGCAGAAAATCATTGCTGATGCCATGGACCTTGAGGGCATCTTCGTGGCTGTCACGCTCAGGATTGAGATAGAAATGCAAGTTGTTGCCAGTGAGCTTGCGGTTAAACAACTCTACGCAACCGATTTCAATCACGCGGTCACCGCCCTCGGCAGAAAGCCCGGTGGTTTCAGTGTCCAGAAAAATTTGACGCATCAGTGGTTTTCTTTGGCATGGTTGATGGTGTAACGCGGTATCTCGATCACCAAATCTTTTGTGGCCAAAAAGGCCTGACAGCTCAGACGCGAGTTGGGCTCCAGGCCCCAGGCGCGGTCGAGCAAGTCTTCTTCAGTTTCTTCGAGTTCGTTGAGGCTGTTGAATCCCTCGCGCACAATCACGTGGCAGGTCGTGCAGGCACAGCTCATGTCGCAGGCATGTTCGATGTTGATTTTGTGGTCCAGCAAAGCTTCACAAATACTGGTGCCGGATGGCGCAGTAATTTCTGTTCCGGCAGGGCAGTATTCAGGGTGCGGCAAAATTTTGATGATGGGCATATGGTTTAAATAGTAGCTCAAAGCCCCTTACAGGGACTGAATATTTTGACCCGACAGGGCTTTTTGGATACTGTGGTTCATGCGCTCGGCGGCAAAAGCTTCTGTGCCTTTGGCCAGCTCCATGGTCACGTTTTCCAGGGTTTGGGCATCATGCTCGGTCATCACGGCTTGACGCAGACTCTGCATGCGTTGTTCAATCTGGGCGCGCTCATCGGCTGTGAGCAAGTCGCCGTCGGCATTCAAGGCACTTTGGGTTGCGAGCAACATGCGTTCGCCGTCTACGCGGGCTTCGACGATGGCGCGTGATTTCATGTCCACTTCGGCTGTGGTGAAGCTCTCTTTGAGCATGGTGGCAATTTGGTCGTCACTCAAACCATAAGAAGGCTTGACGTCGATTTGCGCCTCCACACCGCTTATCTGTTCTTTGGCCGCCACGCTGAGCAATCCATCGGCATCAACGGTAAAAGTCACACGAATGCGCGCTGCCCCCGCAGCCATGGGCGGTATGCCACGAAGCTCAAAGCGGGCCAAACTTCGGCAGTCCTGTACCAAGTCACGTTCACCTTGCACCACATGAAGGGCTAAAGCTGTTTGCCCGTCTTTGTAGGTGGTGAAATCTTGCGCCATAGCGGTTGGAATGGTTTGATTGCGCGGAATGATCCGCTCTGACAGGCCACCCATGGTCTCAATGCCTAAGGACAAGGGAATCACGTCGAGCAGCAACAGATCCCCCGCAGTGTCATTGCCTGCCAACTGGTTGGCCTGAATGGCCGCGCCCAATGCGACCACTTCATCCGGATTCAGGTTGTTGAGGGGTGCTTTGTCAAAAAAGTTGGCTACGGCTGATTGAATTTGGGGCATGCGGGTCGACCCTCCCACCATGACCACGCCCTGGATTTCGTCCTTGCTCAACTGGGCATCACGCAAAGCTTTGCGCACGGCAGACATGCAGCGCAGCGTGAGCTCGGCGGTTGCCGCTTCAAATTCGGCACGGCTGATCGATGTCGTCAAAGAGTGGGCAGACAAAGCAACATTCAGACTCACTTCAGATTGAAGCGTCAATCCTTCTTTAGCCTGTCTTGCTGCTGCTTTAAGTAGGGTTTTATCTTGCGGGGTGATGGCGTGTGCCCCTTTTTGCGCAAGCAAACACTGGGCCAGTGCTTCGTCGTAATCGTCACCCCCCAAAGCCGAGTCGCCACCCGTGGCCATGACTTCGAACACACCGCGGGTTAAGCGCAGGATTGAGATATCAAAGGTTCCGCCGCCCAAATCAAACACGGCGTAAACACCTTCACTGGCATTGTCCAGCCCATAGGCAATGGCTGCGGCAGTTGGCTCATTGATTAAGCGCAGAACATTCAAACCCGCCAACTGGGCGGCATCTTTGGTGGCTTGGCGCTGTGCATCGTCAAAATAAGCAGGCACGGTGATGACGGCTCCATAGACATCGTCATTGAACGTGTCTTCTGCGCGGAAACGCAGTGTGGCCAAAATTTCGGCACTCACTTCAACCGGGGACTTTTCACCTTGTACAGTCTGCAAAGACAGCATGCCTTGGTCTTTGTTCACAAAAGCATAGGGCAGTTTGTCTGCATTGAGCACATCCTTCAGACTGCGGCCCATGAAGCGCTTGACCGAAGCAATCGTGTTTTGCGGATCTGATGCCGCTGCGTCAACGGCCTCATAACCGATCTGACGACCTTGACCCGGCAAATAGCGCACCACCGAAGGCAAGATCACATGCCCATCATGGTCTGGCAAACATTCGGCCACGCCGTTGCGCACGGAGGCCACCAAGGAATGGGTTGTCCCCAAATCGATGCCCACAGCGATTCGGCGCTGGTGCGGGTCAGGGGCTTGGCCCGGCTCGGAAATCTGTAATAGCGCCATGGGTAGGAATGAAAAGTTGTGCGACTGCTCAGTCAAGCAGAACGTCAAGTTGGTGGCGAACTTCGCTGGCAAAGCGGTCAATGAACATGAGCGCCCTCACCTGCCCCACTGCCAAGTGGTAGTCGCTGGCATCGTCAATTGCTTGCGCCATGTCAGTCAAGGCTTGTTGGCGCGTGATTTGCACCTCGCTGAGCAGCGACTCCAGCTCGGCTTGGGTTTGCGTCTCATCCAAAGCTTCACGCCATGCCATTTGCTGCATCAAAAAAACAGTGGGCATGGCCGTGTTGTTTTCTGCATTGACGGGTGCTCCATGGAGCTCACACAAATAAGCGGCCCGTTTGACAGGATCTTTCAGTCGTTGGTAAGCTTCGTTGATCCGCACAGACCATTGCATGGCAATGCGCTGTGCGGCGGCGCCCTCGACTGCAAAACGGTCTGGGTGAGCTTCACGTTGAAGTTCCTTCCAGCGAACATCCAGCGCATCTCGCGTCAAGGCGAACCGAATGGGCATGCCAAACAATTCAAAGTCGTTAGCCTGAAGCGAGATCACACGCGAAAAGATTCTCCGCAACCGCAGCGGTCGCGTTCGTTCGGATTGTTGAAGCGAAAACCTTCGTTCAAGCCCTCACGGACAAAGTCGAGCTCAGTGCCATCAATGTAAGCAAGGCTTTTGGGGTCGATCAAGACCTTGACGCCATGGTCTTCGAACACCGTGTCTTCAGGGGCAATTTCGTCCACATATTCCAGCTTGTATGCCAAACCCGAACAGCCCGTGGTTTTTACCCCCAAACGAACGCCGACGCCTTTACCGCGCTTGGTCAAATAGCGGGTGACGTGGCGGGCAGCAGCATCAGTCAAAGAGACAGACATATCAGTGTGCGTGTTTCTTTTTGTAATCGTCCACTGCCGCTTTGATGGCGTCTTCAGCCAAGATGGAGCAATGGATTTTGACGGGCGGTAAGGCCAGTTCTTCAGCGATTTGGCTATTTTTCAAAGCTGCTGCTTCGTCCAAAGTTTTACCTTTGACCCATTCGGTCACCAAGGAGCTCGAAGCAATAGCCGAGCCGCAGCCGTAGGTTTTAAAACGTGCATCTTCGATCACCCCGGTAAGCGGGTTGACTTTGATCTGCAGCTTCATCACGTCGCCGCATGCTGGTGCACCCACCATGCCGGTCCCGACCGAGTCGTCCCCTTTTTCGAAGGAACCTACATTACGGGGATTTTCGTAGTGGTCTACGACTTTTTCGCTGTATGCCATGTTTTTCTCCTGGTTCGATTTCAGTGGGCGGACCACTGTATGGTGCTCAAGTCAATGCCGTCTTGGTACATTTCCCAAAGAGGACTGAGTTCGCGCAACTTGTGCACATTGGTACGGATCGTATCGATGGCAAAGTCAATTTCTTCTTCGGTGGACCAGCGGCCAACCGTCATGCGCAAGCTGCTGTGTGCCAATTCATCGCTGCGGCCCAAAGCGCGTAAGACATAGCTGGGTTCCAGACTGGCCGATGTACAAGCCGAACCAGATGAAACAGCCAACCCCTTGATGCCCATGATCAATGACTCACCTTCTACAAAGTTGAAACTCATGTTGAGGTTGTGCGGCACTCGCTGTGTGGCGTGACCATTCAAAAAGACTTGTTCAACATCTTTAAGACCATTGATCAGTCGGTCATGCAAGGCACGGGCTTTGGCGTTGTCCTGAGCCATCTCCAATTTTGCCAAACGAAAAGCTTCACCCATGCCGACGATTTGGTGGGTAGGCAAGGTGCCCGAGCGCATGCCGCGCTCGTGACCACCACCGTGCATTTGGGCTTCAAGTCGCACGCGGGGTTTGCGGCGAACATACAAGGCACCAATCCCTTTAGGACCATACGTTTTATGGGAGGCCAAGCTCATCAAATCAACTGGCAAGGTGGCCATGTCGATGGCGACCTTGCCAGTAGCCTGAGCGGCATCAACATGGAAAATAATGTTTTTCTCGCGGCACAAAGCGCCAATGGCCGGGATGTCTTGAATCACGCCAATTTCGTTGTTCACGAACATCACGCTGATCAGGATGGTGTCTGGACGGATCGCCTCTTTGAGGACGTCCATGTTCAACAAACCGTCTTCTTGCACGTCCAGGTAAGAGACCTCAAAGCCTTGGCGCTCCAGCTCTCGCATGGTGTCCAAAATCGCTTTGTGCTCGGTCTTGACGGTGATCAGATGCTTGCCGCGCGTCTTATAAAAATTGGCCGCACCCTTCAGGGCCAAATTGTTCGATTCGGTGGCGCCGCTGGTCCACACTATTTCGCGGGGGTCAGCACCGATCAGGTCAGCCACATCAACGCGGGCTTTTTCTACCGCTGCTTCTGCTTCCCAACCCCAGGCGTGGGTACGGGACGCGGGGTTGCCAAAATGCTCACTCAACCAAGGAATCATGGCAGCAACGACGCGTGGATCTACAGGGTTTGTGGAACTGTAGTCCATGTAAATAGGAAAATGAGGGGTATTGGACATGGTGTCGGTTTGAAATTAAATCAAAAATAAAGCGGCTGTTGCTTAAGACTTGGCAAACATATTGCCCAGAGCAAAAACAGAGTTGGGGGCATTGATGCGAATGGGCTTGGTCACCGGCATGGCCGAGATGGCGCGCTTCATGGCGGGCTTTTCGTCGATTTTTACCCCATTGGCTAATTGGTCATCCACCATCTTTTGCAAGGTCACGGAATCCAGAAACTCAACCATGCGCGTATTCAAAGCGGCCCATAAATCGTGCGTCATGCAACGACCAGACTCACCATGGCAGTTTTCTTTGCCGCCGCAATGGGTCGCATCGATGGGCTCGTCCACTGAAACAATGATGTCGGCCACAGTAATTTCGCTGGCTTTGCGTGCCAATGAATACCCACCACCGGGGCCGCGGGTCGACTCGACCAATTGATGTCGGCGCAATTTGCCGAAAAGCTGCTCCAAGTAGGACAGCGAAATGTGCTGGCGTTGGCTGATCGCGGCCAAGGTCACAGGCCCACTGTGTTGGCGCAAAGCCAAATCGATCATTGCAGTCACTGCAAATCTGCCTTTGGTGGTTAAACGCATGTCAGGCTCCTGAAGGGTGGGGAAGACTTGTCCTACTAACGCAGTCAAGTATAGCAGAACCCGATTAAATTAGTCGGGTAAAGGATCGGGTTAACCCTTCAGCTTGTCGGCCTAATCAAAGGCAGGATGTTGTCGGTCCCAGTTGCACCAAAAGCTTGTTCTTTGAGAATAGCCAATTGGTCTCGCACACCAGCGGCCTTTTCAAAATCCAAATTACGCGCATGCTCCATCATTTGCTTTTCAAGCTGCTTGATGGCTTTGGCTACGTCTCTTTCGCTCATGATTTCAACTTTGGCCCGCTGCACCGCGGCCAGTTCAAGACGTTCTGCTTCTTTGCCAGATTTGTCGCTGTAAACCCCGTCAATCAAATCGCGCACTTGTTTGACGATGCTTCTCGGGGTGATGCCGTACACAAGGTTGTGGGCAATTTGTTTTTCCCTTCGCCGCTCCGTTTCACCAATGGCTCTCTTCATGGAATCGGTCATTCGGTCTGCATACAAAATGGCTTTGCCATGAAGGTTTCGGGCCGCCCGGCCTATGGTCTGAATCAAACTGCGCTCAGAGCGTAAAAACCCCTCTTTGTCTGCGTCCAAAATGGCCACCAAAGACACTTCAGGAATGTCCAGGCCTTCGCGCAGCAGGTTGATACCGACCAACACATCGAAAGCACCCAGGCGAAGGTCGCGCAATATTTCTACACGCTCAACCGTATCGATGTCCGAGTGCAAATACCGCACACGCACTCCGTTGTCGCTCAAATAATCGGTGAGCTGCTCCGACATGCGCTTGGTCAGTGTGGTGATCAGCACGCGCTCATGCTTGTCCGCACGGATGCGGATTTCTTGCAGCACGTCATCCACTTGGTGGATGGCGGGGCGCACTTCCACCAAGGGATCCACCAGTCCGGTGGGGCGAACCACCTGCTCGACGATCTGCCCAGCGTGGTTTTTTTCGTAGTCTGCCGGCGTGGCGGACACAAATATGCACTGCCGCATTTTGGTTTCAAACTCTTCGAACTTCAGAGGCCGGTTATCCAAGGCGCTGGGCAGGCGAAAGCCGTATTCGACCAAGGTGGTCTTGCGCGCTCGGTCACCGTTGTACATGGCATTGAGCTGACCGATCATCTGGTGACTTTCGTCGAGGAATACCATCGCGTCAGGTGGCAAATAATCCGTCAAGGTGCTGGGCGCGGCGCCTGGGGCGGCCCCTGACAAGTGCCTGGTGTAGTTTTCAATCCCTTTGCAATGGCCGACTTCGCTGAGCATTTCCAAGTCAAACCGGGTGCGCTGCTCCAGCCTCTGGGCTTCCACCAGCTTGCCCATACCGACCAACTCTTTGAGCCGATCAGACAGCTCGGTCTTGATGGTTTCGACTGCCGCCAAGACCTTGTCTCGCGGTGTCACGTAATGGCTGGAAGGATAGACTGTGAAGCGCGGAATTTTCTGCCGAATACGACCTGTCAGCGGGTCGAAGAGTTGCAGGCTTTCAATTTCGTCGTCAAACAATTCGATGCGAATGGCCAACTCGGAATGCTCTGCGGGAAACACATCAATCGTATCGCCCCTGACCCGAAATTTGCCTCGACTGAAATCCATGTCATTGCGCTGGTATTGCATGCGGATGAGTTGTGCAATCACGTCGCGTTGACCCAATTTGTCACCGTTGCGCAATGTCATGATCATGCGGTGGTAACTCTCCGGCTCTCCGATGCCATAGATGGCAGACACCGTGGCCACAATCACCACATCACGCCGCTCCATGATGCTTTTGGTGCAACTCAAACGCATTTGCTCAATGTGCTCATTGATCGCCGAGTCTTTTTCAATGAACAGGTCGCGCTGCGGCACATAGGCTTCAGGTTGGTAGTAGTCGTAGTAACTGACAAAATACTCCACCGCATTCTTTGGGAAAAATTCGCGAAACTCACTGTAAAGCTGCGCCGCCAGCGTTTTATTGGGCGCAAAAATAATGGCCGGACGTCCCAATTGGGCTATCACGTTGGCCATGGTGAAGGTCTTGCCCGAGCCGGTCACGCCAAGCAGCGTTTGAAAAACTTCCCCATCGCGCACCCCTTCGACCAATTTTTCGATGGCCGTGGGTTGATCGCCGGCAGGAGGATAGGGCTGAAACAACTCAAACGGCGAGCCGGGATAGCTCACAAAATGACCCTGCGGCGAATCGATAATGACTTCAGCAATTTCAGACATGGTGGCGATTGTGCAGCGGGAACAGGGCTGGGTTGGATTGGCCCCTGTGTCCCGCTAAAATAAAGGGTAACCCGCAAGCGTAACCGAAGCCTCTTGACTTTAGTGCATACCTTTTTACCCAAGGATTTTTTTCATGTCTCTGTTTTCCGCCGTCGAAATGGCCCCACGCGACCCCATCCTGGGTCTGATCGAACAATTCAACACTGACACCAACCCGAACAAGGTGAATTTGGGTGTGGGTGTTTATTTCGACGACAACGGCAAACTTCCCCTGCTGGAATGCGTTCAGGCGGCCGAAAAATCCATGATGGCCAGTCCGACGGCACGTGGCTATTTGCCTATCGACGGCATTGTGGCTTATGACAACGCGGTTAAAGCGCTGGTCTTTGGCGCAGACTCCGATGTGGTCCAGTCCGGCCGCGTGTCCACCGCACAGGCGATTGGCGGCACGGGCGGCCTGAAGATCGGCGCCGACTTCCTGAAAAAAATCAGCCCCAATGCCAAAGTGATGATTTCTGACCCCAGCTGGGAAAACCACCGCGCCATCTTCGTGAACGCTGGTTTTGAAGTCGATACCTACGCCTACTACGACGCTGCTAAGCGCGGCGTGAACTTCGAAGGCATGCTGTCCAGCCTGAACGCTGCGGCTGCAGGCACCATCGTCGTGCTGCACGCTTGCTGCCACAACCCCACCGGCTACGACATCACGGACGCCCAATGGCAACAGGTCATAGCCGTCGTCAAGGCCAAAGAGCTGACCGCTTTTCTGGACATGGCCTACCAAGGCTTTGGCCACGGCATCACCGAGGACGGCGCAGTCATAGGCAAGTTTGTAGCTGCAGGCCTGGACATCTTGGTGTCTACGTCCTTCTCCAAGAGCTTCAGTTTGTATGGGGAGCGCGTGGGCGCTTTGTCTGTGGTCGCCACCGATAAAGAAGAATCGGCACGCGTGCTGTCGCAACTCAAAATTGCCATTCGCACCAACTACTCCAACCCGCCGACCCATGGTGGCGCGGTGGTCGCTGCCGTCTTGAACAACCCTGAACTGCGTGCTGTTTGGGAAAAGGAACTTGGCGAAATGCGCTTGCGCATCAAGGCCATGCGCCAAAAACTGGTCGACAGCCTCAAGGCCGCTGGTGTGAAGCAAGACATGAGCTTCATCACCAGCCAGATCGGCATGTTCAGTTACTCCGGCCTGAGCAAAGAGCAAATGGTGCGTCTGCGCTCCGAGTTTGGCGTGTACGGCACCGATACGGGCCGCATGTGCGTGGCTGCGCTGAACAGTAAAAACATTGACTATGTCTGCCAAGCCATCGCCAAAGTCTTTTGAACTGACTTTTTTTCTGACAATCGCCTGAAAAGCCGCTGACCCTTTGGCAGGGTGAGCGGCTTTTTCACAGTGGCGCCCAGGCAACAGTACATTAGTGTTTTCACTCCAACATTTAAGAGAGACAACTGGTATATTGCTGCAGTGCAACAAATTTTGGGACGGATTCGCCATGCTTTATCAGATCTATGAAACTCAACGTGCCTTCATGGAGCCCTTCTCAGAGTTGGCGCAAACCGCAGCAAAACTGTTCAGCAATCCGAGCAACCTGGCGGGTCAAACGCCTTTGGCGCAACGGGTGGCCGCTGGTTACGATCTTTTCCACCGCTTGGGAAAAGATTACGTCAAACCCGAATTTGGTATTCGCACTGTAGACGTGGATGGCGTGGATGTGGCAATTCATGAGCGGGTAGAAATCAAAAAACCGTTTTGTGAACTGTTGCGATTTAAACGTTTTTCTGACGATACCGCAACGCTGACCAAGCTCAAAAATCAGCCCCCCGTGTTGATCGTGGCACCTTTGTCTGGTCACTACGCGACCTTGCTGCGCGATACGGTCAAAACCATGCTGGGTGATCACAAGGTTTACATCACCGATTGGAAAAATGCCCGCTTGGTGCCGCTGGAAGACGGCGAGTTCCATTTGGACGATTACATCAACTACGTACAAGAATTCATTCGGCACCTGCAATCCATCTATGGCAACTGCCATGTGGTCAGCGTCTGCCAACCCACCGTGCCGGTTTTGGCGGCGGTCTCGCTGATGGCCAGTCGTGGCGAAAAAACGCCTCTCACCATGACCATGATGGGTGGCCCCATAGATGCTCGGAAATCACCAACTTCTGTGAACAACCTGGCAACAACCAAAGGGTTCGATTGGTTTGAGAACAACGTCATCTACCGTGTGCCCGGCAATTTTCCTGGTGCAGGTCGCCGCGTCTACCCTGGTTTCTTGCAACACAGCGGCTTTGTGGCGATGAACCCTGACCGCCATGCCACAAGCCACTACGATTACTTCAAAAACTTGATCAAAGGTGATGATGCCAGCGTGGAAGCGCACCGCAAGTTTTATGACGAATACAACGCGGTTCTGGACATGGACGCCGACTATTATTTAGAAACCATCAAAATCGTTTTCCAGGATTTCAACTTGGTCTATGGCACTTGGCAGGTCAAAGGCATTGATGGCAAAGTCGAATGGGTTCGCCCTCAAGACATCAAAACCACCGCCTTGCTGACCGTTGAAGGCGAACTGGATGACATCTCAGGCTCTGGTCAAACTGCAGCAGCCCATGGCCTGTGCAGTGGCGTTGCAGACAAAAACAGCCAGCACCTTGAAGTGCCCGGTGCAGGACATTACGGTATTTTCAGTGGCCGCCGCTGGCGGGATATTGTGTACCCGCAAATGCGCCAATTCATTTTGGACCATGCTGCCACCCCCCCGAAAGCAGCCACAGCCAAGCGCGCCAAACCGGTTGCCAAAAAAGCGGTGCAAACCGCTGTGAAAACGGCAATCAAAACAGCCGTCAAATCCAAGACGCAAGGTGCAAAGGCCAAGGCTTGACAATGAATAGCGTGGGCATCACGCCCGCGCAACGCGCGCTGGCCGGGCGCATAGACGCCGTGCTTCCCCAAACACAATGCACAAGGTGCGGTTACCCTGACTGCGCCTCTTACGCATTGGCCATCGCCCTTTCACAAGCCCCTATCAATCAATGCCCTCCAGGCGGGGCGCAGGGTATTGAGCGAATCGCCCAAATTACTGAAAAGCCTGTTCAATTTTTGAGTGCTGATCATGGCGTGGAAGGCCCCAGAGCCTTGGCAGTGATTGACGAGAATTGGTGCATCGGATGCACACTCTGCATCAAAGCTTGCCCCACCGACGCCATCTTGGGAAGCAACAAGCTCATGCACACGGTCATTGCACCCTGGTGCACAGGCTGCGAGTTATGCCTGCCCGTATGCCCTGTTGACTGCATTGACATGGTCAAAGTGACTGGAGAAAAAACCGGTTGGGCAGCGTGGAGTCAAGATGCCGCCTTGGTTGCGCGTGAGCGCTACACACACCGCCAAATCAGGCTCCAGCATGAGGATCGCGTTCATCAGCAAGAAAAAATGGCCGAAGCCGAAATGAAACTGGCCGACCTGGAAACGCACACCAAGGTGCCCTCGGGGCCCACTCAAGAAGCGGCGTTGCAGCGTAAGCGCACCATCATTGAAGCGGCTTTAGCCAAAGCAAAAACCCGTCAGTCGGGGGGTTGAGCAGCTTTCGGAATTTCGGTGCTATTGCGCGTTGGCTGCCAAAGCTGCAAACGCGTTGACCACCTCGACCGGCGCCTGGACCAGTTCGATCAACACACCCTCGCCGCCGATAGGGAACTCGTCGCTGGCCTTGGGGTGCAAAAACGTGATGTCAAATCCAGCAGCGCCTTTGCGAATGCCACCTGGCGCAAAGCGCACGCCTTGCGATGTGAGCCACTCGACTGCAACGGGCAAATCGTCAATCCACAAGCCAATGTGGTTCAGCGGCGTGGTGTGCACTGCGGGTTTTTTCTCAGGGTCCAGCGGTTGCATCAGATCGACTTCAACTTTGAACGGACCGGTGCCGATCGCGCAAATGTCTTCGTCCACGTTCTCGCGTTCGCTTTGGAAAGTGCCTGTCACTTCCAGACCGAACATGTCCACCCACAGTGTTTTCAATCGGCCCTTATCAGGTCCACCAATGGCGATTTGCTGGACACCCAGCACTTTGAAAGGACGGGACATTTATTCGAACTCCACTATCATTTGATCCACTGTGAGCGACTCCCCTTGGGATGCTGCCACTTTTTTGACCACGCCGTCTTGCGCAGCAAAGAGAACGTTCTCCATCTTCATGGCTTCAATCACGGCCACGCGCTCACCCGCTTGTACTTTTTGCCCCACGGCCACCGCCACATCCACCAGCAAGCCAGGCATGGGTGACAACACAAAGCGGCTCAGATCGGGCGGTGCCTTGTACGGCATGAGCTGATGCAACTGCGCCATGCGAGGCGACATGACCAAAGCTTGGATGCGGGTGCCGTTGTGTTGCACTTGCAAAGCCAATGGATTTTTAAAAGTACCCCGCTCCATTTGTGCCGTAAACGGTTTGCCGTTACAGACCCCTTCAATGCGAATGTCGTTCAAACGGGAATTGCTTTCTATCGCATAAGTTTGACCTTCAATCACAATTTGCGCGACGCCAGGCTGGCCCACAAACTCATCCACATGCACTTGAACATAACGGTTTTTACCCGCTTGTCCTAGTTCGACCACGGTGTAGTCTTGGCCGACTTTCACGTCATAACCCGGCAATTGACCACTCAGGTTGGCCGCACGCTGACGTGATTTGCGCCGAACGAATGCAGCCAAAGCGGCAAGGAAGTTAGGGTCGTCGTGAGGCACATCTTCTGCGCGGAAACCTTGGCTGTATTGCTCTGCAATAAAACCGGTATTGAAGTCACCGGAGACAAAACGCGGATGCGCCAGCAAAGCGGCCTGGAACGGGATGTTCGAGCTGATGCCGCGAATCACGAAGCCGTTCAAGGCTTCGCGCATTTTGGCAATCGCATCAAGGCGGTCTTTGCCGTGCACGATCAGCTTGGCGATCATCGAGTCGTAGAACATCGGAATCTCGCCACCGTCTTGCACACCCGTGTCCACTCTAACGCCGAACAGGTCGGCGGTGTTGCCCTGGAACATGGTTTGTGTGGGCGTTTGGAAACGCACAAGGCGACCGGTGGAAGGCAGGAAGTTGCGGAACGGGTCTTCGGCATTGATGCGGCACTCGATGGCCCAGCCATTGCGTTGCACGTCTTTTTGCTCTATCAGCAGTTTTTCGCCAGCGGCCACGCGGATCATCATCTCCACCAAATCGAGGCCGGTGATGGCTTCAGTTACCGGATGCTCTACCTGCAAGCGGGTGTTCATCTCCAGGAAATAAAAGCTTTGGTCTTTGCCGACCACAAACTCCACCGTGCCAGCGCTCTGGTATTTCACGGCCTTGGCCAATTGCACGGCCTGTTCGCCCATGGCTTTGCGGGTGGCGTCACTGATGAACGCTGACGGCGCTTCTTCAATCACTTTTTGGTGACGCCGCTGGATAGAACACTCGCGCTCGTTCAAATAAATCACGTTTCCGTGGCTGTCGCCCAGCACTTGGATTTCAATGTGGCGGGGTTCTTCGACAAATTTCTCGATGAACACGCGGTCGTCGCCAAAACTGTTGCGCGCTTCGTTGCGGCAAGAGGTAAAGCCTTCAAAAGCCTCTTTGTCGTTGAAGGCCACGCGCAAGCCCTTGCCGCCGCCACCGGCCGAGGCTTTGATCATCACCGGATAGCCAATGCCTTGGGCAATCTCCACCGCTTTTTCAGGCGTTTCCAACGCGTCGTTGACACCCGGAATGCAGTTCACGCCCGCCGCACCCGCCAGCTTTTTGGACTCGATCTTGTCGCCCATGGCGGCAATCGAAAAATGGCGCGGGCCAATAAAGACAATGCCCTCGTCTTCACAGCGCTTGGAGAACTGGGCGTTCTCGCTCAAAAAGCCGTAGCCCGGATGAATGGCTTGTGCGCCGGTGAATTTGGCGGCGGCAATGATTTTGTCAGCCACCAAGTAAGACTCGCGCGAGGCCGCAGGGCCAATCAACACGGCTTCGTCGGCCAGTTGCACATGGCGCGCTTCTTTGTCGGCTTCGGAATAAACAGCCACGGTTTGAATGCCCATTTTTTGAGCGGTGGCGATGACACGGCAAGCAATCTCGCCGCGGTTTGCAATCAGAATTTTGGTAAACATGGTCTTTCCTTATTCGGGTCTCTGTTCAAGGCTGTGCTGCTTGAGTTGTGGGGCTTGATTCTCGAAGCGGTCAGTGGCTGGGCGCGCCCCGCCGAGCGGGTTGCCTGAGCGCTTTGCGCAGGTCAAGGAGGAGCGCGCAGCGCGGGGGACACGGAGCAAAGCGCTCAGGCAACCCACTCTCCTCAAATAGGGATCAAACAACATGAGATCCATACAGGCACTCAAAGCGGAATGTTCCCGTGCTTGCGCCATGGGTTGTCTATCTTCTTGTCTTTGAGCATGACCAGCGAGCGGCAAATGCGCTTGCGGGTTTCGTGCGGCTGGATCACGTCGTCGATGAAGCCGCGTGCGCCCGCCACAAACGGATTGGCAAAACGGGTCTTGTATTCAGCTTCTTTCACGGCGATTTTTTCAGGGTCTCCCTTGTCTTCACGGAAGATGATTTCAACAGCGCCCTTGGCCCCCATGACCGCAATCTCGGCGTTGGGCCAGGCAAAGTTCACGTCACCACGCAAATGCTTAGACGACATCACGTCATAAGCACCGCCATAGGCCTTGCGCGTGATGACGGTGATCTTCGGTACGGTGCATTCGGCAAACGCATAGAGCAATTTGGCGCCGTGCTTGATGATGCCGCCGTATTCCTGAGAAGTACCCGGCATGAAGCCGGGGACGTCCACAAAGGTGATGACGGGGATATTGAAAGCATCGCAAAAGCGCACAAAACGAGCTGCCTTGATGGCGCTCTTGATGTCCAGACAACCCGCTAAGACCAAGGGTTGGTTGGCCACGATACCCACAGTTTGACCTTCCATGCGGGCAAAGCCGATCAAAATGTTCTTGGCGTAATCAGGCTGCAACTCGAAGAAGTCGCCATCGTCCACAGTCTTGACGATGAGCTCCTTCATGTCGTAAGCCTTGTTGGGGTTATCGGGTACCAAGGTGTCCAAGCTCATCTCAAGGCGTCCGGATGGATCACCACTGGAGCGCACCGGGGCTTTTTCGCGGTTGTTCAGCGGCAGGTAGTTGTACAGGCGACGCAGCATGAGCAATGCTTCGACATCGTTCTCAAACGCCATATCGGCCACACCGCTCTTGGTGGTGTGCGTCAAGGCGCCACCCAGTTCTTCGGCCGTGACCTCTTCGTGCGTCACGGTCTTGACCACTTCAGGGCCGGTGACAAACATGTACGAGGTGTCCTTGACCATGAAGATGAAATCAGTGAGTGCGGGAGAATACACCGCGCCACCGGCAGATGGCCCCATGATCATGCTGATCTGGGGCACCACACCCGAGGCCATGACGTTGCGCTGGAACACATCGGCATAGCCGCCCAAAGAGGCAACACCTTCTTGGATGCGAGCACCGCCCGAGTCGTTCAGGCCGATCACCGGCGCTCCGACTTTCATGGCCTGGTCCATGATTTTGCAGATTTTCTCGGCGTGCGTTTCAGACAAAGCGCCACCGTACACGGTGAAGTCTTGGCTGAAGACAAACACCAAACGGCCATTGATCATGCCGTAGCCAGTGACCACGCCGTCGCCTGGAATCTTATTGTCTTGCATGCCGAAGTCGGTGCAACGGTGCTCGACGAACATGTCCCACTCTTCAAATGTGCCTGCGTCGAGCAAAACCTCAATGCGTTCCCGCGCGGTGAGTTTGCCTTTGGCGTGTTGCGCGTCAATGCGCTTTTGCCCGCCACCCAAGCGGGCTGCAGCGCGCTTTTGTTCAAGTTGTTCGTTGATGTCTTGCATGCTCACTTTTCTCCGGGAAAATTCTCAAATTAGCCCTGCGCTTGGTAAGCGCTGAGCAGTTGACGGGCGGCAGTCGACGCAGCCAACTGGCCTGATGCGACTTGTTGATTCAGTTGAGGCAACAGCGTTTGTACACGCGGCTGCGACCGAAAGTTTTGCTTGAGCCCCGCGTCGATGCGCTCCCACATCCACGACAGGGCTTGTTGCTGGCGACGGATACCAACCCGCCCATTCTTCAACTGTGCGGCCTTGAATTCGCTCACCACCACCCAGAAGCTGTCCACCCCTTGGTTCAGCAAGGCACTCAGTTGCACGACCTTGGGGTGCCAGACGCTGTCGTCGCCATGCAGATGCCCTGATGAGGCATGCATACCTAGCAATTGCAAGGCACTGGTGATCTGCAGCTGCGCACGGGTCGCGGCGATGGCGTCGATGTCGGCCTTGTTGATGACCACCAGATCGGCGATCTCCATCACGCCTTTTTTGATGGCCTGGAGATCGTCGCCCGCGTTGGGCAGTTGCAGGAGCACAAACATGTCGCTCATATTGGCCACAGCGGTCTCGCTCTGCCCTACGCCAACGGTCTCGACGATGACCACGTCATAGCCTGCGGCTTCGCAGACCAGCATGGATTCTCGGGTTTTCTCGGCCACACCGCCCAGCGTGCCGCTGGAGGGGCTGGGGCGAATGTAAGCCTGCGGGTGCACAGACAGGTGTTCCATACGGGTTTTGTCACCCAGAATGGAGCCACCGGACACCGTACTGGAGGGGTCGATGGTAAGCACCGCCACGCGGTGACCGTGAGTAATCAAATACAGGCCCAGCGCCTCGATGAAAGTGGACTTGCCCACCCCCGGCACACCGCTGATGCCCAGACGAAAAGAGTTGCCCGTGTGGGGCAGCATGGCCGTGAGCAGTTCATCCGCCAAGACACGATGGTCGGCACGCGTCGATTCAAGCAGCGTGATGGCTTTGGCCATGGCTCGGCGCTGCATTGCAGCGTTACCCTGCAAAATGGCCTCCAACAGATGATCTGGGTCTGGCATGCTCATAAGATCTCAAAACTGCGCCCATCGGGCAGCCGATAACGCGAGAAGTCGCGCACATCCATGGTCATCACGCTGAGCAAGTTGGTGTCTTGTGCCAACCAAACCAAAGTGGCATCGGCCAAGTCCATCTCGGTGCGTGGCGGCGCGGTGTAGCGCGCCATCAACTCAGCCAGATCGGGCAGGTTGGACACGTCAAACGGGTACACGATGACGCCCCCTTCGGACACCCAGCGCAGAAAGCGCTGGACAGCATTGGCACCTAAAAAATGACACGCCTCCACCACGCAGGGCCATGTGGTCGTCAAGCGCCAGTTATCGGCCAACAAGCTGGTGTAGTGGAGGTGCGCCACATCACTGGCGTCAAACAGTGCCACCATGGGGCCGGTGTCGATCAGGGCAACCTTCACGGTGCGTCCGTTTCTGTGTCGGGTGCCGTCCACGTTTGACCGGTTTTTTTGGCCTCTTGAAAAGACAGCCAATCGGCTTGGTTGGCATCCCGTTTGGCTTTGAGCTTGGACCGAATGGCCGCCTTGGTTGGCGAAAGGTATTCGCTGCCTTCTGGCAAAGACTCCCGCACCTCAGCTTTCACTTTTAGCAGCAGGTCATAGGGGTTCTTGTGCCCTAAGGCCCGCTCCAATGCTGAGATGATGAACTGCGACTTGGTCACCCCCAAGCGTTTGGCAGTGAGTTCAAGCTCTTTTTCAAGCAGAGGCTCCAGTCGAACAGAAACAGCCATAGCAGACTCCTCGTGTGAATTGTGATACCGTATTACTGTATCACAAGCATTCAAACCAAAGCCTTTTTAATCTGCTCCAACACGTCCTTGGCGCTGGCGGGGATCGGTGTGCCGGGGCCGTAAATGCCTTTGACGCCTGATTCGTACAGCATCTCGTAATCTTGTCTCGGGATCACGCCGCCCACGAAGACAATGATGTCGTCCGCGCCCTGCTTCTTGAGTTCGGCAATGATGGCGGGCACCAGGGTCTTGTGACCGGCCGCCAGTGTGGAGACGCCCACGGCGTGCACGTCGTTTTCAATCGCTTGGCGGGCGCACTCTTCGGGCGTCTGGAACAGGGGACCCATGTCCACGTCAAAGCCCAAATCGGCATAGGCGGTGGCCACCACTTTGGCACCCCGGTCGTGGCCGTCCTGGCCCAGCTTGGCAATCATCACGCGGGGGCGGCGGCCGTGCTGGTCGCCGAACGCGGCAATTTCATTTTGCAGTTGCTCCCAACCCGCGGCGGAGTCGTAAGCGGCAGCGTACACGCCGGTCACCTTTTGGGTATCGGCACGGTGGCGGCCAAACACTTTTTCTAAGGCATCTGAGACCTCACCCACGGTGGCTCGCAAGCGCATGGCTTGAATCGTCAACTCGAGCAAGTTGCCTTGACCTGATTCGGCCGATGCCGTCAGGGCTGCGAGTGCGGCATCCACTTTGGCAATGTCACGCTTGGCTTTGATATTTTTCAGCCGAGTGATCTGACCATCACGAACAGCCACGTTGTCAATGTCACGGGTTTCAATGGGATCTTCTTGGTCCAGCTTGTATTTGTTCACACCCACAATGACGTCTTTACCAGAGTCGATACGCGCTTGCTTTTCAGCCGCCGCCGCTTCTATTTTCAGCTTGGCCCAGCCACTGTCCACGGCCTTGGTCATGCCGCCCATGGCTTCGACTTCTTCAATGATGGCCCAGGCTTTGTCGGCCATTTCTTGGGTCAGCGACTCCATCATGTAGGAGCCCGCCCAGGGATCGATCACGTTGGTGATGTGGGTTTCTTCTTGGATGATGAGCTGTGTGTTGCGGGCTATCCGTGAACTGAATTCAGTGGGCAAGGCAATCGCTTCGTCAAACGAGTTGGTGTGCAGCGATTGCGTGCCGCCAAACACCGCAGCCATGGCTTCGATGGTGGTGCGCACCACGTTGTTGTAGGGGTCTTGCTCGGTGAGCGACCAACCCGAGGTTTGGCTGTGCGTGCGCAGCATCAGGCTCTTGGGGTTCTTGGCATCAAAGCCTTTCATGATGCGGCACCACAGCAAACGGGCGGCACGCATCTTGGCGATTTCCAAATAGAAGTTCATGCCCACTGCCCAGAAGAATGACAGACGACCGGCAAAGCCGTCTACATCCATGCCTTTGGCAATAGCGGTTTTGACATACTCTTTGCCGTCAGCCAAAGTGAAGGCCATCTCGAGTGCCTGATTGGCACCGGCCTCTTGCATGTGA
>Ga0114973_10001228_pt1 | contig 19227 bp, 24 predicted proteins | sample M_140807_MF_Meta_FD_87025 | JGI IMG/M metagenome (GOLD analysis project Ga0114973, IMG submission 87025) | Freshwater microbial communities from Lake Montjoie, Canada to study carbon cycling - M_140807_MF_MetaG | ecosystem: Environmental > Aquatic > Freshwater > Lake | place: Lake Montjoie...
GGTCAAAAGTCACTTGCGACGGGCGTGCCTTTTTTGGATCACATGCTCGATCAGATTGTGCGCCACGGCTTGATTGATATCGATATTGTGGCCCAGGGTGATCTCGAGATTGATGCGCATCACACCGTTGAAGATGTCGGCATCACCTTGGGTCAGGCTTTTGCCCAAGCGATTGGCGATAAGCGGGGCGTACGCCGTTACGGCCATGCTTATGTGCCGCTGGACGAAGCGCTGTCGCGGGTGGTGGTCGACCTGTCCGGGCGGCCAGGGCTTGATTGGCATGTCACTTTTACTCGCGCCAGCGTAGGTAGCTTTGATGTGGATCTGCTGATTGAGTTCTTTCGCGGCTTCGTCAACCATGCCGGCGTCACGTTGCACGTCGATAACCTGCGCGGCGTTAATTGCCACCATCAGTGCGAAACCATCTTCAAAGCGTTCGGGCGCGCCCTAAGGATGGCGGTTGAGTTGGACCCGCGCGCGGTCGACAGCGTGCCATCGACCAAGGGCAGTTTGTAACCCCGACAGCCCGAGAACACAGAGCGCGTTATCCGATGGGCACGATTGCCGTAATCGATTATGGAATGGGAAATCTGCGCTCGGTCTACAAGGCGCTGGAGCATGTGGCGCCCCGCCAGCGCGTTGTGATTGCGCAGGATGCCGCAGCGATAGCCAGCGCAGACCGTGCGGTGTTTCCGGGACAGGGCGCGATGCCAGATTGCATGGCGCATCTGCGCCAGGCCGGTTTGCTCGATGCCCTGCTGGAGTTCGCTCGGTCGCGGCCCTTGTTTGGGGTTTGCGTAGGGGAACAAATGTTGTTTGACTGCAGCGAAGAGGGTGAAGGGGGCCGAGGGGGCAGAGACGACGAAGGGGGCCACGGGGGCAAAGACGGCGATGGTGGGACTCCGTGTTTGGGTCTCTTCCCGGGGCGCGTCCTCCGCTTTCCGGCAGGGCAGCGCGACCATCAAGGGCGCGCACTCAAAGTCCCCCATATGGGCTGGAACACCGTAACTCAGGTCCGGCCGCACGCCCTTTGGCAAGGCATCGCAGATGAAGAGCGATTTTATTTCGTGCACAGTTATTACGCCTGCCCGACCGATCCGGGGCTCGACGTCGGTCGATCCGAACATGGCGTCAACTTTACCAGTGCAGTGGCGCGGGATAACATCTTCGCTACTCAGTTTCACCCTGAAAAAAGCGCCGCTGCGGGCTTGCGTTTATATGCGAACTTCGCCAGCTGGTCCCCCTGAAACCAACCTGTTCTGAGCCATGCTGCTGATACCGGCAATCGATCTGAAAGATGGGCGCTGTGTCCGTCTGCGTCAGGGCGACCTGCAAGATGCGACTGTTTTTTCCGAAGATCCTGGCGCGATGGCCTCCCATTGGGTAGACCAGGGCGCGCGACGTTTGCACCTAGTGGATCTGAATGGGGCCGTGGCTGGGCGCCCCAAGAATGAGGGCGCCATTCGCGAGATCATTGCGGCGGTCGGCGATCGCATCCCGATTCAGCTCGGCGGCGGCGTACGCGACCTCGATACGATTGAGCGTTATCTGGATGATGGTCTCGAGTGGATCATCATTGGCACAGCGGCGGTCAAGAACCCCGGTTTTTTGCATGATGCCTGTGGCGCATTTCCTGGCCAGATCATTGTTGGGCTAGATGCGCGCGATGGCAAAGTGGCCACCGATGGTTGGAGCAAACTGACCGGCCATGACGTTATTGATCTCGCCCGCAAATTCGAAGACATCGGGGTCGAAGCGATTATCTATACGGACATTGGGCGCGACGGGATGATGCAAGGGGTCAACGTCGAAGCGACCGTGCGGCTCGCTCAGTCGGTTCGAATTTCCGTGATTGCTTCCGGCGGGGTGACCAACCTTGCGGATGTTGAAGCGCTTTGTGCCGTCGAATCCGAGGGCGTTTCGGGAGCCATTCTCGGGCGGGCGCTCTACGAGGGCGCTTTGTCACTGGCCGAAGCTCAGGCCCGCGCCGATCAACTGACCGGACCCGACGCCAGGCGCTAAGCCGGCGCGTTGGGCACGGTGGCAGCAACCGCTTTGGCTTAACCCGATGCTCGCGCGCCGCATCATTCCATGTCTTGATGTCACCGCTGGGCGGGTCGTCAAGGGGGTGAATTTTGTCGAACTACGCGACGCGGGTGATCCCGTTGAAATTGCGCGCCGTTACGACGCGCAAGGCGCCGACGAACTGACCTTTCTCGACATTACGGCGTCGAGTGATGACCGCGATCTGATTCTCTCGGTGATCGAGGCGGTCGCCAGCGAAGTCTTCATTCCGCTCACGGTCGGCGGCGGCGTGCGTCGGGTCGAAGATGTGCGGCGTTTGCTCAATGCAGGCGCCGACAAGATTTCCATCAACACCGCCGCATTGCAGGACCCTGACCTCATCAATGCCACGGCTAGCCGCTATGGGTCGCAATGTATTGTCGTGGCAATCGACGCTCGCGAGGAGGCGCCGGGGCGTTGGCAGGTCTATACCCACGGCGGTCGGCGAGGCACGGGGCGCGACGCGGTGCAGTGGGCTATCGAAGCAGCCCAGCGCGGTGCCGGTGAGATTTTGCTGACCAGCATGGATCGTGACGGCACGCGGTCCGGATTCGATCTGGCGCTCACCCGTGCAGTGGCTGAAGCCGTCCCGATCCCTGTCATCGCGTCTGGGGGCGTTGGGACTTTGGAGCATCTGGTCGAGGGCGTGACTCAGGGAGCTGCCGATGCCGTTCTGGCGGCCAGCATCTTTCATTTTGGTGACTATACGGTGGGCGAGGCCAAGCAACTGATGGCTGCGCGCGGCATCCCGGTGCGACTGTGACCGGGGCGTCCCAGGATCAGGCCTTCCCGATCGGCGCCGACAGCGTGGCGTGGCTCGACACCGTCCGATTCGACCCGCAGGGGCTGATTCCGGCGATTGCCCAGAACGTTGAGAATGGTGAAGTCTTGATGGTGGCGTGGATGAACCGGGAATCCCTGGCGGAGACCGTCGCGACGGGGCGAGCCGTTTACTGGTCGCGTTCGCGTCAGCGGCTTTGGCGTAAGGGCGAAGAGAGCGGGCACACTCAGACGGTTCTTGGTTTGAGAATCGACTGTGATGCCGACGTGATCTTGCTCGAGGTCGAGCAAACGGGGGGAGTGGCTTGCCATACCGGTCGCCGGCGGTGTTTCTATCGACGTCTGGAAGGCGGCGCCTGGCAGGAAACCGAGGCGCCGCTCGTTGATCCTGAAACGATTTACCGATAGGGACAAAAATCGTCATGACCGAAGCAATTTTGACGAGGCTGGCGGCAACGATTGAGTCCAGGCGATCAGCCGATCCCGACCAGTCCTACGTCGCGAGGCTAATGCGTCGCGGCGATGATGCGATTTTGAAGAAAATCGGCGAAGAGGCGACCGAAGTTGTTCTGGCAGCAAAGGACGGCGTGCCCGATCGAATCGTTGCCGAGTGTGCGGACCTCTGGTTTCATTGCCTAGTGATGCTTGCGCACCATGACCTTCACCCCGACGACGTGCTGGCTGAACTCGCGCGCCGTGAGGGACTGTCCGGCATCGAGGAAAAGGCCTTGCGCAAGCGCCTGCAACGTGAAGTCGACGAAGGAACAAGAGAATGAGTAAGACCCCCTGTATTTTTTGCAAGATCGTGGCCGGTGAAATTCCGGCGCGCAAAGTCTTCGAAGACGACGATGTTCTGGTTTTCCACGATATCCATCCGCAGGCGTCGATGCACCTCTTGATGATTCCCAAGCGGCACGTCGAGAATCTCTACGATGCGGACGAAACGCACTTAGCGGTCTTGGGCAAAATGATGACGATTGCCGGGAAAATCGCCCATGAACAGGGTTCGCCCGATGGCTTCCGCCTGGTCGTGAACAACGGCAGAGTCGGCCGGCAGGAGGTGTATCATCTCCATCTTCACCTGCTTGGCGGAACGGAGCCGCTCGGCTCGGGCATGAACCGGCACTGAGCGAGGATACGCACATGGGATCTTTTAGTATTTGGCACTGGTTGATCGTTCTCGCGATCATTTTGCTGGTCTTTGGTACGAAAAAGCTGCGCAACCTCGGTAGTGATCTGGGCGGTGCGGTGAAGGGATTCAAAGACGGGATGAAAGAGGCCACGGCCGACAAGCCGGCTGAGCAGGTGGGTGCTCCAGGCTTGAATGCAGCGTCGGGAACCTCCGGAACAGCGGGTGGGACGACCCATGCTCAATCGTCAGCCCACGATGCCGCGCGGACGATCGATGTGGATGCCCGGGAGCGTCGCTCCTGAGTCTCTGATCCTTTGGATCGGGCGCGAGGAGCGCCAACGACATGTTTGACATTGGCTTTTCCGAGATGATGGTGATCGCGGTGGTCGCTCTCGTCGTGCTCGGGCCCGAGCGATTGCCGCGTGTGGCGCGCCAGGCGGGTGAATGGATCGGTAAGCTTCAGCGCTACGTGACGGACGTCAAGAACGACATCACGCGTCAAGTTGAACTCGAGGAACTTCGTCGCGTTCAGCAAGAAATGCAGGGTGCTGCTCGAGAGCTCCAGTCGTCGATGCAGAAGTCGGTCTCCGACATGCAAACCCAGGTCTCGGAGTTGCGCGCCGAAGTGGAGGCCAGCACCGAATTGAGCGAACCACCCATGACCCACATGACCGATTGGGATCGGGTCTATGCGATCCGGCGCTCTCGCGAACGGATTCGCGAACGTCGGATCGAACGGGATCGCCGCATCGGTGCGATCCGACCCAAACGCAGGCTGGTGCGCTAATGGTTCTCAAGTTTTTGAAGCGCAGCGGTTCGGGTTCGGCGATCGATCCTGCAACGGGGTCTGCGGACAGTTCGTCGCCTGATGGAACCGACGGGGGGACCGGCGCCCCTGAAGAAAGCTTTGTCTCGCACTTGGTGGAGTTACGGGACCGGGTCGTCAAATCCCTGATCGTCGTTGTCATGGTGTTCGGACTGAGTTTCTTTTACGCGGGCGATATCATGCATTTTCTGGCGCAGCCGCTGCAGGACGCGATGCCGCCGGGGGCCCGCATGATCATCACCGATTCGTCAGGGACCTTCTTCACCCTGATGAAGGTGTCGTTTCTGGTGGCCATTCTGGCCAGCCTCCCGTGGGTTCTTTACCAGGCCTGGGCGTTCGTCGCGCCAGGGCTTTATGAGCACGAGAAGCGCTTTGCGATCCCGCTGATCTTCTCGAGTGTGTTTTTCCTGCTGGTCGGGGTCAGCTTTGCCTACCTATTTGTGCTGCCCGCAGCGTATCGGTTCTTTTTTGCGTTCAACGCGCAGACCGGTGCGGACACGATGCAGGACATCCAGAAGTACTGGGATTTCACGCTCGCCATCTTCTTCGGATTTGGTCTGACCTTCGAAGTGCCCGTGGTCGAGATGCTTCTGGTCAAGCTCGGCATGGTCACGACAAAACAGCTGCGCGAGGCTCGCCGCTACGTAATCGTTGGCGCCTTCGTGGTCGCAGCCGTCCTGACCCCGCCCGACCCGTTGTCGCAGTTCATGCTAGCTGTGCCCCTGTGCTTGCTCTACGAGCTGGGGATTTGGCTCGCCGGGTTTGTCCGCGCGCGGTCACGCTCGCCGGACGCGCCGACCGACGGGCCCACCGATGAACCCGTGGTCTGATCGATTCTTGCGATCCCTCACACAGGGTTTGGGTCGTCGATAAACCGGTGCTCGATACCCAGCGTGTGGGCAACCTCGGCGCCCACTGCCTGAACGCCCCAGCGTTCGGTTGCATGATGGCCGGCGGCGATGTAAATCACCCCCGCTTCGCGGGCGAGGTGGACCGTGGGTTCGTTAATTTCTCCACTCACGAAGGCGTCCGCTCCGGCATCAATGGCCTGGGCTAGCATCGAATGCGCAGCGCCTGTGCACCAGGCCAAACGACGGATTGGTCGATCAATGGCGCCGACCGCGAGGGGGGCGCGATTTAGCGCGCGTTCGAGACGGTTGCACAAGGTGGTGATGTCGGTTGGGCTCGGCAAGTCAGCGCACCAGCCAATGCCCTGATCGCCAAACCGGCTGATCGCACCCGGCTCATGCGGCCAATCGAGTCGACGAGCCAGTTGCGCATTGTTACCAAGGCTTGGGTGCGCATCGAGCGGCAGGTGATAGCCATACAGATTGAGTTCGGCACCGACGACGGCGGCGAGACGCAGCCGTTTGGTACCGATTATGCGCGGGTCTTCTCCGCGCCAAAACCACCCATGGTGTACCAGAACCGCATCGGCACCGGCGGCGATGGCCGCCTCTAAAAACGCCAGGCTGGCGGTGACGCCTGTAACCAACAGTCTGATCCGGGCTTTACCTTCCACCTGCAGGCCGTTCGGGCAATAATCCGTGAAGCGTCCCGTTTCCAGTAAATCGGAGAGCGTCCTGGATAGCAACTCTCGAGAAACCGTGTTTTGAATCTGCGCCGTCTTTGCCATTCCTGCCGCCTCTTCGTCGATCGGATGTTTCGCCACCATGCTTAAGCGATTGTGGATGACTTTTGCGCAGACCGTGACCGTAGCGCTCGCAGTCATCTTTGTGGTCGCGACCCTGCGGCCAGAATGGTTGCCACGCAAACTGTCGATGGTGGGCGCGCCGAGCGCCATGAATCCACCAATAGGCTCGAGCGCCGACGGTTCGGGTGCAGACTCGACGGCCCAGTCGCCTGGCGGTGGATCGGCGCCCTGGCTTTCGTATGGCGAAGCGGCCCGGGCGGCGATTCCGGCTGTTGTTAATATCTACACGACTAAAGAAGCGCGCATACCCAACCATCCGCTGCTGAATGATCCCGGTTTTCGGCGATTTTTCGGTGAACAAGGGCCCGCGCGCCGGCCCGTCTCCAGCCTCGGATCGGGCGTCATCGTTGCGTCCGACGGGTTGGTACTGACGAACCATCATGTCGTCGAAGCGGCCGATGAAATCGAAGTGGCACTCGCCGATGGCCGTCGTGCCAAAGCGCAGGTCGTTGGCAGTGACCCTGAGACCGATCTTGCCGTGCTGCGGATCGGCTTGACCGCACTCCCCACGCTCGCTTTTGGCGATCTGGAGCGGGTGCAGGTGGGTGACGTTGTGCTGGCCATCGGCAACCCGTTCGGTGTTGGGACCACCGTCACGATGGGCATCGTTTCTGCCTTGGGCAGGACGCATCTGGGCATCAATACCTTTGAGAACTTCATTCAGACCGATGCCGCCATCAATCCCGGAAATTCCGGGGGGGCTCTGGTTGATAGTCGAGGCCGATTGCTGGGGATCAATACGGCGATTTACTCGCGCTCAGGGGGGTCAATGGGGATTGGGTTCGCGATCCCAGTGACCACTGCGCGTCAGGTCGTCGACTCGATCGTCAAGCAAGGCGGCGTGGTGCGCGGCTACATTGGCGTTGAGCCTCAGGATCTGACGCCCGAAATTGCCGAGGCTTTCCAAATACCCCGGCGCGAGGGCGCAATCATCGCGGGACTGGTCCGCGGCGGCCCGGCCGATAAGGCGGGTGTCAAGGCGGGCGACGTGTTGATCGCCGTCGAAGGCCGGGCGGTTAAAGACACCCCGTCGATGCTTAACCTGATCTCACAACTCGAGCCAGGCCGAACCGCGAACCTGCGTTTCGTGCGCGAGGGTCGCGAAGTCGATCTGCCGATCGTGATTGGTCGCCGACCCAAGCCGCCTCGTGGGCCGGCGCAACCCAATGAATGAAGCCCAACGAAGTCGGCGAAAGCCGGTCTTGCGACGCCGTGTCACTCTCGTAGCGCTGGGCTGGCTTGGGCTAAAATCCAACGCTGCCCGGAGTACCACCTTCGAGTGGAGCGTTTTTAAGGCCGTCGATGTATGCTAACGGCGCTTTTTGACTTGATATTGGTTGCGCCCTAGCGGCGTGCTGCTGAGGTTTAGAGATGTCGAATTCCACCTCCATGTCGCCCGCTTCGAATTCTGCGGCCGGTTTTACACCGGGCAACCCTAATGACCCCGCGCGGCGGACGTGGATTGCCGTTGCTGGAGCTGCTGGCGCGGTGGGCGGTGCATGCGTCGCGGTTCCATTTGTCAGTACCTTCACGCCATCCGAGCGAGCTAAAGCAGCGGGTGCTCCGGTGGAAGTCGATATCAGTGCGATGAAGCCGGGCGAATTGCTTCGCGTTGAATGGCGCGGCAAGCCGGTTTGGGTGGTGCGCCGAACGCCAGAAATGTTGGCCTCACTCAAGCAAACGGAATCCCAGGTCGCGGATGCGGAGTCTGCTCGCAAGGCCTATCCGACTCCCGAGTACGCGCGTAATCAATACCGCTCAATCAAGCCGGAGTTTTTTGTGGCGGTGGGCATCTGCTCGCATCTCGGCTGTTCGCCCAGCGACAAGTTCCAGACGGGGGCTCAGCCTTCGCTACCCGACGATTGGGCGGGTGGATTCTTGTGTCCCTGCCACGGCTCTACGTTTGACCTCGCGGGCCGCGTGTTCAAGAACAAACCCGCTCCCGACAATCTCGAAGTTCCGCCCCACACCTACCTATCCGACACGCGCCTGCTCATTGGCGAAGAAAAGAAAGCGTGATTGGCCTCAAGGAATAAGGTAACACCATGGCATTGAAAGAAGTCACCACGACCGGCCTGATTGGCTGGGTCGATCAGCGGTTCCCACTGACGGCGACCGTCAAGGCCCACCTCAGCGAATATTACGCGCCGAAGAATTTCAACTTCTGGTACTTCTTTGGCTCGCTTGCGATCCTGGTCCTAGTGTTGCAGATCGTCACCGGGATTTTCCTGGTGATGCACTACAAGCCGAGCGCGACTGATGCGTTTGCGTCTGTCGAGTACATTATGCGTGACGTGCCATGGGGCTGGTTGGTGCGGTACATGCATTCGACCGGCGCCAGTGCGTTTTTTGTCGTCGTCTACCTGCACATGTTTAGGGGTTTGATCTACGGGTCGTATCGCAAGCCACGCGAACTCGTTTGGGTGTTCGGATGCCTGATCTTCTTGTGCCTAATGGGTGAGGCCTTTTTTGGTTACCTACTCCCTTGGGGTCAGATGTCGTACTGGGGTGCACAGGTCATCGTGAACCTTTTTGCGGCGATTCCCTTCATCGGACCCGATCTTGCGCTCTTGATTCGCGGCGACTTCGTGGTGTCTGATGCGACGCTGAATCGTTTCTTCTCGTTCCACGTGATCGCCATTCCGTTGGTGCTCCTCGGACTGGTCGGCGCCCACATCGTCGCGCTGCATGAAGTGGGTTCAAACAACCCAGATGGCGTGGACATCAAGGCCCTGAAAGACTCGAAGGGTATTCCGCTCGATGGCATTCCGTTTCACCCTTACTACACCGTGCACGACATCATGGGCGCGTCGGTGTTTTTCATCATCTTCTCGGCAGTCCTGTTTTTCGCACCCGAGTTCGGTGGGTACTTCCTTGAGTACAACAACTTTGTGCCGGCCGATCCTCTGAAGACACCGGCCCACATCGCTCCCGTTTGGTACTTCACACCGTTTTACTCGGTGTTGCGGGCAGCCACCGAAGATTTCTTGCTGTACTGGTTGACCCCGGCCGTGATCGCCTACACCTTGCTGGTTTTTGCAACAGTCAAGCGCAGTATTGGCAAAGTAATCGCTGCAGCGGTCGCAGTAGCGATGATTGGCGGATTCTTTATCCTCGACGCCAAGTTCTGGGGCGTGGTCGGCATGGGCGCCTCGGTCGTGATTCTTTTTGCACTGCCCTGGATCGATAACAGCCCAGTGAAATCGATTCGTTACCGTCCGGGCTGGCACCTCTATCTCTACGCGCTGTTTGTGGTCGCGTTCGTGATCCTGGGATATTTCGGAACCCAGCCGCCAAGCGAAATTGGTGGGGTCTTGTCCAAGATCTGCACCCTGATCTATTTCGGCTTCTTTGCCCTGATGCCGTGGTGGAGTGAAATGGGCGAGGCCAAAATGGTCCCGACCCGAGTCACATTCGCCCATTAATTCGAAGAGCGCAGAGCATGACCCGCCTCACCCCCCTGATGGTTCTTAAGTTGGTTCCGAAGTTCGTTGCCACGTTCGTCGCCAGAATGGCGACGCTCACGGCAGCCTTCTGCACGGTGTTCGGTCTGACTGCATTGGGCAGTCTCCCGGCCCATGCGTCAGGTGGTGGGGTTCCGCTCGATCGATTCCCGACCGAGAAACTCAACGATCAGACCGCGCTTCAGAACGGCGCCAAGTTGTTCGTCAACCATTGCCTGAATTGTCATGGTGCGGCGCTGATGCGCTACAACCGGCTGACCGACATCGGATTGACTGAGGAGCAAATCCGCCAAAACCTGCTGTTCACGACCGATAAGGTCGGTGAACCGATGAAGACGGCCCTATCAGCGGCTGATGCAAAAGCCTGGTTTGGAGCACAACCACCGGATTTGTCAGTAATTGCCCGTGCCCGTGCGTCCGAGCAGGGCTCTGGACCCGATTGGCTCTATTCTTACCTACGGAACTACTACCGCGACTCGACCCGCGCGACCGGATGGAACAACGCCGTCTTCCCGAACGTGGGCATGCCCCATGTGTTCTGGGAACTTCAGGGCGCTCGTGGTGCACGATTTGAAGAAATCAAGGCAGCCAAGGACGACAAGGGCGTTGCCACTGGCTTCGTCAAAGTGACCGTGAATTTTGACGAGAAGGGGCTCCGGACCGAGACGTCTGAAGATCTTGCGCACGGCGAACACCCCCATGAAGGCATGACGGTGACGCTTGGCAAACCGGTTGGTGGCAAATTGTCTGTACCTGAGTACGACAATGCGATTGCCGATCTGGTGGCCTACCTCACCTTCATGGCCGATCCCAGCGCGAAGACCCGGACCCACCTGGGCGTTTGGGTATTGTTGTTTTTGGCGATCTTTACCGTGATCGCCTGGCGCCTCAACGCAGCGTACTGGAAAGACATCAAGTAAACTCGAGGGTTCGGCGCGACAGCCCATTCCCTCAGGAGAGTTGCTTCATGATGATGTTGTACTCGGGCACAACGTGCCCGTTCTCGCAACGCTGCCGGTTTGTTCTGTTCGAGAAGGGCATGGACTTTGAGATTCGCGATGTCGATCTCTATAACAAGCCCGAAGATATCTCGATCATGAACCCCTACGGCCAGGTGCCCATTCTGGTCGAGCGGGATCTGATTCTCTATGAATCGAACATCATTAACGAATACATTGATGAGCGCTTTCCGCATCCCCAGCTGATGCCGGCGGACCCGGTGCAGCGTGCGCGTGCGCGCCTTTTCCTGTTCAATTTCGAGCGCGAGTTGTTCGTCCATGTTCAGGTTCTCGAGAAGCGCGAACACAGCAAAGAGAGCTCGAAGCTGATGGAAAAAGCCCGGGCGCAGATCCGTGACCGACTTACCCAACTCGCGCCGATCTTTCTCAAGAACAAGCACATGTTGGGCGAAGAGTTTTCCATGCTCGATGTAGCGATCGCGCCTTTGTTGTGGCGCCTCGACCACTACGGTATTGACCTGCCCAAGGTCGCCGCACCCTTGCTCAAGTACGCCGAACGTATATTTGCGCGCCCCGCCTACATCGAAGCATTGACTCCTTCAGAGAAGGTCATGCGCCGGTGAACTCGTGATGGCAGACCCCTCGACCAAGCCTTACCTCGTTCGGGCCATCCACGAATGGTGTACCGATAACGGTTTCACGCCTTATCTCGCCGTGACGGTGGATGAGCGCACAATCGTGCCGCCGGGCTACGCGCGAAACGGTGAAATCGTTCTCAACGCATCGGTTGCGGCCACGAATCAGTTGCGCCTCGATAACGACTTCATCAGCTTTCAGGCCCGCTTCAACGGGCGGGCGCATGACATTCTGGTGCCTGTCACCAATGTCAGTGCCATTTATGCGCGCGAGAATGGTCACGGCATGGCGTTTGAGGTGCCCAAGTCGCCCGCCGTGGTCGGACCTGGCGAAGCGAGGGCACAGCCAGTCTCGAACCCCGGGGCTGAACGCACTGCGCGCCCATTGCGGGGCAAGCCCACGTTGGCGCTTGCGCCCGCGCCCGGCACGGCGCCCGTCGCCCAAGAGGGCGAACTCACTAAACTGCCAGCGGCGGTCGCGGTTTTAGCGACGGTGCCGTCAAAACCACGTGCCGTGCCGTCCATCGACGGGTCGGCTCACGCTGAAACTGCCAATGCCCCGTCGGACGGCGCCTCTGCGGAAGGTGGCCTGGCCCCGAATAATCGCTCGGTGCCTGCGGGTGGTGATTCATCTGCGCCGACCACTACTTCAAAACCTAGAACGGCAACCCGCGCCTCCAGACTTCGAGCAAGCTTCCCATCGGTCGAAACGGGCGATGCCGATGCGCCAGCGAGTAGCGTTGTTCCTGCGGATAGCGAAACCCCGGTTCAGAAGGGTGGTGCTTCGCGCCGCCGTAGCGCTCCGGTCGCCGAAGTTGCACTTGATTCGAAAGTCCTGGATGCTGATCCGCCCAATTTACCCGATGGCGGGCCAGACGAAGGACCAACAGACGGTCCAAAAGACGGTCCAAAAAGCGGGCCTGCGGGGCGTGCCAAGCTGACCCGTATCAAGTAATCTAATGGCGTTCCTGGGAACTCAGTTTATACGCTGGCCGGCTTAGCTCAGTTGGTAGAGCAACTGATTTGTAATCAGTAGGTCTTCGGTTCGATTCCGGAAGCCGGCACCATCCAGTCCATGATTGAAATCAAAACTCTAAGTCCTGCAATTGGCGTCACCGGGCAGGTTGCAGTCGATGATTTGCAGTCGATCGCAGCCGCCGGTTATCGGTCGATCCTGTGCAACCGTCCCGATCATGAAGGGCCCGACCAGCCGAGCTTTCATGAGATCGAACAGGCTGCGCTCGCCTGCGGGCTCGTGGCACGTTACCTTCCGGTGATTTCCGGTGGGGTGACGCCCGCCGACGGTCTGGCATTTGCCCAGTTGCTGGAAGTTCTGCCCTGCCCCGTGCTCGCGTATTGCCGATCGGGTGCACGCTCAACCACGCTCTGGAATCTGGCGCAGGCGGTTGCCGCGGGCGATTAGTGCGGGTACACCCCCTGCTGTTTCTTGAGGACCTCTAAACCTGATGCCGCGTCGGCAAAGGATCCTCATGAGTACTATCGTTCCAGTTCACGGCTCATCGCAGTCGGTCACGCCCAATCTACATTCCGCGCAATCCCCTGATTTACTAACGCCTTCGACCGATCCGGTGGTTGCGGTTTGTTCGACCCACGCCGATGCCGACGTCGCAGTTCGGGCGTTAGGCCGTGCGGGCTTTGACATGAAAAAGCTCTCGGTCATTGGCAAGGGCTATCACACGACCGACCATGCCGTGGGCTTCTACACCATGGGCGACCGGATCAAGACTTGGGGCGGCATCGGTGGCTTTTGGGGCGCCATCTGGGGCCTGCTGCTCGGGCCCGCTATTTTCTACATCCCACCCGTCGGATTGATCGCCGCGGCCGGCCCGTTCGTCATGGCCTTGGTCGGCGCATTGGAAGGCGCCGCTGTTGTCGGTGGCGTGTCTGCAATCGGTGCAGCCCTTGTCAGCCTGGGGGTCTCCAAAGATCGCGCGATTAAGTACGAGGGCGAAATTCAGGCAGACCGGTTTGTGGTCATTGTCCACGGCACTGCACAAGACGTTGAGCGAGCACGAGGGGTGCTGGCCTCATCGCCGCATCCGGGGGCACTGAACGACGCGATGGCCTGACAGGCCGCGCACGCCGTTTGCAGCCCGTTTGCACCCCGGTTGCCCCGGTAATCCCCCTTGCGCCACAGCGTTCCCCTTGTTCACAAGGTTCAGGGGACCAGTAGCACCGGTGTTGACGAGATCGCGCAGACCCGCTGCGCAACGGACCCCAGCAGCAGGTCTGCAATCCGACTGCGTCCTTTGGTGCCCAAGACCATTAGATCGAAACCGCCAGAATCCGCCGCTACGGCGAGCTCCTGGGCTACGTGGCCGATGCGGATCAACTTCTCGGGCACTATCCCGCCCTCCTTGCAGAGGGTGATCGCTGGGGCGAGGTCCAGTTCGCTTTGTGCATGAAGGTGTTCGACAACCACCTTTTGCCCAACGAAATGGGAGGCTTGGTGGAGGGCGCTATCGTCATGCACGCTAATTAATGTGATCGCCGGGGGGGCCCGACAGCTCTGGGCCAGGCCGATTGCATGTCGAGTCGCTTTCAGTGCAGATTCAGAGCCATCAATAGCGATGAGAAGCTTCATCTGTCCTCCAGGACGCGTCTGATTCGCTACGAGAGTACTGCCATCGCCTTACTGAGACGGGACTCGATCCGACGAGCGGTCGCTTCAAGAGCCGAGGCGGGTTTGGCCGCGCAGGCGTTCCAGCCTTCGATGAGTCCGGTTGCGCGCTGAGTTTCGAGACTCGAGAGTTTCGCTTCGCCCGCAATCCGATGGGCGATTGCGCCACCAACAACCTCATCGTGGGCTTCGCCCAGACGATTTTGTAGCTTCACCAATTGTTTCAGAGCCATACGCACGCGCCGGGGCCTGGCTAACGCGGGGAGGGCGATTTCCATCGCATAGCGCAGACTTTTAGTACCGAGTCGGGTCCGATGCCAGTCCTGCGGTGTACGCGCCTTCATCAGCCGCCGCTCGAGCCGATGCCACAGCGCGAGGAGTTGTTGCAACGCAAACGGGCGCACGGGGTCGTCCAACGCAACCACCGGATCCGACGTGGGCTGTGGTTGAACCTTTGGAAGCGTTTGCAGATGGGGATGAGACTTCAGGTAGGCAAGTGACTGCAGGTGCAAGTGCGCTGGTGGCTGATCGGGTGACTGATCCTGTGCTTGCCCCGGCGGCTTTGCGGTCCGGGTGGGGCGGTGCTTGAGATGCAGCGCGAGCCGTTCACACAGGTACAAGACCATCAAAGCGAATCGGGTCGGCTCGCGACCGCTGAAAACCTCTCGATTACGATGTCTTGCCTGCGCGCGCACCTTTTGGGCGCCCTGAACAAGCGCCGCGAGCGCAGCGTCCTTTGGAAAGGCGGCGCGAACTTCGGCAAGCAGCCCGAGGCTAAACACATCGGTATCCCGAGCCTCGTTGGATCCACTCAGGAGCGTTCGTGCAGTCTGCTCAACGGCATCCCATCGGGCGTCATGTTCGGACAACTCAAAGAACCGGATGATGGCGCGAAACCGTCTCAGCGCAACCCGCAGCTGGTGAATGGCCTCGGGGTCCTCGCCCAGCAAGAGCGGCTCGATATTGGCAAGCAGATGGATCAGGGTCTCGCGCAAGGCGGCGGCTGCCGCCTCACCGATCGTTTGTGAATCGTGCAGAGGCGACTCATTACTTGGGACTGGCTGGGCGACCAGCGGTAAACGTCCACAAAGTCGCAGACCACGGTCGTATTTGGTCGGTACGATCAGGGTGAGCTGATGGCGTTCGGCAAAGCGCAAGGCCCACCACAGAAATCCCAGTCGGGTTCCAGTAATACGCTCGATTTCGAGTTCCCGGATCGGCCAGCGGACCTTGCGGGCGATGGGCGTACCGCCCAATTCATCGCGCTGCGCGCCAGGCAGTTCTGCCGTGATTTCGCCCTCATCGATACAAAGTTCAATCAGCAGCGACTGGGTCGCCTGAATCCGCCAGAGATGCCGTTCAAACTCGGTCACAAAGAGCGTGCGCAGGGCCTCGAAATGTCGGTGGACGACTTTGCCCACCGGCGTGTTGATTTCGGGCAAGGCCTCGCGTTGCGGGTTTGGTCCGGGGACGGGGCGTTCGAACTCAAAGCGCTCAAAAGGCACGTCGCCGTCGGCTTTCACCGTCTGTACATAGCCTTCAGGGGTCTTGCGAACGCGAAGGGCGACCCGCGCCTTGACCAATGCGCTGTCGGGGGTGTCGTAGTAGGTTGTCCAGAGCTTGACCGTGCGCCAGGGGCGTTCGCGATCAAAACCCGCTCGGCTCAGTCGCTGGCCGATGGTTTCATCAAAGCCAAATTTCATTTCGAGTTCTGCAGTCCCAGCCATGGCGGCGATCGTGTGTTGGCAAATCCGGCGAGCTCGAGGACCCGGCCAAGGGTGTGGTCGACCATGTCCTGAATTGAAGCGGGTCGTTGGTAGAACCCCGGCAGTGGGGGGAAGATGATGCCGCCCATTTCGGTCACGGCCACCATATTGCGCAGGTGCGCGAGATTGAGCGGGGTCTCGCGCACCAGTAAGAGCAATCGACGGCGTTCCTTAAGAGCGACATCGGCCGCGCGGGTCACGAGATTGTCCGAGAGCCCATGCGCAACTGCGGCCAGTGTGCGCATCGAGCAGGGGGCAATCACCATCGCTTCGGCCGCGAATGATCCGGAGGCAATCGAGGCGCCGATATTGCGCGGGGCGTGCACGACGTCAGCCAAGGCTTCAATCTCGTGGCGTGGCCGCTCCAGTTCGTGATCGACATTGAGCCAACCTGCGGGGGAAACAATCAGGTGCGTCTCCACCTCGGGCAATGTCCGGGCGATCTCGAGCAGCCGTACGCCGTAAATCGCACCGGAGGCGCCCGTGATGCCGATAATCAGACGGCGCGTCAAGCCTATGGCGCCTCGTTGAGCAGTTGATGCAGTTCACCTGAGGCGAACATTTCAGCCACGATATCGGATCCCCCGATAAATTCACCATTGACATAAAGCTGGGGAATCGTCGGCCAGTTTGAGAAATCTTTGATGGCCTGACGTACTTCATCATCGTCGAGCACATTGACGGTGACCAGGCTCTTTGCGCCAGCCCCTTTGAGGGTTTGCACGGCTTTGCCCGAGAACCCGCATTGCGGGAATTGGGCAGTCCCTTTCATGAACAGTACAACCGGGTTGTCGGTGACAGTCTTTTGAATAAATTCCTTGGCGTCCATGGGATCTCGTTGAGGGATTGTGGATGGTTCGTATTCGGACTCAGTCGTTTATCGTACCCCAGTGCTGACACGATCGTGTCCCGCGAGATCCTGCCAGCTGCGCACTTGCTGCAGCCCTTGGGCTTGAAGAATGGCGCGCACAGCATCGCCCTGGTTGTATCCATGTTCGATCAGCAGGCAACCACCCGGCACTAATCGGGGCGGCGCGCCATCGATAATCACCCGAATGGCCTCAAGTCCATCCGCGCCGCTGGCCAGAGCGGTGGGGGGCTCGAAGCGCAGGTCACCTTGTTGCAGATGGTGATCTTGTGCCGCGATATAGGGGGGATTCACGACAATGCGGTCAAATTCGATCGCGTCCAGCGCGCCATACCAGTCCCCTGCAGCGAAAGTCACGGTCGCTCCGAGTCGTTGGGCATTTCTGCGTGCGACGGCCAGCGCGGTCGCCGACAGGTCTGTCGCCAGAACAAAGGCATCCGGCCTCGCGAGCGCAATCGAGATGGCGACAGCGCCCGAGCCGGTGGCGAGTTCCAGAACCTGAGCGCCACGGGGCAATCCCGCTAGCGTTTTCTCGACCAGTAACTCGGTCTCGGAGCGCGGGATTAAAACACTCGGGCCCACAGTTAGCGAATGCCCAAAAAATTCGCGCTGCCCGGTCAGATACGCGACGGGTTCGCCTGCCTGACGGCGCCGAATCAGGCGGCTGAAATGAGCGCTGCTCGACTCGGGCAATGCGTCATCACCGTGAGCAATGAGCCAGCTGCGATCTCGCCCGAGCACATGTCTTAAAAGAACCTGGGCGTCAGTTCGGTCAATGCCCGGTTGGGCCTGCGCCCATTTGAGAGCAGTCAGAACGGTCATCCGGGGCATCCGCTTTTCGGCTATCAAATTTCGGCCATCAACTCTCGTCGGCGAGTGCAGCCAGTTGCTCCGCCTGATATTCATTCGCCAGAGCAGTACTGATTTCCTCGAGGTCGCCTTCCATCACTGCTGCGAGCCGGTGCAGGGTCAGGTTGATTCGGTGGTCGGTAATTCTGCCCTGCGGAAAGTTATAGGTTCTGATTCGTTCACTGCGATCGCCCGATCCGATCAGGCTGCGTCGGGTTGCAGCTTCCCGGGCTTCGCGTTCGCGTCGCTCCCGGTCCCGCAGTCGCGCCGCCAGCACTTGCATCGCCCGGTCTTTGTTGCGGTGCTGCGAGCGGTCATCCTGACATTCGACGACCAGCCCGGTGGGTAGGTGGGTGATGCGCACCGCGCTATCGGTTTTATTGATGTGCTGACCGCCTGCGCCCGATGCGCGAAAGGTGTCGATCCGGAGATCTTCGGAGGCAATCGAAATCTCTTCGCGTTCGTCGGGTACCGGCAGGATGGCCACGGTGCAGGCCGACGTGTGGATTCGGCCCTGCGTTTCGGTCTCGGGTACCCGCTGCACTCGATGGCCACCGCTTTCGAATTTAAGGCCGCCATAAACACCGTTGATTTGCGCGGCTCCATTCTCACTGCCATCGACGCGCACGATCACTTCGCGCCAGCCACCCAAGTCTGAGGGCGACCCCGAGACGATTTCCGCGCGCCAACCGCAACGTTCGGCATAGCGCAGGTACATCCGCAACAAGTCGGCCGCAAACAGTGCGCTCTCATCCCCACCGGTGCCGGCGCGGATTTCGATAAAGGCACTGCGGTGATCGTCAGGGTCGCGCGGTAGCAACAAGCGCTCGAGGCGAGTCTCGCACTCGGCCAGTCGTTGTGTGGCGCTCGTCACCTCTTCTTCAGCGAAGGCCCTCATCTCGGGGTCTACGCCACCTGCGTCACGCAGCGACTTGCCTGTGATGAGGTCGGCCTCGGCCGCCCGCCATGCTTTCCATTGCGCGACCACTTCACCCAGTTCAGCGTGCTCGCGCATCAAGCGGCGGTAGGTGTCCAGATCGCGGGTCGCGTCCTCGGCTGAGAGGGAAGCATCGATCTCGACTAAGCGGGCCTCGAGCCGGTCGAGCCGGTCTCGCATGGAGGGCTTCACGGAATATTGGCGACCAGCAACTGCGTTATCGCCCGCCGGGCAAGAGACGCTCGACCCAGCCCTCCATATCGCTCGGCGGTTGGGCATCGGGTTGCTGCAGCAGCGTCACCGGTCCGTGCATGAATTTTGCGGTCAGCGCATTGGCCAGGGCCTCAAGGACCGCGTCGGGGGCGTCGCCGCGCGCAAGCATCTTGCGTGCGCGCTCAAGTTCGGCGTCGCGCAACGTCCCCGCGCGCTCGTGCAGATGGCGAATGGCTGGGACGGCTCGCCGCGCACTCAGCCATTTCATAAAAGTTTCTACACGGCTTTCGATAATCGCCTCAGCCTGCGCCACCGCCGACCGGCGACTTTCCATGCCGGTTTGAACCACACGGCCGAGATCGTCCACGGTGTACAGGTA
>Ga0114973_10001230_pt1 | contig 19219 bp, 33 predicted proteins | sample M_140807_MF_Meta_FD_87025 | JGI IMG/M metagenome (GOLD analysis project Ga0114973, IMG submission 87025) | Freshwater microbial communities from Lake Montjoie, Canada to study carbon cycling - M_140807_MF_MetaG | ecosystem: Environmental > Aquatic > Freshwater > Lake | place: Lake Montjoie...
CATATACTTTACGTAACTTTATTAATAGTCCAATATATGTACCACTTACTAATAGAATTATATCTTTAACTACAGATGGTACAAGAACAGCTTTATCACAATATAAATACGATGGTACTGGAACAATGGTAGTTGATATAGAAATCACAGCTTATGTACCAGCTACTGAAATACGTGATTGTTCAATATTCTCAACAACCTGTGATGATATATGTGCTGTTTATATATACAATCATACAGATGGTAAGATTTGGAAGGTTGATATAATAACACATGTTATAACTGATTCAGGAAAAACTATGTTTTCACCAGATGTTAGAGCACTTTCTCAATTTCCTAATTGTACATGTGAACTTGTTCCTTTAGCATAATAAATTTAAAACAGATAATGAGAAGAGTTAGTCAGCAAATAGGATGGAGTCAAGAATCACAGCTTTATTATCAATGGTTGTTACAGCTTGAAAGACTTGTATGTTCTATAAGTTGTCCAGATTGTACTACCACTACAACTACCACTGCAGCTCCTTTAGCTCTTAGATTATTATATAATGATATAGCTAATGCTAATGCATTAGTGGGAGATGCTTCAAGTGTTACAGATTGGAATACATTTTTTGATCTACCTACATATGGTAATCCATTTACAAGTGTTACAGTGGTGGGAAATGAAATAAGATTATTTGGTGGTAGTGATATCACTTTAAGAAGTGAAATACATTTTTATGATGGAACTTTTGAAGATAATAATACAGATCTTATTGAAATTATAGATGAAATTGGATCAATTGTAGCAGGTGAAAATAACTGTTTTGTTGGTTGTGTAGGATTGATTAATGTAGATTTACCAGCAATAATTTCTGCTGGAAGCTATTGTTTTGCATTTACACCAAATGTTACAAGATTTAATCTTCCAAAATTAGAAACTGCTGGAACAAATTGTTTTGGTGATGATGTAGATATAGCTCCTTACGATGATGTAGCTTTAACTATAATATCTCTACCTAGTTTAACAACAATATCAGATTATGGATTTGCAGGTCTTAATAATTTAACAACAATATCTCTACCCTCTTGTACAGATTTAGGAGGTAGTGTACTTGATAATAATGTATTTGATAGTCTTACAGGACAAACAATAACATTAACTATACCAATTGGTCTTATGATTTGTAATAGTGGATTTCCTGATGGGGATATTCAATATTTAATAGATAATAATACAGTTGATATATTTACAAGTTAAACCAAAACTACATATATGAGCAAAGAACTTAGGTTCATTTGTGTCCAGCCAGACGATGTTTATTACACTTGGCAGGTGCATGCATGGATAGAAAGCTTAAGAGAACTAGGACATTCAGATAAAGCAATTGTATTAATCTTTATACCAAGTTTTAGAGAGAAAAATCCTAAGTGGCAACAAATCATTGATCTCTATCCAGAAACAGAGTTTGTATTCTATAAGGATGAGAAGAATGAGATAAGTGGAAAACTAGGAATATATATTCCTGTTCTTAGACCCTGGTGCTTGATGAACTATTTTGCAGAGAACCCAGGAATGAAAGAGAAAGTAGTGTTCTATTGCGATTCAGATGTTGTCTTTACAGATAAGTTTGATCTTACAAAGTTTATAGAAGATGATGTTGTATATTTATCAGACACAAACAGTTATATAAATGCCTCATATTTTGATAGTAAAATTAAAGATGTTCTTCCAGAGAAGCTGGAAGAGTATAAAACCCTTGATATTCTGGCTCAAGTTACCTCTCTAGTAGGAACAGACAGAGCAACATGTGAAAAGAACAATCTACATTCAGGAGGAGCACAATACTTCCTAAAGAATATAGATGGAGCATTCTGGAAGAAGGTGACAAATGATTGTCTAATTATACGCACCTATCTACAGAAGATAAACAAAGAGTTCTTTAAGAATGAAGATGCTGGGTTTCAAAGTTGGTGTGCTGATATGTGGGCTGTGTTATGGAATGTGTGGATTAGGAATATAGAGACTAAAGTTATTCCTGAATTAGAGTTCTCATGGGCCTCAGATCATATATCAAAACTAGAAAGAACAACAATATACCACAATGCTGGAATAGTGGGAGATCATGCAAATGGCTATCCTGCTTTCTACAAAGGTAAATATCATACAGGGAATGATCCCTTTAAAGATGAACATCTAAATGATGTTCTTGAAAGTGCTGAGAGTAAGAAATACTGTACACACTTTTACACAAAGAAGCTTATTCAATTAAAAAACAAATATAAATTAAATTATTAAACCCCAAAAACAATTAATTATGACACCTAATAAGAGAGACTTAAAAGCCTTTGTTCGCTACGATGGTAGTGGAAGAGTTGTTGCTGGATCATTGATCTTAAGACGCAAGAAACCAAAAGTAGGTAAATGGAAAGAAATTGAAGGATACGAATGTTGTAATCCTTTAGTGAATATTGTATCTTCAGATGCAAGAGAAATTACACCAAGTATGAGTTTTCAACTAAAATGTGGAGAAACAACTTTAGCATATCAAGAGTTTAGTGGTATGACTGACTGGGATGATTTTATAGCTAATCTTGAAGCATTCATACCAGGATTTGGAACTTACACATATACAATTGATGCAGGATTTGCTCTTGTAACATTAACTATGACTTCAGAACTTGCAGAAGCTCTTTGTCCTGGTGGAACAATGACAATAACAATTTCTGAAATATAAAATAAATCAACATGGCAATCAAATCTCTATTCCCAGAAGGAATGATGGAATCAGCTGGAAGCAGTCTTAGTCTTGATGCAATCAAAGCTAAATTAAACTACTTTGAACTACAGTTACATGAGCTACACTGGCAGACTAGAGGATTTGCAGAACATGAAGCTCTTGGTAAAATCTATGACATTGTATTTGATGTTAAGGATGAGATTGTAGAGAAGATAATGGGCTATACAGGAACTAGAACTAAAGCTATGCCTGTTCAACAGATTAAGGATTACACTCCTGGAATGGCTGAACAAGTGGTAAATGAACTACAGAAGTTTGCTAAGCAACTCGAAGAGTTTGGAGAAGCTAATAACATGCCTGATATAGAAAACATAGCACAATCTCTATCTGGAGATGCTGCACAAACAAAGTACAGACTAACCCTGTCATAATGCAAATAAATAAAAGATTCTTTCCTGAAGTGATGCAAGATAATGAAACAATGTATTTTGCACACCTTCAGGGGATAATTGATTCAGTGGATGAACTATCCACAATGGAAATAACTAAAAAGCCTACAGCTTATCATTTTAGGATTGCTACAAGCCTTCCTAAGTATAATGATTTGCTTTTAGAGGAGATACTAAAATTCCATAACATGTTCCACATCAAACTCAATATGTCAAAGAGTATAAAGAGCTCTGCAACAATAACTTTTGAAATAAATTTGGAAATTTAAAAAAGATTTCATACATTTGTATTTTATAAACCAAAAATAAATAAATATGGAAAAGATCACATACGATCCAAACAAAAAGTATTCATGGACTCCAGAAGATTCATTCACATTTAATGGTGGAGAATTTGGACTAATCCTTAACGCACTACGTGCTATCTTAAACACTCCAGAAGCAGCTAAAGTGTTAATTGCTAATCAAGCAAACACAGCTATTGAAGAAATCTTAGCTAAGGCTGTAGAAGCTGGTGTTGTTAAAGAAGCTGTAGAAGAACAAGCATAACATGGCAACAGTAAAGAAAGTTAAAAAAGCTCAAAGTGGTGTAACTGAAAAAGACAATAAAGGTGTTTACACCTATACAGTTAAAGGAAACACTAGTAAGGGTCCTAGGTATTATTCAGGGAAAAGTCCATTGATGGGCACAGCTATGAATATGGCTAAGCTTAAATTACGTAGAGAAGGAGCAGACTCTTTAAGAAGTGAATCTATAGATCCACGTATTAAGAAAGAAATGGATCAACAAAAGAAGGGTGGTGTTACAAAAAAGCCCAAAGCTAAGAACGGTAAACAGATGATCAAGAGAGCAGATGGTTCTTATTCTCAGCGTGGACTATGGGATAACATCAGAGCTAACAAAGGAAGTGGTAAAAAGCCCACTGCCCAAATGCTTAAGCAAGAGAAGAAAATAAAAGCTAAAACAAAATAATATGGCAACGATTAAAAAGTCAAAAGCAAAGAACCTATCTGCTGGTCCTAGTAAGAAAACACCTGTAGCAGGTCCTGTAGATGCACAAGGTGATTGGACAAAGATTCAAGAAAGAACTATTGGTAATATGAAGAAAGGTGGTAAGCTTGGACGTTCTGAAAAACAAATGGGTCTTGATAAGAAGCATAAAGCCACTAAAGAGATTAACCCTGGTTCATTCAGAAAAGCTCAAATGAAGCGTGATGGTGAATTAATAGCAAAGCGTAGTGGTGAACAAGCTCCTATGTCTAAAACTTCTAAAAAGAAATAGTCATGGCTACAGTTAAAAAGGTTAAAAAAGCACAGAATGGTCTTAGATCTAAAGCTGATGCTACAAGTGTAGTAAGAAGAAACGTTACTGGTGAAGATAGAATGAGAGCAAAGAAAGCTAAGGAAGCTAAAGATGATGCAGATTTAAATAAACGTTCTGTTAGTAAACAACTTTCTTATCCATGGGGTGAAAAATCATATAAATTATCTGCAGATACAACTGGTTATTCAAAAGGTAAAGATTATTTTCCAGGAATAATTCATATTGGTACAAGAGATAAAGATAAAAGGTCTGATAAAAAGACTACTTTTTCTAGAGAACAAGTAGATAATTTTATTAAAAAACCTACAGGAACTACTGATGCACTTAAAAAAGGTGGTAAAGTGAGTAAGGCTAAAGATGGTAAATGGATACAGAAAGCAATAAATCCAAAACATAAAGGTTTTTGCACACCTATGACAAAAGCAACATGCACTCCTAAAAGGAAAGCATTAGCTATGACTCTTCGTAAAATGTCTAAAAAGAAATAATATGAGTTGTAAAAATTGTAATTCAAAGTTAAAAGCTTATGCAAGAATTGATGGTACAAACACACTTGTAGCAGGAAGTCTTGTATTAAGAATGAAAAAGCCTAAGGTTGGTAACTGGAAAGAAGTAGAACCTATAGAGTATTTTAACAAAACTTCTCAACACTATCTTAATGTTGTACAAACAACCTATCCTGATGCTGTATTAGCTGAACATCTTGCTACAAAGTTACAATTATTTCTTTCTGATAGAGGAATTATGTCAAATGATACAGTGTTAAATCTTACAGTGTGTTCAGATGATGTTAATGCTTCTGAGTTTGCTAATATTAATAACATAGGACAAAATCCTCCAGCATTAAATTCCTATCTTGGACCATTTATGGGTGGTGGATTAGCTGGTTATCCTCATACAGGAGCTCTAGCTTTACAAGCTTGGCAAAGTCATGCTACAACAATGACTCCTACTGATGGACCATTATTATTAATTAATATGCCTCACATAGGAATTACACAACAAGCTGATCTTGTTGCTGCTAATGATAATGTAGGTAGAATGTTAAGAAGAGGAAAGACTTCTGCCACAAGTGATAATACATGCGGTGCTGTTGTTACAGCTGCTCAATGGGTTATGACTAATACAGCTACTGGTCCCACTCCAGTGAGAGGTGCTGGTGTATTTGCTAATAATGATCAATATTTCACACTTGCTACAATTTTATGGGCAAATAGAGTTACATTATGTTCTGCTCCTTATAACTTTGTTTTAGACTCCACTAAATACAGTGCTGGTGTTAAATTAGCTACAGAATATATAAGAGCAGCAAGTTTTACAGATTTAAAAAATACATTAATTCCTGTTCTTACAGGACAAAAGAATTTATATTTCCTATCTGGTACATTTATTAATGTAGATGATGGATGGAGTCCATGTATCAACTTTGATGCATTGTGGTTAAGAGATTCAGGAACTTGGACAGATCTTACAACTACTTTTAAAGCTACGTTATAATGGCTACAATTAAAAAACTTATACAATCTGCTCCTAGGATGCGTGGTGTTACACCAGTTCCTAATGGGCCTCTTGTTAAGAAGAAAGGACCTTTTAAAGGGTCTACATTAAAAACTGGTGGTAAGATAAAGATTTCAGCTGGTGGAGAGAAACATGTTGTATATAAGAAAGATTCTCCAACAGGTGTTGGTGAAGGAAAGAAAGGTCATATAATGGTTAACCATCCTACAAAGGATAAAGGAAAGTGGGATACAATAGATCTTACAGAGAAGTCAGGAGCAAAGACTGTTAAACAAGGTGCTGCTTCTACAAAGAAATGGCATAAAGAAAACCCTATGATGAGAAATGGTGGTAGTACACCAGCTTGGACAAGGAAAGAAGGTAAGAATCCTTCTGGTGGACTTAATGCTAAAGGTAGAGCTTCTTACAATAGTGCTAATCCTGGTTCACATCTTAAAGCTCCACAACCTGAAGGAGGCTCTAGAAAGAAATCATTCTGTGCTAGAATGTCAGGAATGAAAAAGAAGCTTACAAGTGCAAAGACAGCTAATGATCCTAATAGTAGGATAAATAAGAGTCTTAGAAAATGGAAATGTTAAACCTTAAAAATAAAAAATAAAAATGAAAAAATTGTTATTCGTATTAGCTGTAGCGTTATCAGCATGTAATTCTGCTTCTACAGAAGCTCCAGCTATTTCTTATTCTACATCAATTCAAGTTGTAGACAGTCTTAAAGTTGATTCTTCTAAATCTATTATTGACACAATTAAAAAGTAATTATAATGGCAACTATTAAAAAAATAAAGAAAGCACAGATGGGTAGTTCTGTAGTAAATCCGTATGCTAAAATGGCTATGGAAAAAATGAAATTCGAAAGAGATTCTATAGGACCAAAACTATCTCCTGCAAAGATTAGTGTTACTGAAAAACAAGTGGGAGCTCAAAAAGAAAAAGCAAAGAAAGCTGTTACATCTCCAGTAAGACCTCTTAAAATAGGTGGAAAAATAAAGAAAGCCCAAAAGGGTATGACAATGAAACAGCTTATAAAAAAGTATCCTGGTACAGATACAACTTCTAGAGGTGATGTTAGAGGTTCTGAAATGAACTCAGGTGCTCCTAAGAAAGTTCTTGATAAGTATAATGACACTTATGATGCTTTTGAAAGAAAGTCTAAAGAAGCTCCGAAAGCTAAGCCTGCTAAAAAGTCTATGAAAATGGGTGGTAAAGTGAAGAAAGCTCAGAATGGTATGATGAACAAAGCTCCAATTAACAGAACTCCAATTAACAGAACTCCTAAGTCAGCATCACCTAGTAGTGGTCCAACTGAATTAACTACTAAAGGTCCTTATAAGTTTCAAAAAAATGTTCCTTCTATTGAGCAGATGAACAAAGATTTTCAAAAGAAGGAAAGAGAAATAACCACAAGAAAGCCTGGTCCTAATGATCGTGTAAATCTTAAGAAAGGTGGTATGACTAAAAAGAAAATGAATATGGGTGGAATGATGAAAAAAGGTGGTAAAATGTCTAAATCTAAAAAATGTTAAATTATGGCAACTATAAAGAAAATTAAGAAGGCTCAAAATGGTATGAAGGAAAGGATGAAAGCAAATAAAAATCCTACATTTGATTTTAAAACTGATTGGGGAAAGACTACAAAAATGCTTACTCAGACTGATACAACAGGATTAGCAGGAGGTAAAAAAAGATTTGATTACAGTAAAACAGTTGTAAATCCTGAAAATGAAAAAGTAGGAAAGACATTTTATGGAAATGTTGGTAGAAAAAAATTAACTAAAGTAATAGCTAAACGCACTGGAGTAGATAAACAAAAGATGGGTGGAAAGGTAAAAAAGGCTCAGAATGGAGTTGATTCTACCTCTATTTATGAAAATAGATTATTTAAATCTATGGATAAAGCTGTTGGTACAAAAGGAACTCCTAAGAACAAAGAAGCTAATAAAGAAGTAAATAAATCTATCTCTGATTTAAAAAGATATAATAGTAAGAAAGCAAAAGCTCCTAAACAAAAGATGGGTGGAATGATGAAAAAAGGTGGTAAAATCTCTAAAAAGAAATAACTATGGCAACTATAAAAAAAGCATGTAAAGGTGTAAGCTACCCAAAAAGCTCTTCAGTTTCTAAGCGTTTAGGTTCTCCTAGTAAAGCTAAGAATGGTAAATCATTTCCAGACTTAAATAAGGATGGTAAGATTACTAAAGCAGACATCCTTAAAGGACGTGGTGTTATTGCTAAGAAAGGAATGAAAGTTAAGAAGGCTCAGAATGGTTTAAAAACTGCAAATCCAGGTTCTGGAGCAAGAATAGCAGGATTACACATAACTAAAAAAGCTCAAAAAAGAAAAGGTGATGAAGCTAAAAGTAAATATGAAAGTTCTTCTAATCCTAAAGTTGAATACAATACACGTTTAATAAAAGAGAATATGGGAGAGGTATATGGTGGAAGTAAAATTAGTGTTGATACTACAGGACTTGCTGCTGGAGAAAAACGTTTTCCTGTAAAGCGTGTAGATAGATATGGTAAAGATCATTATTTTCAAACTGATAGACCAGGTGCTAAAAGATCTGTAAAAATCACTCAACAAAAGAAGGGTGGTATGGTTAAGAAAACTAAAAAATGTGCATATGGCTGCAAATAATGAAAAATCTTCTATAAGCATAGAGGATATTTCAATACCAGATGAGGACATAGAAGATGTTGCTTGGGAAAAATTTGTTACTGATTCAGCAAGACTTGGCTTTATTGAAGGTGCTAAGTGGGCTATTAAATACTTAAAAACTAATCATGGCTAATAATATGACTGCTGGTAAAGCAAAGAAATCTGGAGCTCCAAGAAAAGCACCTAAGGTTGCACCTCCTAGTAGAAAAGCTCCCAATTTTATGAGGGAAGCAGACACTCCTAGTAGATTGAAGAGTCCTATGCTACCAATGAAGCAAAAGAGATTATCGAAATAGCAAAGGCCCTCACAAGAGGGCTTTTTGTTTTAAACCAATTTGTATGAAAATATCATGTGTTTGTCCTATATGGAAAAGACCACAAAGGACTATTAGAGCAATTGAATCTGTTCTTGCTCAGGAGTTTACAGGAGCAGAGACTCTCTTTATAGGAGATGCTTGCCCATTGTTTCAAGCAAAGCTTGATGATGGAACCTTTGCTAAATATGCAGAACAAGCTGAAGCAAAAGGTAATAAGTTTATATTTAAAAACCTTACACAACATGGAGGTGGATGGGGGCACATGGCTAGACTAGAAGGAATTGCCCTAGCAACAGGTAAATACATTTGTTTTCTAGATAATGATGATGTGCTTCTAGCTAATCACTTTGAGAACTATTATTCCTTTATGGAAGCTAATCCAAGCATTGATGCTGGATATTTAAATGCATATACAAAACCTTGGAATAAAGAGAGAAATGCTACATTGTCTCAAGGAGGAATAGGTAATGCAGAACTTATAATCAAAGCTGATGTGCTTAAACAAGAATACCAACCAGATGCTGAATATGAACATGATTGGAGACTTGTAAAGAGAATGCGTGAGAAAGGATTTGTATTTGGTAAATCTAAAAACCCTGCTACATATATTATAATGAGTATTCCAAACGCTAGAGAAACAGAAATCGATTAATGATATCAGTTATTATACCAGCATATAAAGCTAAAGACTATATAGACGAATGTCTAGCTTCTATTAAAGGTGAATGTGAAATCTTGATAGGTGTAGATGCTTGTGAGGAGACATACAACCATATAAAGCATTTAGACAATGTTTATTATTTCACAAAGAACGTAGGTCCTTTTGTAATTAAAAACACCCTATCTGATGTTGCTAAGGGAGATGTTATTGTATTCTTTGATTCAGATGATGTGATGGCGGATGGATTGTTGAATATTATCAACAAAAACATACAAAATGTGGATTATATACCACTAAACTATATAAACTTCCAAGGAAAGATAAACACATCAGGACACATAATGAATGATGCTGTAATAGCTATCAAGAAGGATGTTATTAATCAGATTAATTGTTTCTATCCCTGGAGATGTGGTGCTGATACAGAATTTGCATATAGATTAGAACATAACAAGTTTAAAAAAGGAAGTGTGGAAGGTGTTTCTTACTATCGTAGATTACATGGGGAAAACCTTACAATGAGAAAAGATCTTGGTCATGGGTCTTCTATCAGAAATCAATATTGTAACATAATAAATAATAATATAAGGGCTACATCTTGGCCCAATCCTGAAACCAAAACTATACAAGACTATGTTAAGAATTGAGATGCCTAGAAAGGAGCTTACAATAGGTCCAGAAGTAACAGTAGGAAATAGAAAGAGATTTTCAACAGCCACAGCTGTAGCATTCATTACAGATACACTATTTGTATCAGCTGCATTTAATAGCAAGAGATTATATCTTATAGAAATAACTCCAGAAGGACACAACATCCTGCAGGAAGTGAGAACAAATCATTGTCCAGATCTTATGAAATATAAAGATGGTGTTATATTAACATCAGACTATCCTTTTATGGAGCCTAATGGACATGCTTCTATATATGATCTTGTTGATGGACAGATTGTATTCAGGAAAGAAATTTCTTTAATTGATACAAAAGCCCATGGGTGCACTATAATAGACAATGAAACAATCATTATAACATCAAACAGTGATCATAATAGAGGACTGCTGTATATAGATGTTGCAAGTGGTGCAATAAAACAAAGATTTAAAGACTTCGAGCACTATCCTAAAGATGCTTGTATTGTAGGTGATCTTTTATTCACTGTGTGTGCAGCTAGTCTTCCACAGATAGGAAAGACCACTGTTATTAGAGAGTCTATTGTATATGCATTCAATAAGAATACCCTTGAAAAGATAGATGAACTTACATTTCATGGACAAACAGATTCTATTGTAGTGAATGGAGAAGATGGATTTATAACCATCCAGGGAGATGATACAGTGTTACACTTCAAGTTTATAGACAACAAACTATCTATTGTAAAACGCATGGGAGGATTTACTTTTCCTCATGGAGTTGATTATAAGAACGGTAAGCTGGCTGTAACAAACTATGGAGATAATACAATTAGAATCTTTACTTTTGACGAGCTAGAAAGTCTACCAACATCTTAGAGTAATCATGATTCCAATGTGGTTTTAATACAACATCTCCTGTAGGTATCTTTCCTTGTTGTCTTAAGTTATCTATGTGTAATGAATGTCTCTGTATGACATTAGCTTTTCCAGGAAGATCGTGTCCTTGTCCAGACATATGATAACCTCTTCCTCCCCACATATAAAACCAACTAGCCTCTTCCTTAGGCATCTCAGCAAACACCTTCTTACTATGGTCTAGATTATGAATCTTTTCTATAAAGGTCATATCATATCCTGCATTTTCTAAAGGATGTTTTCCTGCAGCTTCCCAAGCTTTTTTAGTGAACACAATTCCTGAATTCCCTATCCAGCCCACTTGTTCAATTCCTGTAATATGACATAACACTCCTGTTTTCCAATGAATGATGTTATTATCACCAATAAACTTAGCTACATTGTTAAGATGGTTTGGTAGGGCTACATCATCATCATCCCACTGACATACAATATCTCCTTTGCACAGTTCTGTAGCAAAGTTTTCCTTCAAACCAATATTACTGAATGTATAATCCAGGTTTATAATCTTCACCTGTGGGTGATCAAACATAAGCTTCTGTAAAGGATAGTCATTAACAATGATCATTTCCTTATTAGGATAGTCTTGTTGGAGGAAGCTATGAAGCGATTCCTCCAACATTTCCACCCTTCCATAAGTTATGCATTTAGCAGAAATTAATGGAGTGTTGTTCATTATCCTATAGATGTAAGTTTAACAAATCTTTCAGCATCAGCTGGATCTAAATAGATTTCAGATTGAAATACATCTCTCTGTCTTTTATATCCTTTCATCTTATTAGTTTTAAGATCAATGTCTTCAACATCTCTAGATCTCTCATGGATGTCATCTAATAATACTAAGATGCGACCATCTTCCATAGTGACACTTCTCACTATCTTGTTAACATTAAGACTGTCTCTGAATTCTTTAAACTCAGGATTTTCTGGTGTTCCAGATACTAACTCTTTACGAGTGTAGAAAAATTGATTCATTTTATTGGTTTTTTATTATTAAATAAGTCCGTTTCTTTTAGCTATAGGTTCTCCTATATTTTCAAAACCTTTTTTGAGAGATTTTCCAATCTCATTAATAACTTTCTTTGCAATCTTTTTTGCTAATTTTTTGTTTTTCTTTTTCTTTTTACTTTCCATATTCAAAATCTAGAATTTTACCCACAAGATCGCTCCTGTGATTGTGTTTTAATTTAATCCATTTAATCTCCTTAATCTTTTTAGAGAGCTCTATAGCATAACTAAGTCCATTAAAGTCATCCTTAATATCCTTTTGTTCATTATCTCCATTAACGATCATCTTACCTGTTTTACCAAGTCTTGTTAGAATAGCTAGCATTTCAGCTTTTGTTAAATTTTGTGCTTCTTCCACAATAAGTATATCATCAACAGTCTTGCCCCTAATGAACTGAACAGGGAGTGCAATAACTTTTTTATCACGTATAAGTTCTTCAACTTTGACTTTATCATAACATTTAATTAAATTTTCTTGGAATGCTTCTAAATAAGGATCAAACTTCTCATTAAGAGAACCAGGTAGGAAGCCTAATGAATGACCCACTTCTACAGCAGCCCTAGTTACAAGGATTTGGTCACATTGCTTCTTAAAGAGGAAGTCTAGAGCACATTGTGCACTTACAAGACTCTTACCACAACCAGCTCTACCAGTTATTATAACTATCTGATTCTCAAGAATCAACCTCTTAACTTCTTTTTGTTCTTCATTAAGGGTGATTTTGTATTTAATATCTTGCTTACGCTCTCTATTAGTTTCTTTCATACTTAATTTTTAGATGTTTACGTCTTTCATTTACCTCTTCATATTTGTATATATCACCTTCTACATTGTTATGTTCATCAAAGGTAAGTAAAATTATGTTATCTTCATCATATTTTGCTTGAGGAAATTTTTCTTTTGGGAGAATATGATGAAAGAATATTGTTAAAGGCTCTGATCCTAGGGGATCTCCACTTATTTCTGAACGATGTTTTCTTTTAGTCCATATTTGTAAGAAGAAGAGGTTCATCTCAGACATCTGATTGTCAAGTTTTTTGTGCGGTAAACTTGACATCATCTTAGTCTTAGCAAGTGGTTTTCTGGGTTTGTGAGCAAAACAATATTCAGAATCAGCATTCTTACCACATGTTTTACATTTCATTAGACTTTGTTATATGTTTTAAATGTTGCTCTAGCGTTATACATAGTGATGAGAAAGTTGATCTTATCCTTCCAGTCTGCATAAACTTTCTTCTTACGTTTATCAAGTTTCTTTCCTTCTTCAAAGAGTTTCTCAATTTCGTCATGAAGATCAACTAGATTGATATATTGTTTCTTAAAGATGTTAAGATCTTCCTCATCAATTGTTAGTATTAATTTTGACATCTGCTGTTGTATTGGTTACAAAATCTGGTTTAGCATAAGTTACATCTGTTCTTTTATTGGTATTTAATACACCAATTCCTGTAGAACCAAATGCCCCCTCTCCTCTAATAGATTCATCAAGAGAGTCCACTTCTACAAACTGTACATCATTCACCTCCTCAAAAAAGATTTGAGCAACCCTTTCTCCTACACCATAGGGAAATATTTGATCAGCTAGAGATGTAAATACCACTTTCCATTCTCCTCTATAGTCACAATCTATTTGACCAGGAGAATTAGTTATAGCCCAGCTGTATTTAGTGAGGTTGCTCCTAGGAACAACTAACCCTTTCCAACCTTCAGGAATCTCTGTAGCAAATCCTAATCCTACAGTCATTTTACCAGGACCAGTTTTGACTAATGATGTAGCATATACATCATAACAAGCAGCATGCTCGCTCCCCTTAATAGGGAGCTTAGCATCTGCATGAAGTTTTTTAAATTTCACTTGTGGCATCTTCTTTAATTTCAGAGTTATTAATTTTGTTTAATATTTGTTCCTTAATTGAGTCATAAAATTCCTTATTATCCATGAGCATTACCTTAAATTCCTCAAGGTTATACTTGGTTTCACCTAAAGTTCCTATACCTAGAGTCATTGTCTTACCATACTTTCTACCAATCCCATGTTCGTTAATAAGCTCCATGATTTCTCCAAGCTTATCAATACCTTGTCCATAAACAATCTCAAACTGAGATAGCTTATAAGGAGGAGACATCTTATTCTTAATAGCTTTCACCTTAGTGACATTACCATAAGTTACATCACCTTCCTTAGCAAGAGATTTAGAAACTTCTATTCTTACATCGCTATAGAATTTAAGAGCATGACCTCCTTGAGTGGTTGTTGGATTACCAAACATAACACCAATCTTTTCTCTATACTGAGAAATAACTATAACACAAACATTATGTTGAGACAAGGCTGCTTTCAACTTTGGATAGGCATTACTATTCAATAATGCTTTTCTACCAATAGAAGAATCACCCACCTCACCATCAAGGACCTTCTTAGGAATAAGACTTGAATCTGAATCTATAATAATAAGATCTACAGTTCCAGTTTGAATCATTTCCATAGCAATGTTAAAACCTTCCTCACCACAACTAGGCTGAGCAATTAACATCTTCTTTGTGTCTACACCTAATGCTTCGAAATAATGTTTATCTACAGCATGCTCACCATCTATATACAGAACAACACCACCTTTCTTTTGACACTCTGCTACAGCATGACCACAAATTGTTGATTTACCTGAACCTTCCCATCCCATAAGTTCATACATTTTACCTTTTACAAATCCTCCAGTACCTAATGTCACGTGATCAAATCCAATACTTCCTGTACTGATTATGTCATAATCACCTGTTGTTTTACTGTCTAATGTTAGAACAGTTCCTACACCATAAGCTTTATTTAGCTTATCTAATGCATCTTGAAATTTACCTTTGCCCTCTGTTGGGACTTCTTTTGCTTTCGCCATATTTAATTGATTTTATGTTGTAAAGTTAATAAATTTATTTCGTTTTAACAAAAAAAAGAGGCCCTAAATGTAGAAACATTGGGCCTGTAATCATTAATCAAAAAAACGAAAACACGAAAATATTATTCTATGGCACAAGCACCACCAGCACAAGCTGCAGTCTGACCAAATTCTACATTATCATCTATCTCCATAACCTTTGTTAGATCAAGAGAGTGCAATGTAGTGATTCTTTTATTATATTCCTCTTCTGTTATGTCTTCGAAAGGAGCTTGTTTATAACTTCCTCCAAAATAAGGTAGCACACTCAGTCCATTATAGAATTCTCTATTCTCCCACATCCATTCTCCCACCACTTCCCATTCATTTAAATTGAATGATTTAAACTCATACACTCTGTTGCTATCAATAGAAATAGTAGCAGATACATTATGTGTGTTATCACCATTAACATGACCAGGTTTGATCCATTCTACAGCAAACTTCTTAACTCTCTCTAGAGTGTCTATAGAGCTTTCTGTTCTGAATATAGATCCTTCTGGTGCCTTGATAGGTATTCTTACACAAAGTGTATCCTTGGGCCTTAAAACATCATCCTCACATAATTCAGGGTGATTTACCATCATATAAGCTGCAATGTCCTCATTCTTGTTAAATCTAATAGTTCTTAAATAATAAGGAGCATGCCATGCATGAATACCAGATGCTGTTCCTAGGACACAACTAGTTGTACCTGAAGGCTTAACACATGTTATTCTAGCTGCTTCATTAGTTCCTATTATAGCAGAAATCATAGAATTTACCACTTTAGCTGTATTAGCAGCTATTTTAAGATTAGCCTTAAGAATCTTTCCTGAACCAATGCCTGTCATACCTATTCCTAATAGAGCATCTTTATCTGTAGTTTGTTTCCAAATTGGACGCAAATAGTGAAAATCTGTAAAACCAGCTTGTAGTGTTCCAAAGAACGCTGCTACAGTTACACGATTATTAAGATCTGTTTGATTCTCAACATCACTAACATTCACTTCACATAGGTTACAGAACTGATAAGGTCTTAATCCAATCTCACAACAAGGATTAGTTCCCCAATCTTTATTGTTAGTCCAGTAGATACCAGGTTCTCCAGATCCAGAAGCTTCAATTCTTTTCCATAAAGCTTGAAACTCTTCTTCTCCTACAGATCCTCTCTCTAATACAGCAGAGTTATTAGCTCTACCACGCTGTTCATTAGTTTCCCACCAATTGCCATACTTACATGTAATCATTTCCTCATCATCATGGCTAAACAAAGCAATCATAGCACTTCTACGAATACCACCTGCAAGAACACTGTTAGCAATGTGACAAAGAATATCATGACACTCTAGTGTAGTTAGTTTTTCTCCCTCTTGTTTTCTATCAAGAATAGCTTGTATATGTGTGAGACACAATTTCAATGGTTCAGGACCTGGGGCTTTACCACCAGCTGTAACCAATCTAGCTCCTTTATGTCTAATAGCTCTAAAATCATATATAGGTAGGAATTTACCTTCCATATAAGCTTTAAAGAGAACTTTAACAGCATCTGCCCATCCCATGATAGAATCTTCTATTAGATATGTTTTCTTCTTACCAGGCTTTGTAATTGCTGGAAGTTGTTCAACGTGGTGCTTCTGTACAGAATACCCCACACCAGTTCCTCCTAATAATAGGAACATTGTCTCAGAGAATGATCTATAGTCATCCATAGGTAGGAAACAACAGTTATAGATACGAGCATTATTAACTTCAGCTGCTACTCCTGCAAATTGTAGAGCTCTCATAGATGGTAAGACTTTCTTAGATCTAATTAGCTCAGCACTCTTGATGATAGCATCTTTAAGGTTTGGATATTTCTTGATCATCATTTCCTGGTAGCGATCAACTATTTCATCCCAGGGTTCTCTTCTTTTAAATTCTGGCTTAAATTTAGCATACTTGCTAAAAATGGTCAGATTTGATAAGGCTTCTAATCCTAAATCCATGTGTGTTTTGTTTTAATTGGTGTAAAAAAATAAAGGGTTGCAAATATACGAAATGCAACCCTTACAATCCAAATTTTTGAAAAATATCATCTAACCAATCTTCTTATTGCTTCTCCAAGGTCTGCATCATTTGAATGCATTTTAACCATAATAGTTAATTCTTCTTTAAGATCCATAAGTTTTTGGATATAAAGCGTTGCATCCATGAGCTCCTCTTGCAAATGCATAAGATAGTTATCACTATTGTTGTTCTCTAGTGTAGTACCATACTTAGTGATACCTGTTTGACTTCTCTCATAGTATTTATCTATGACAGTTTCTACTATTTGATCTCTCATAATTTTGCCTCCAATAGTTTAAATGCTTCAACAATAGCTGCTGTTTCAGCTTCTTTTCTAGATGTATATCCTATATTACTTTGGATTTCACCAATCTTCCACCAGAAACTACTATCTGTATCAACAATAACTTCTACATAAATCTTATGACCATCAAATACATCAAACATAGAACGAGGTGTGTTTTGTAAGATTCCTGCTACATGAGTGGTTTCCATACTTTGTTGTCTAGCAAAATCTTTAAAATCATCAGGCACCTTGTTATCATCTATAGAAGACAATAACTTATCTAATAACCACTGTTTTATAACAGTGGCTGTTTTTGGATGTTCTTCTAACAAATTAATCATTTCCATAATTTAAATTTTAATATTATCTGATACTTTTTTCTCTGCTTCTTTCCACCAATCTCTTTCAAAATCATATTGAGAGCAGGTGTTATCTTCACCTTTCTTTACACAATCTTCAAATTGATAAGCGTTTTTAGCACTTTCCATTCTGCAATATAACATTGCTTGAACCTCACCAAAATCTGAAATGAGCTTCTTTAATAAATCTTCATTAAACATGTTCTTTAATTTTATCAAGGTTAAGAGTTTCTTTATCTAATTCAAATCCATCCCAAACTTCCCAATCATCATCAAATTCAACACCAAGCTTTTCTTCCCAATATGTTTTAAGATCTTCTGTCTTATTAAAGACACGATATTGCAAAGATATTTCATCTCTGTGTAATCCATTACGTGTAATCTTAATAACTTTTGAAAACAAAGATTGAAATTCTGACGATGTTTTAGAATAAAGACCTTCTCTAATAAGAGCAAAGTCTTTCTTAAATTTAGGACGGAGCTCATAAACAATAACAACAAATCCATCTTCATAATCATAATCATCTATAACGCTCTTGGTTCTTTCATATTCTCCATCAAGAAAACCACGAAACTTATCTAGATCTTTTGGTTTGAAGAGCAGATAGATTGCTTTTTCATATTGCACATCCCTCTTTCCATCTCTACAATAGCCATTTATGAACCCATTATCTTTTGCTTGGTTTTTATCTATACCTAAAGTTGGGACCATAAATATAGTAGTTATTGTTTTTTTCACTTCCATTTATTTTCCTCCTTTTATGTTTACCAATCCATTAGATAAATAGTTTTCTCTACTAATATTCCATGTATCATTCTCAATAGCCCATTTAAGATCTGAAATAATCTTATTTATACCAGGATAGGTGCGACCTTTATGTTCAAAACCATTAAATGCATCTTCAAGATCTTTATCAGATAAAGTGTACACTAATGGATTCATATAATTTGTGCTGTCACAAACTATAAACTTAGGTGATTCCACTCTATATCCACGAAGTTCTTCAGTAGTATTCATAACATGAATAGCAGCTTTATAATACAATAATGCTTGAATATAAGCTCTACGATAGAGATAATACTCCTCATAAAAGTTCTCTACACTCCAGGTACATTTAAGATCATACACTTGTATTGTCTTCTCATTGTGATCTATAACTACCTTATCCATCATACTCTTGAACAAATGTCCATCCACATCATAACCTTCCACTTGGAATTGGTTATGTATAGTGTAACGTGCACTATTGATAAGATTCACTACATTAGAGGTGACAAAGTTATTTCTAAGTTCATCTACAATCTTTTCAGCATTACCTATTTCATCTGTTGTAACCACTGTCAATCCCTTAGCTTTCACTTCTCTCATCTCTTTATAATAAATCTCTGCATCGCTTCCTACAAATTTGCCTA
>Ga0114973_10001231_pt1 | contig 19204 bp, 12 predicted proteins | sample M_140807_MF_Meta_FD_87025 | JGI IMG/M metagenome (GOLD analysis project Ga0114973, IMG submission 87025) | Freshwater microbial communities from Lake Montjoie, Canada to study carbon cycling - M_140807_MF_MetaG | ecosystem: Environmental > Aquatic > Freshwater > Lake | place: Lake Montjoie...
TTTTTTGTTTTTTTTGTATATTTATATATTTGTATATTTGTATATTTGTATATTTGTATATTTGTATATTTGTATATTTGTATATTTGTATATTTATTTATATAGGCGCATTAGAATCATGATAATAAAACCACCATGCATCATATAAATGAAACAATGAAATAATAAATAGACTAATTCGGATATATAAATTAACGAATGATAAATAAAAAGCTAAATAGAAAAGTAATAGAAAACAAAATAGATGATAACATAGTTTTATTAGTTTTATTTGTTTCATAATAAAGAGAAATAAATTATATTTATTCTCAATTTATTATTGTCTATTTATTAACCTCCATATAAAATTAAATTTTTACCTTTTTCATAAATTGTATTAAAGACGTTTTTCTTTTCTTGACAGATATCACAAAATACCATACTTAAAAGTATTCTTCTCTCGTTTTCATCAATAGCTGTTGATTTATGTAAAATATCTGAACCTTTGAAAAGAATTAAACTATTTTCTTTCATTTTTAAATTATGTATTTGACCATTATACTTATATTTAAATATATTCTTTGATAAATCATCTTTATTGGAATTCTCGTTTACAATAGTTAGTAAAGCAACATAACGATCACCATAATAATTACTATAATCTAAATGCCATTCTATATGATCTCCTTTATTAGTATACATTAAGAGTGAACACGCATTAGGATCACTCAGAGAAATTCTTTGAACAGGTTTTTTTATAATATCACCTAATGCATTTAACATATTATTAGAATAATAGAGTTCAACAATCCCATCATAATTTCCTTTATGTAAATCAAAAAAATTAATACCTGTTGCCTTTCTTACCATAAAATCCATTGATTCAAATTGTTTATTATTAAATTGTTTACGAATATAATTAAAATAACCTTTTTCTAAAAAATCATTTACGATAATAATGTTATTTTGTTCGGTTACTTTATAATTTGGGTTAACTACTGAGCGTAATTGTTTAGATCCATTTATTTTTTTATGAATTCCGTGCAAGAATAATTGTACAGTTGTATTTTTTTCATTGATATATAATAATACAATTGTAATAAAAAATAAAAGAAAAATAATAGTTATAATTAATAATACAAGATTAATATTTTTAAAATAATTTTTCATGATATTATATATTCATAGAAATTAAATACATAATAAAAAATAATGCAGTTATATGTTTACATTCAAATTTGAAATTTTAAATTATATTTATTTACTAAATTATACTTCTTGTGGGATTTGGTGCAAAATGAAATCCAAAGTTTGAGCATTTTGATGCGTCGTTACGACAATTAATGGCAGAATCATACTTGATTTCACCAGTAATCATATTTTTCGCTCCAAATTTAGTACATAGCCCAAATTTAGAAGATTCAATAGAAGAACTCTCATCTAATGGACTAAAATTTAAGCAATTTTTACACACAGGATTTTTCATATTTTTGATAATGCTGAATGGGGATATATATCTAAAAAATACTTTTGAAAACATTATAAATTTTATTATAATAAATCTTTATATTATTTATCCATTTTTACTTATCCATTTTTTTGTAAAACAAAGAAATGACTATTTGAAGGAATTAGAATATTTTTTTAGGTAATCTTATACCATATTTAAGTAAATATGAATTATAATAATCAAAAATATTAATTACACGCATTTTTGCTGATAAAAAGAAAACATAAACGTGTAATAACGCAGATAATGCATAATGAATAAACGCAGAAAATAAAGTATGTATAACATCTACACACCAATATTCGTATATAACATCCATTAAAAAACTTTTTATATAAATAAACATTGCTAAGCTAATCAATTATATAGTAGTGTTTTTATATTGTTTATTTACACATTTTTTATAACCAAACTACGTTTTATTTATTGAATCAAAGTATGTAATATTTCATGAAAGGATCTATGTGGTGTATCTAGATGAAAACCTAATATCTCTGGACACTTATCATAAACTGTATTTACTTCACACATATGATTTACATTGATAATATAGTTCATTTGGTCAAATACAATTTTCTGAGTAAATAAACTTTCATAAATCTTAAAACTATCCACATAAGCTATATTTTCATATTTTTGTATTTTTTTATCAGTTTTTAAATATGGAACTTTATCAAATATGATATTAATGGGAATAATATTTATTTGTTTATCAGTATCTGCCCAATGAATATGACATAATTCACCAGTTACATTTTCCCAAGAATTATTTTTATTTTGTTTATAATTAGTCATGATAAATTTTACTGGAAATATAATAAATGGTAATCCGTTTTTCAAAACGACAATATCACATTTTTTTCTTCCAGATGCATTACAAGAAGGAACATTATATTCCATTTTACATTGATATATATCTTTATTAGAAGACATATTAATGACTTCATTGATTTCACTTACAAAATATTCATGTAAAAGGTCTACTTTCTTACTACTTCTTGCACCATGAGTAATATATTTTTCAAATACTTCTTTAATGTTAGTTAAAAATCTCTGACTCGCGTTCATTATACTTTCTTTGTTATGTTACTAGCAAAGAGTTAACGTTTGATTTCAATTTTTTTCAATAAAAAAATATGTTCTATTTGTATTATATTTGTATTAGGTATAATTTGTATTTGTATTTTTTAATAGCTTATGTAGTAATAAATCTTGGAACAACATTCATAGTATTCAACTCTTGGAATAATAATTTACATGAATAGGGAATTTCAATATACGCAAAATCTACTCTATTATCACATGTTTTACAATGATGTACATTATTCTTATCATTATATGCTGCAATGAGTCCACATTTTTTACATGCGTATACTGAATATTTATCAGACGCATCATACATTCTTCCTCTGGTGAATCTTGCCGCACCATGTGAGATCATACAGTTATGTGATACAATACCATTTGCTAAGAACGAGTGCGTTTTATCTACCTGAATATCATAAACAGGTTTTTCACCCACTTCTCTTATATCAATGACCGATAACTTCATTGTAGGTAACCCGTTATTATCTCTTTTCACACCATAACTAATATTAGTATTTTCTGTATTATTTATATTATCTACATTTTCAGTTTCATTTAAGAACCATGATAAGGCGCCAATATCTCTTAGATAATCTTCCGCACTTGGAAAGGCGTTTGAACAATTAAACTTACCAAATTTTGTACCCTTAATCAAATGATCTGTAATATCATGAGTAGAAGGAATCGCATAACTATGGATAAGAGGCTCCTTTTGTTTTAATTCTTGAACTGCTTGTTCAATCGCCTTCTTCGTATGTACTATTTTATTCGGATTTTCTTGTTTCATTCTAGTAAATTGAGTAATCTCATCTACACGCTGAATAATAATATTATGTTGACGAACTACTTCATCACGTAAACGTTTATAAGAAACAGCTGCTTCTAATCGCTGCGATTTATGACAACAATAACGAAAGCCGATTTTTTCGTGAAATGGAATTAATTCGTTCATATCTAAGTGTAGCGTAAGTTGATAATTTCTATCATTTTCATTTGTATTGTTTTCATTTGTATCATTCATACTATTTCTACTCTTTGAATAAGTAGTTTCTTTAAAGTTCTGTATTGTTACGTTTTGAATATTAAATCTAGATAATAATTTTTGAATATCCGTCATCATTTGTATCAAAGACTCTGAATGAAGATTATTTTTGGTCTGTGAAAAGGAGATAGAAGTTAACATATTTCGTTTACCACGATGTTTACTCAATACACAAGTATGACCATCACCACCAAATAATCCTCCTAAGAATTCACGTACAATTGGTTTAGGACATTTTTCATCTAAGATAAACGCAGGTAGTCTAGCAGATTGATTTACTTTCTTACCAGTCAAAATACCTTCTAATTGAATAATTTGTTTGATTAGTGAAGTAGGAATTCTCACAAAATATAGATTTTTACTTTCAAAGTTCGTTTGCTTTGTGTTGCATAATAAACGCAAATCATTCATAAAACTATTTACATCAATCATATGACCAAAATAGATGGTAGCTCTAATACCACTTTTCTTTGTATTTTTTGTATTTGTATTTGTTGTATTTGTATTTGTATTTGTTACATTTTCATATTTATCAATATTACCATCTGTAATCAAATATCCAATCAATTTAGCCAATACTAATGATTTCTTATAATTTTCAATCGTATTTGTTTCAAACATAAGGTCACCCACTTTTAATTTCCATTCACGGCATTCTTTCATTTCTTCGTTGAAATCTACAATAGGACATGTAATGCCTGTTTTAACTTTGGTTTGTTGTACAATTAAATCCTTAGCTTTTACCCATTTATTATCAGAAGTAAGAATTGGATGTTCGTGTGTACAAATTTTAGTTCTACCATCTTCAAATGTCAATTGTAAACAAGGTCTTTCACCTTTATATAAAAACCCTGTTTGTTTGGATGGAACTAATTGATTACTTTCTTCATCCCATCCAAGAACTTCATGCTCACATTTTTCCATATTTTTAATATATACACTAAGACCATTCGTCAATGTAACAGGGGTATTTTCACTTTCGCAATCCCTCTCCATTTCGCCAAATCGTAACCCACCATCTCTACTACGTCCTTCCGCAGGTTGTCTTGTGAGATTTACCATAGGACCAATAGATCTACTATGTGTCTTATCATTTACCATGTGTTTTAGACGTTGGTAAAATACTGGTCCCATAAATACACTACATTCATGTTGTTCACCAGTTAGTCCGTTATACAAGAGTTCATTTCCATTAGATTCATATCCTAATTTAATGAGTTCTTTACAAATATCTTTTACATCTAATTGACCAAAAGATGTACCATCTCCAAAAAGTCCTAATTCAATAAGCACTTTTCCTAATATTGTTTCCTTCAACTGACCAATTGTCATACGCGAAGGAATCGCATGTGGATTAATAATAATATCAGGTCTTACTCCTTTACTCGTAAATGGCATATCACATTCAGGAATAATATTTCCAACCGTTCCTTTTTGTCCATGTCGTGAACTAAATTTATCTCCAATCACCGGTTTTCTAGTAGTCCTCAATCGTACTTTTGCAAAATTATAACCATCCCCATTTCTATCAATATAATTTTTATCAATATAGGTTTCCTCATTGGTTTTATAAATTTTACTCTGATCTTCAAATTTAATTACTTTGGTATGATCATTTTTATTTTCCTTGATAGGCACAACCTTTGCAATAATAATATCACGATTTTCTACTAAGGTATTTTCAGGCATAACACCTTTGGAATTGACCTTTGAATAATTACCCATTTTCATTCCTTTGGTCTTAGATGCATCAGGTCTACAACGGATTTCTTCATCTCCATTAATTTTCTGTTTATCTTCATCTTTTTCAGTATGATAAACAGTTACTAATGCCATTCCACGATCAATAGAACCTTTATTAATGAGTAATGAATCTTCCTGATTATATCCTGTATGTGTCATAATAGCAACAATTACATTTGTTCCAGAAGGGATTTTATTCAATTGAATCATATTCATAATACGTGTATCTACTAATGGTCGTGTAGGATAATTTAAAACATAGGCAGTTTTATCCATTCTTTCTTGAAAACTGGTTACGTACATTCCCATAGCTTGTTTTGCTTGTGCACACTGATACGTATTTCTAGGCGATTGATTATGTTCTGGAAATGGAATACATGATCCTAATATTCCAAAAATAGTACTCGGATGTATTTCACAGTGCGTAAATTTCTTTAATAAATCCTTTTCAAATAACTCTTTTGGGTTTGTAGCAATCATTGCCCAACTTTGTTCCTCGGGATCAATATATTCCAATACAGCATCATTTAGTGTCTTAGTAGTCAATAAATCATTCCATGAAATTTCATTACTATTCAGTCTAGTCATAATGTCTTTTGTAATCAGAATATTTTTATCTTTCACACGTAATACTGGTCTTGTCAATCTACCTCCATCATTACATACACGAATTTCTTTTAATTTATAATCAAATACAATTGAAGTATAAATATTTAAAATTCCCTTATACTTTTTATCTTTAAGCATTAAGAATAAATCATAAGGTTGTTCTGTAATTCCTACAAAAGCACCATTAATAAATACTTTCACTTTATCATATATATCTGCCGCACTTTTAATATCATCAATCGCTAAAATATTAGGCATTACATACTCATAGATAGGAAGTGAGTGTGAACTAATAGTAATATGCGTCATATAACTAAGATTTTTCACAAGACCAACCGATTGACCCTCAGGAGACTCCGCAGGACAAAGGTATGACCATGACGTATTATGTAATTTACGTGGTGGAATGAGTTTCCCACTTTTATCCGTAGGAGTAGAAATTCTTCTAGCATGACTTAAACTAGATACATAAGTCAGACGATTTAATACTTGGGCAACACCAACTTTATTTGAATTTGTATTTTTAACACCAAAGTCACCAGTGCCGAGAGCACGTTTTAATCCATTTTCAATCGTTGTAGATTTGATTATTTTATAAATATTTGTTAGATTGATAATATTTTCATAATCATCGGTTGATTTCCACGAACCAGTATTAATTTCTTTAATTACTTGTTTTTCCATATCTTTCACAAGTTTATTAAAATAGTTTCTAAATAAATTATTCAAAAGAGTACCAGTTAAGTCAACTCTTTTATTTACGTATGAATCACGATCATCTTGTCCAATGATATTAAAAGCCGCCAATGATAACTTATGAGCTGCATACCCAAGGAAATATATTTTTTGTTTCAAAGTGCTGCAATGTGGAAACAAATCATTGTTCAATATATCCATTGTGAACTCGTGTTTTTTAAGCGCACCCGTTTCTTTATCCATATTAATAGGAGTGTACATAGAATAAATAGTAATATATTTAATACACTCAGCTTGTGTAAGATATTTATTTGCCTCTATTACAGAAGCCTGTAAATTATTAAGTAAATCATTATTCTTAGTATCTGTAATATTGAGTAAAATAGTTTCGCAAATTTCTTTATCTGAAATAACACCCAGTGCACGAAATACAATAAACAAAGGAATAGGCTGTTTGATTCGTGGTATTTGTACACTAATTGAATTACCAAATCCGTTATTCTTGGAACTCATTAGTAAATTAATTTGCTTGGGTGAAATACATTTGAAATCAGGAACAGATTTAATTTCTGCAATCCAGGAAAATTTGGTATTATTTTTAGATATATTAAATACATATACGCGATTTTCTGCTGCACGTTCTTGTCCCAATACTGTTTTTTCTGAACCATTGATAATGAAATAACCACCTGCATCATATTTACACTCACCTGTTTGAGTATTATTAAAATGCTTATACTGTTTTAACACACAAATATTTGATTTCAACATAATTGGTAATTTTCCAATATGAATTTTAGGAAATACTTTATGAAAGATTTGCATATTTTCCAAATCTTTACCATTTCTTACAACATATTTAACATTGATATCAATTGTCATAGCAGAAGCATAAGTAAAATTTCGTAGACGTGCTTCTTGTGGAAACATTAATTTTACAGCACCATTATTTTCATGTATTTGCGGTCTATATACATGTAAATTTTCAAATGTAACAAATACTTCTAATGAATATTTTTTAGAATTACGGTCATAATCCTGTTCAGAAGCAATATGGACAGGATTAAACATATCAATCGTTTTAAAAATCTGAAACCCTACAAAATTATTATATGATTCTAATTGATGTCTCACTAATTTTTCTAGATGCTCTCCTTTAAAATAAGACTCAATAATATCCCATGGTGTTTCTATATATTTATCCATTTCAATATCAAAAGAATTAGTATCTTGGGTTCGTTGATCCATATTTATAGTTGTTGACATCAGTTGTATAGATATTTTATATTTCAATTTAATTTTAAATTGTTTTAATATAATATTATGAATATAATTGTATTATTTTATTTTACATAAGAGAACGAATAATTATTATAAAAAAATAAAATAATATAAATGTTTACAATAATTTATATAAATGAAGAAATACTTGCATACTTTTGAAGTTATTAAACCTACGCAGCATAAAACAAAAAATTATAAACTTTTTATAAATGCTATGGATAAATGCAATGAAAATAAATGCAATGAAAATAAATGCAATGAAAATAAATGCAATGAAAATAAATGCAATGAAAATAAATGCAATGACAACAAAGTAAATAATATAAAAAAAATAAAAAAGAATGATACAAAAAATGATATAAAAGAAGAAGAAGTGAAAAAAGAACTTGATATGTTTATAAAAAAAGTTAATAATAAATATTATAATGATTTTATCTATTCAACACAATTTACAGGTAAAAGAATAGAAGATGATATTGTTATACGTAATGAAAATAAATATAAAAATGTAGATAAAAACAAATCTAAAAATAAAAATAATAAATTTAATGATATTAGTAAAGCCTATTTAAAATCAAAACAAAAAGTAAACATTGATGCGAAAATAGAAAATATTGAAGATATATTAAATTTAATAAATTCCTATAAATGTGACCCAAAGATAGAATATAATATAAATATGTCCCCCTTACATAATATAAAAGAACCATTAGAGAAGTTAAATAATATGATTGGTATGAAGCAATTTAAGAATAATATTTTAGACCAATTATTATATTTTATTCAAGATTTACATCTAAATAAAGAAAAAGAATCAGGAGGTGATTTTATGCATACTGTCCTTTCTGGTCCACCAGGTACTGGAAAAACTGAAATTGCTATGATATTAGGAAAAATATATAGTAAATTAGGTGTATTAAGTAAAGGAACATTTACAAAAGTTACTAGAAGCGATTTAGTAGCTGGGTATTTAGGACAAACCGCAATAAAAACACGTGATGTCATTAAAGCCGCGATAGGAGGTGTTTTATTTATTGATGAAGCCTATTCATTAGGAAACGCTGAAAAACGCGATAGCTTTGCGAAAGAGTGTATTGATACTTTATGTGAAGCGCTAAGTGATAATAAAAAAGATTTAATGGTTATCATAGCTGGTTATGAAACAGAATTAAAAGAGTGTTTTTTTAATTATAATCAAGGATTAGATTCAAGATTCACATGGAGATTTAAAATGGATAATTATAGTGCAGAAGATTTATATAACATTTTTATTAAAAAGGTAAAAGATATTGATTGGACGATGGATGCAAATTCAACTATTACAGTAGATTGGTTTAAAAAGAACTTTACTCATTTTAAAAGTTTTGGGAGAGATATTGAAACACTATTAGCTAAGACAAAAATTGCTCATGGTAGAAGAATTTTCGGTAAAATAGATACCATAAAGAAAGAAATTAATATATCTGATTTAGATAAGGGCTTTGAAATGTATTTACAAAATGAAGATAGTAGTAAAACAGAATCTGAATACTTTAAAAAACATTTACATAATACAATGTATTGTTAATCATTTATAATAGTTTATAAATAATAGTTTATAAATAATAGTTTATATTTGTAATAGTTTTTATTCATTAGTAATAATGAATAAAACAATAGAAATAAACCCAGCTTTATTTAGTATTGGTGGTTTATCAAAAACAAAAAAAAATAGAGGTACAACAAATACTAAACAAACAAATACACCATTAATATCACCAAACGTTCTTAAAAATAAACTTTTAAAAAGAATCAAAGAACATAAATTACGTGAAATTAAGACATTAGAGACGAATAATAAAAATACTAATAATAAAAATGTTACAACTAGCATAAATAATGATATAAAACCAAAATTGGTAGATTCATCATATACAAATGAATTTAACGAATCACTGAGTTATTTACAAAATTTATCAATGCAAGAAAAAATGAAAAAAGATAAATTAAATCAAGAAAAGGTAAAGGCAGATTTAGAGAGAAAGACAGTAAAAAATTACCATTCACTAAGTCAAAATATAAATATAGACTTACCTGATGAGTTAAAAGAAACATCCATAATTATTAATACACAGCAAGCTTATGATAATAAGAATAATGATAACAATGCTAATATTAATAATTCCCATAATATTATATCAATTAATAAACCTTCAAATATTAAAGATGATGTTCCATATGGTGTTTTGAAAGGAGGTACAAAACCTACATATAGAGTATGGAATAAAACACATAAAAATATAGGATCTACTTCAAATATAGCATTTGCTGATACACCGAATACAATAAATACAACAAATGCAATAAATGCAAATGTAGAATCAAATATTAACAATGAAATGAGTGAAAGAGAGAAACGTTTAAATGAATTAAAAGAAAAAATAAAACAAAAGGAAGTTAAAAAACATGGTGAAAATGGCGAAAATGATGTTTGGATGAATAAAAATTTAATTCAAAAAACACCAAATGATATAACAACGGACATTACTAGACCTCATAATGATATAAATACTATAATATCAAATGATATTACACATAATATCATAGATAATAATGTAAACAATATAAACAATATAAATAACGCAAATAATGCAAATAATGTAGAACCTACTAAAAAAATGATTCATAAAACAATAAGACGAAAATATACACTTGGAAAATCTAAGATAAAAAAAACAGTGGCCGTTTTATTGAAAGATAGAAAAACAAGAAAAAATATCATTTCTGCACATAAAGATTTAAAACGAAAACAAATACATGATATTAAGAACTATTTAAGAGAACATAATTTAATGAAAATTGGTTCTGATGCACCAAATGATGTTATTAGAAAAATATATGAACATGCCATGATGTCGGGAGAAATAACAAATATAAATAGAGATACAATGTTACAAAATTTTTTACAAGAAGAAAATAAGTAAAAAATATTTTATACGTATAGTTTAATAATATGAATAATATAAATAATATGAATAATATAAATAATATGAATAATATGAATAATATAAATAATATAAATAATATGAATAATATGAATAATATAAATAATATAAATAATATGAATAAAACAAAAAATGAAATACCAATATATGCAAAAAACTTTTTTAATAAAGTAGAAAATTATTTAAATACAAAAATATATTATTTTGGTAGTGTTCAGAGAGATGATTATTTTTTTGGTGCAAGTGATATTGATACTTGTATATTTACGAAAAATGAATCAGCAACAATATTAAAATTACAAAACTTATTAAATAAACCGAAATATGCGTTTAAAAAAATTGTAAATTATTTACCTACTTCCAAAAAAATAGTTTATGGTTATGTGTTATTTTATAAAGACGAAAAACACAACTTTTCAACTGACATATGTATATATGATGAAAAATATAAAGAATATGTTTTAAAAGATAATCTGTTTAAAATAGATATTCCATTTTATATTAGTTTTTTACTACTTATTGTGAAAATATTACATTATCAATTATATCTATTATCAAAACCAACGTATAATTATTTAAAGAAACGAATTATGGATATTCTAGATGATGGTATTTTTATGAATATTGGAACAAATTCATGGAAATTTTTAGTATTTGAAATGCCGCAAGTAAAAAAAGATAAAGCGTAATGTTGTTTTATTTTATAAATCATAATATCTTTTTACTTATAAAATACTTAAAGCCAAAATAACGAATGATAATAGTAACGAATAATTACTCAATAACCGACATTAGCTCAGTTGGCAGAGCGATTGACTGTAGAAGTAAAAAATGATATCAATAGGTCGCTGGTTCAAATCCAGCATGTCGGAAAAAATAGCAACATTAGAATAGAAATATATATTCCAATGCTGAATAATCCAATGTTGAATAATCCAATGTTGAATAATAATGTGTAAAGAATAAGACTAAAATAACACTAATATATTTTCCCGTTCAAAATTTTATCTATCATATTTTTATCAGTTGGTATCCAAGTCATAAAATTTGCCTGATTATCCTTATAAACCGTAGATTGACAAGTAGTATAATAACTAAATTTAGCGATAGATAATTCCATAGGAGATAAATAATCATATTCAGCCTTTATTTCAACTATATTTTGTGGCGTCATTTCTGTCTCATATATTTGTTCATAATATATTATATATTCATCATATTGGTCCTTAATATACCATCGAATACCATACACTCTACCATTTGAGTATATTCCCATTTTTTATATATATACAAAAGTCTTTATATAAAAAACATTGAAAATGATCAAATAATCAAATAATAAAAAACATTAAAACTCACCTAAATTCTTATGAAAAGAAAGTTAAAGAATACATATTAATTAGATATAATGGCACTTATCAAAGAATATTTTGAATTAACAAAAAAATATCAGCAAGATTATGGCGAAAATACAGTTCTTTTAATGCAAGTAGGATCTTTTTTTGAAGTATATGGATATTGTGATAAAAAAACAAATACAATTTCAGGAAGTAGAATTATTGATTTCTCTCAAATATGTGAATTAAATGTTGTAGAAAAGAATGTTTGCGTTGGAAAAGAGCAAGTTGTAATGGCTGGCTTTAAAGATATCATGATAGAAAAATATTTAAGAAAGATTCAAGATGCAGGTTTTACAGTAGTTGTTTATACACAAGATCAAGCCGCAAAAAATACAACACGTAGTTGTGCAGGTATTTTTAGTCCAGGTACTTATTTTTCGGAAGATTCAACCAAATTAACGAATAATGTTACATGTGTTTGGATAGATATGGTTGAAAATAAAATAATAATGAAAGGGAAATATGTATTTGTAGGAATTGCTAGTATTGATATTTATACAGGAAAAACAAGTATTTTCCAATTTAAAGAAATCTATTTCAATAATCCTACAACCTATGACGAATTAGAACGATTCATCTCCATTTATAATCCAAGTGAAACCATTATTATTTCCAATTTACCTACACAAGAAATAGATGACATTATTAATTTTACAAATATTAATAGCATTTCAATACATAAGATATCTACAAATCAAACCAGTATTCAAAATAACCAAAATAACCATACCGAATCAAATAAAAGTAATTTTTTAACACGCGTAAAAAATTGTGAAAAACAAATTTATCAAATGGAAATATTAAAAAAATTTTATAAAATGACAGATTATGATACATTTATTCAAAACTTTTATGATAATAATATTGCAACCCAAGCGTTCTGTTTTTTATTAGATTTTGTGTATCAACATAATCCTCACTTAGTAAATCGCATTTCAGAACCAATCTTTGAAAATTGTTCAGATAGACTCATTTTGGCGAATCATTCTTTAAAACAATTGAATATTATTGATGATGATAATTACAGTGGAAAATATTCGTCCGTATTAAAAATGTTGAATATATGTCTTACACCCATGGGAAAAAGAAAATTTTCGTATCAATTTTTGAATCCAACTACAAATATAGAGTATATCCAAAATGAATATAATATAATAGAACATTTTTTAAGTAAATATGACCTTTATTATGATTATTTGAAAATGAATTTATCAAATATAAAAGATTTATCCAAGTGGTCAAGACAAATATTCTTAAAGAAAATTACACCCAAATCTGTTTGTTTTTTATATAATAATATTTCTCTCATCAAAGAAATATATGAAAAAATGATTACTGATAAAATAATAAAAAATTATTTAATTCATTTTGATAAAAACATGGATATTTCACAAATAGGCGAATATTGTACTAATATGATGGAGTTTATAACTAAACATATAGATTTGGAAATAGCAAAAGAAATAGATCAAAACCAAAATTTTGATACCAATTTCATTCATACTGGTGTAGATAATATACTAGATACTAAAACAGAATTATTAAAAGATTCAGAATGTAAATTAGAAGCCATAAGAAGTTATTTGAACGGACAAATAATGGATAAAGGAAAAACCACCGATTTTATAAAAATACATGAAACGGAGAAAAATAATTTTACTCTTATTTGTACGAGTCGTCGTTGTGCTTTATTAGAGAAATCATTACCTACCAATAAACAGGTAGTTACATTAAATTATGATAATAATGGGTCCAATCAAAATCAAAAACAATTTGATTATACAATATCCAAGAATCATTTTGAATATAAACCACAAACAGGATCAAATAATTCCATTATAGATGATGAAATCAAAGATATATGTAAAACAATATCTAGTATTAAAGTTTCATTAAAAGACGTAATAAGTATGGTATTCAACAAATTTATTGAAAAAATGGAAGCATATCAAGTACAATTGGAAAGTATTATTTATTTTATAACTTTAATAGATGTTGCTTTTGCGAAAACATCTGTTGCAAAAAAATATAATTATTGTAAACCACTAATAGTAGAAGCGGATAAATCGTTTATAAACGCCAAAAATATTCGTCATTGTTTAATTGAACATCTTCAAACGAATGAATTATATGTATCTAATGATATTATGATTGGGAATGGGATAGTAGATGGTATTTTATTATATGGAACAAATGCCGTTGGTAAAACGAGTTTAATCCGTTCAATTGGTATTTCTCTCATTATGGCTCAATCAGGATTATATGTTCCTTGTTCAGAGTTCACTTATAAACCATATAATTATATTTTTACGCGTATTCTAGGAAATGATAATATTTTTAAAGGATTATCTACTTTTGCCGTAGAAATGTCTGAATTACGTACTATTATTCGTCTAGCTGATAAAAATAGTTTGATATTAGGTGATGAATTATGTTCAGGAACCGAAAATACATCGGCCATTAGTATTTTTGTAGCAGGAATTCAAAGACTACATGAAGTGAAAAGTAGTTTTTTGTTTGCAACACATTTACATGAAATTGTGAATTATGAAGAAATAACAAATCTAAGTAGTGTTGTACTAAAACATATGCAAGTTGTTTATGATAAAGAGAGGGATATCCTGATATATGATCGTAAATTGAAAGATGGTCCAGGGAATAGTATGTATGGACTAGAAGTATGTAAATCACTGAGTTTACCAGAGGATTTTTTAAATAAAGCATATGAAATACGGCAAAAGTATTATCCTGAACAGAATAGTTTACTTTCTCTCAAAACTTCTCATTTCAATTCTAAAAAAATAATGAGTCTTTGTGAGAAATGTGGAATAAATATGGGAAAAGAAGTTCATCATTTACATCACCAAAAAGAGGCAAATGAGGATGGAATTATAAATAATGGAGATAGTATATTTCATAAAAATAATATAGCAAATTTACTAACATTATGTGAAAAGTGTCATGATTCGTTTCATACTGATAAAACCACGAGAAGTGTAAAAAAGATTAAAACAACCAAAGGATATATTTTAACCAAAGGATGTATTTTAAGTGAAAATGTGTGATATAATAATTAGTATGGATAATTAGTAGCAGGACTAATAGTTGTTTTTACTAATGGACCATTAGGAGTAGGATACACAAAATACCCGTTTGGATTAGAAGTATAATTATCATATCTTCCTAAATAAGTATAAAAGGTCCCACATTTTTTTCCATCACATACAGTAGCTAATCTATTTTTAGCACGTCTTACTGAGGTACTTGATGCACCTACACCTCCTGTACCAGGCTTATATTTATTATATAAATAGGTTTCACTATTACAACTGATATTTCCACCAGGATTAAATTTGGTACTTCTTCGTCCACCAACTCCCACATTTTTTTTATATAAAAATCCAGGAAAATTTACACTACTTCCATACCAAAATTGACCATTTGAATTACTTCCGCTACCAAATCCTTTCCATGCAGACATTTTATATAATATATTATATTATAATATATTATGAAAAACAGAAAAACAATAAAAAAAAAAATAAAAAAATCTGGAACATTTACGAGAAAAAAAAGAAAGATAGTAAAAACTTCAATAAATATAATAAATAAAATAAATACAATAAAAAAATCTAGAAAGACAATAAAAAATCGTAAAACCAAAAGAGGAGGTGCTCCTACTTTAACAAAAAGAAATACAACAACCGTTGTAAAAACTAACAATAAACTACCCATTTCTGCATTGCAAGAAAGTAAATACGAAAAACAACAAAAAGAAAAACAATTAATTGAAATTGCAAATGTAATAGAAAAAGAGAAAATGATAGCTAAAAAAGTGCGTAATATATCAAAAATGGATAAAGAAGAAAGAAAAGCGGAAAAGGCACAAAAATTCGCAGAAAAATCACAAAAAGCAGCAGAAAAAGAACAAAAAGCAGAAGAAAATATTCAAACAAATATTTTTAAATATTTGGATAATAATGAAAAAACCATTCCTAATTTTATTGTTCCACCTTTTTACGTTAATCCACCAAAAAATATGTTGACATACAAAAACGTTTCAACACCTTCCAATACATTAATAAAAGAAACAGATTCCGAAGGTAAGGTAGTTTATGGTTTAAAAGTGAAAGATTCTTTTAAATTTATAAATCCTAATTATTATCCTGAAATTATAACATATATAAATTCACATCCAAAATCATTTGTTATGAATAATACCAGAGAAGAAATAGATGATTTTAATAAGAAAGAAGCAAAAAAAAAACAGGAAGAATTACAGAAAATTATAGGTGAAATTACACTGGAAATGACTTATCCTGAACCATTATTTGATATATATTATCCAGTAGATAGTAATATGATAGACTTTATAAATAGTAAAATAACGCCTGATTTATTGTCTCATTATAATAATACAGGTGCATCTGTAAATGCAATAGATTCTAATAAAAAATCAATAGCCTATTTTATTGTGAATTTTCTTACATTATTAATACATTGTGTTGATAACCGTCATGACTTTCCAAGAGGTGAAAGTAATATTATTATTATACAAATAATTAATCAATGGATACAATTAATGATTATAAATCAGTTGTCAAACACAGCAATTAACTCATCAATTAAACAAGCAATTAACCAATCAATTATTATTATTAATACAAAAATATTAAATGATGTAGGATTATCATTAGTATCACCATTTACAAAATTTGGAGATTCGTTTTGCGCTCAAATAACAACAAGTAGTGGAACATTTGACCCTATAAATGGTCATCATGTAGCTGAATTATTAGAAAAAAGTACAATTCAAGCATTAAATGAATTATTAGATGGAATATGTTTAAAAAATCCGTCAGATTCGTTTGGAATGAAAGTAAATGGTGAGAATGCAAAAACATTTATTGATAATACTACTTCACAAGATCATAATAATGATCCAATTTATGTTTATGACTCAGGAAAAAGATTTAAAAAGGGAACCTTTTCACAAATTGCTGATACTGAAATAAAAACGGCTGAATTATATACAAAAAATAAAATAGATGGTTGTTCGGGTACGTATTGTGATAATTTATCTAGTTCTCAATTAAATACAACACCATTATGTGATCAAAATAATAAATTTGCATGTGGAAATTATACTAATATAATGACAATATATCATTTACTTTATAATCGTATTAGTCCTCCATCTGAACAACTAATATATTATATGTTCGGAGACTTATTTCAAGTTCAATTTGATGTTCGTGGTAATAATAATTTTTGGGTTATAATAACAAATAGATTAGACGGTACTTCTGTACAATTTAATGGAACTCTATCCGTTGATTTAATAGCAAGTAAAATAGGTATTACTCCACCACGCGGAAATGATAAACCTGTTGGAACATTAACAAGTATTCCTCCAAATTTATCAAATGATAACTTAAAGGCTATTGCAATGTGTGGAAAAACTTTTGGTGATCACTCATCAATTACCATAAACAATACAACTATTACAACAGTAGACGGATTTATAAAACACCAAGCTTCGGTTGAATCAATTAAGCGAGTTGTAAATTCTTTTTGCGAAAGAATAGATACAACAAATATAGGTCTCAGTGTTTTGGAAAATAAAAGAGGAAATATTGAAGGTAAATTTTATCAGTATTTTGAATTTTTAAATAGAGATGGAAAAAGTGCATTAATTATAGGTAAACTAAAAACGGCGGTTTTTTTGAATAGTGAGTATGTAACTATTTTTAAAGATTTTATATCAGGAATTATAGCAAAAATTGAAACCATGATTTTATCTGTAACAAATCCCTTTCAATATTTAATATTATTAGATACACAAAATTTATTAGAAAAATTTATAACAGAAATGAATAGTTGGGAACTTATAATTAAGCAACCATCAGTTTCTCAATCAGAACTATTAAAAATTCCTGATTTTTCTTATTTTTTTAATAATGACAACGAAAACCCTTGTTTAAATAGAATTACAGAAAATATTTTAGAAAAATATGAAACAAATGATTTATCAGAAATGATGGATGATAATAAGATATCTAGTGTAATTGATAAACCAGTATATAAGAAACGTATTTATGAATATTCAAATAAATATTTTTATACTGATTTTATAAACGTAGTTTCAGGTATTTGTTATATTAACAAAGAATATTTAGTACAAGATTTAAGAGATGAAGTTGAGCCTGGTGAAACATATGCTGAAATAAGCATAAATATAAGAGATATATATTATCAATTAACTGATTTTTTAGGAAATTCCATATCAAATATTAGACAACCAGCATCACAATTTCGTATAGAATCATATGTATCTATTTTAAATAATAAATTACCAGATATGTCATCACAAAATATAGTAGGACAAATACCTATACAATATATAATATTATGTGCTTTTATAATAAGAGCATTATGTGATGGATATTATAAATTTTACATAGAAGTTTATAAACCATTGAGTAAAAAAGGAAAAAGTACAGTGGTTGAGTTTATTTCTAAAACTTTTTATACTGATCAAGTAAATATTACAAGCAGTTTAGGTGTTCAAGAAGAGGAAATAAAATATATTAAGTTATGTGTTGAACATGTATATAACCAAATGTTAGAAATAAATGATAATGATACAAATCCAACGTCATTAATAGATATTTGTAATAAACCGTTTATTAATGTTATTCATGATGTTCAGCAAATATTATCTAACGTAATGCTAACAGAATAAAATAAGACATACAAAGAAAAAATAAAAAACAAAAAAAAAAAACACACAAAAAAAATAAAACACACAAAAAAAATAAAACACACAAAAAAAATAAAACACACAAAAAAAATAAAAAAAACAAAAAAA
>Ga0114973_10001235_pt1 | contig 19176 bp, 16 predicted proteins | sample M_140807_MF_Meta_FD_87025 | JGI IMG/M metagenome (GOLD analysis project Ga0114973, IMG submission 87025) | Freshwater microbial communities from Lake Montjoie, Canada to study carbon cycling - M_140807_MF_MetaG | ecosystem: Environmental > Aquatic > Freshwater > Lake | place: Lake Montjoie...
AGTCGAGTGCCTGATCCTGACGGTAGTCCTTGCCGAGCGTCAATGCAGTCACGGCCCTCGGGAGATAGTAGCCGAGGTAGAAGGCGTGGGCGGCATCGACGGCGTCGGCGCCCGTCGCCGCCAACCTCTGCTCCAGTTCCTTGAAAAGTGCGAAGGGATCGCGGGATTCGAGATGGATCCCGGCGCCGACGAGATGCACCCTGCCGCGTTCGGCGAAGAGGCGGAAGTTTGGGTCGCGGATCGCCCGGGCGAGGGCGTCGAGCACCTCCTGGCCGTGCTCCTGCGGCCTGCCGGATCGCAGTGTCACCAGCCGCGGCTCGACGTGCTTCGGCAGCGTGCGGTGGGTCACTGCATGGTGGACGAGAGCCCGGCCAAGCGCACACTCGCAGACGCTGCTTTTGGCCCAGTGGATGACCTCGGTCGTGAGCACCGAGCGGATGCCGACCTCCTGGCAGAAGCCGAGCAGCATCAGGTTGACACCCGCGGAATCGACGTCGGTAAGTTCGGTCAGGTTGCCGATCCCCATCATCATCTCGGCCTCGGGAAACCGACGCCGGATGTCGAGGTAGCGGCCGAGGCTGGCGGCGAATCCGAAGCCGATCGGTTCGAGCACCGGGTCGATCCGGTGCCGCACGCCGGCCAGGGCGAGCCGCTCGAGCGTTTCGTCGAGGCCCTCGAGGCTGGCCGGCACGTCGGGCACCGCCACCACCTCGCAGCCCCAGTCGGCCGCGGCGGCGACGTTCGTCGAATTGACCGAGAGGACGAGGCTCGCCCCCGCCCGGACGGCGGTGGCGATCTCACGCGGTTCGAAGCTGTCGATCGAGACGGCGAGCCCAGCATCGACGAGCATCGCGACCATGTCGCCGACACCCTGCCAGACGGCACCCGGATCGCAGCCGAGGTCGATCCGATCGGCGCCGTCGGCCGCCAGCCGGCGGGCCTCCTTCAGGATCGCCCCGCGGTCGAGCCGGGGCGCATGGTTGATCTCAGCGATGATCTCGATGTCGAAACTGCCGTAGTCGGCGAGGTCGCGGGACTGCTGGCCGAAAAACTCGTCGAGCCGCCGCAGGTCGTCCGGACCGCGTTCCACCGGCAGCGTCGTCACCTCGCGGAAGGCGTCGAGCGACCCGCTGCAGTTGCCCGGGATCACGATCCGCGTCGTGCCCTCCGGCGCCGCCAGCCGGCGGGCGATCCAGGGCGTGGTCATCAGGGCCGCGACCGTGATGTTCAGAACCTGCACGGTGTGGTCGAAGCCGACGCGGGCGGAGAGCCGGTCGAGCACCTGCCGCAGCGAATGCTCCGCCAGTTTTCCCGTGACGAAATGGATCTGTTCGCGGCGGTCGGTCACGGGGCTTGGCAGAGAGGATGAGGGATCGAGAGTATTGTACGCTCGTCCTAGGAGGTTCCCGCATGGCCGATTCGTTCCCTGCCGCCCGACTCGTCGTCGAGGGGATCGTTGCCACGGTCGATCCCGGCGGCGGCATGCATCTGGCGGCGATGGGGCCCGAAGTCGATGAGGCAGCCTGCCGCTCGGGCCGCATCGAACGGCTCCTGCTCAAGCCGTTCGAGACGAGCCAGACGGCGGCCCATCTGGCCAGACTGCCGGAGGGCGTGTTTCACCTCACTGACGACGTGCTGCTTGTCACCAGGCTCGTGGTCGGCAGCCTCGACCGTCCGCCCGCGGCCCGCCCGGCCGAGCTGGTCCGCGGCTTCGTGCTCGAGGATGCCTGCATGGCCTGCGAATTCCGGGTCGAGGAGGCCGACCGCTCGCGGGAGCGGGGGCGGCTCGAGGCCCGCGTCCTGGCCGTGCACACCGGGCGGCCGTTCATCGGCTTCAATCGGGCCCGGCATGCCGTCATCGAGGGGGCGATCCTAGTGACCCGGCTTCACCTGCTCGGCGCCGAGCAGGTGGCCCGGCGGTTCGACGACCTGCGGACGCTCGTCGACAAGACGGGCGGCGACCGCGAGCAGGAGGCGTTTGGGCTGCTCCTGGCAAGGGTCGGGCGGGAACAGACCGCCGGCCCTTCTCCCCCGCCTGGATGAATTGTCTACTGGCCGCATGAAAGAGCCGAGCCAGCCATCGAGCCGCAGCCCAAGCCTGGTCGAGATCCGCACGCCCACCCGGCTGCACATCGGCATGTTCTCGTTCGGCAATCCCACGATCCGCTCGTTCGGCGGCATCGGCCTGATGGTCGAGCGGCCGCACGTCCATCTGCGGCTGCGGAAGGCGAGCCAGTTCAAGAGCCGCGGTCCACTGGCCGAACGGGCCCTCGAGTTTGCCCGGCTGGCCGCCGGGGCCTGGAAACTGGGGCCCGAGTCGGGCTGCGAGATCGACGTGCTCGCCGTGCCGCGGGCCCATGTCGGGCTCGGCAGCGGAACCCAGCTCGCCCTCGCCGTGGCTGCGGGTGTCAGACATCTTCACCAGACGCCGGCGGGCGAGGAGCCGCACGAGTTCGACGTGCATCCGTCGGAGCGGGAGTGGTTTTTCGACACCCGCGACGCCCTGAACCTGGCCCGTGCAGTGGGCCGTGGCCGGCGGTCCTGCGTGGGGATCTACGGATTCAGCCGCGGCGGTCTGATCGTCGAGACCGGCCGGTTCGAGCCGTCGGCCGTGGCCGTGGCCGAGAACGAGCAGCAGTTCTCCCCGATGGTGGCCCGGGTGCGGCTGCCCTCGACCTGGCGCTGCCTGGTCATCGTGCAGCGTGACTCGATCGGCCTCCATGGCGAGGCCGAGAAGGCGGCCTTTGCCTCCCTACCGCCGGTGCCCGGGGAGATCGCTGCGGAACTCGCCCGGCTGGCCCTGCTCGACATCCTGCCGGCGGCCGTCGAGGGAGATTTTGAAATGTTCTCCGACGCCATCCATCGGTACGGCGCGGTCGCCGGCAGGCCGTTCGAGCCGGCCTCGTCGAAACTGCCGCATGCGGCGACCACGGCCCAGCTGATCGAATTGCTCGGGGAACTCGGCATCCGCGGCGCCGCCCAGAGCAGCTGGGGGCCCGCCGTGATGGCCTGCTGCGAGTCGCTCGAACAGGCCGGCCGGCTCGTCGAGCAGTTCGAGACGCTCGGGCTGGCCCGGCAATACGAGACGACGATCGCCCGGTTCGACAGCCAGGGGGCCGTGCTCCGCGTGATCGAGTAGGGCCGAGCCGAAGGCGGCTCAGACCCGGCAGGCCGAAGCCCGGCCGGCGGCCAGGAGGCCGTATTCCCCGAGCACACTGCGAAGCTTGTCCTCGAGCGGCTTCTCCAGCCGTACCAACGGCAGGCGGACCTCGCCGGTGTCGCGGCCGAGCATCGCCATCGCGCTTTTGATAGGGATCGGGTTGCTGGCGAGGCCGAGCAGGTCGCGGCAGAGCGTGAACAGCCGCTGGTGCCAGTGGCGGGCGGTCTCGAGGTCGCCCGCCTCGAAGGAATCGAGCAGCGCCTTCATGTCGGCGGGCACGATGTTGCCCACCACCGAGATCACCCCACGGCCGCCGATCGCCAGCAGCGGCAGCGTCATGCTGTCGTCGCCGGAGAGCACGGTGAGGTCGGTGGAGGCGAGGATCTGCGAGGCCTGATCCATCAAGCCCGTGGCCTCCTTGACCATCGCGATCCCGGGGATTTCGGCGAGCCTGAGGATCGTCTCGGGCTCGATGTTGCGGCCGGTGCGGGCCGGGATGTTGTAGACGCAGATCGGGATCTCGACGCTCTCGGCAATCGCCTTGAAGTGCTCGTAGATGCCCTGCTGGGTCGGCCGATTGTAGTAGGGGCCGACGACGAGCGCCGCATCGGCACCGGCGGCGGCGGCGTACTTCGTCAGCCGCACGGCCTCGGCCGTCGAGTTGCTGCCCGTGCCGGGCATCACGAGCAGGCGGCCCGCCGCGGCCTCGATCGTTTCGGCGATCACCCGCTCGTGCTCTTCGTGGGAGAGCGTCGGCGACTCGCCCGTCGTGCCCACGGGGCAGAGGCAGGTCACGCCGGCCTGGGCCTGGAAGTCGACCTGCTCGCGCAGGCGGGCTGAGTCGATCCTGCCGTCGCGGAACGGGGTGACGATGGCGACGGACAGACCGGCGAACTTTTCGGCGCGGGTGGACATCGGGCTGGGGCCTTTGATGGCGAGGAGGGAGGGGAAGGTTTCAATTCCTGACGACTCCGACGAGAATAGGGTTTTCCTGATGCGGCGGCAAAGGGTTGTGCCGCCGCCGGCCCGATCGAGGTGGCAGCAGATGGTGGCAGGCCGAGAGGCACCCGCAGGATCGGCCCCGGCTCCACGGGCGGCTGCGAGGGCCGCCGCGGAGCGACTGAGGCAGCTCGCGGGGGGCCGGCTGACCGCCCGGCCGGCGGTCGGCGTCGTGCTCGGCACCGGACTGGGCGAAGTCGCCGATCGGCTCGAGGATCGCTGGTCGATCGCCGCCGCCGAGACCGACTGGCTCGCCGCCTCGACGGCGACCGGGCATGCCGGGCGGCTGGTCTCTGGCCATCTCGGGGGCTCGGCAGTCGTGCTGCTTCAGGGTCGGGTGCACGCCTACGAAGGCTTTCCCGCCGAAACCCTGACCCGCGGCGTCGAACTGCTGGCGGCGCTCGGCGTGAAAAGGCTGCTCGTCACCAACGCCTCCGGCGGCCTGCGGCCCGAGATGCAAAGCGGCGAGCTGCTCGTCGTCGACGATCATCTCGATTTCGTCGGCCACGACTGGTCGGCGGCGGTCACCGCCAACGCCGGCAGCGACGTTCCGATGCGGCGAGCGGGCTGGTATGACGCGGCGCTCAATGCGACGGCGATCGAGGCCCTGCGGCGGGTGGCACTGCCGGCCCGGCTCGGCACCTATGCCTACCTGCTCGGCCCGAGCTACGAGACTCGGTCCGAATACAGGATGCTCCGTCGGATTGGCGCCGATGCCGTGGGGATGTCGACTGTGCCGGAGGTGGTTGCGGCCGCCGTGCTCGGGCTCAGGGTGGCGGCGGTCTCGGTGATCACCAACGTCGCCCGGCCCGATGCCCTGGCCGCGACCGACGCCGAGGAGGTCTGCAGGCTCGCCGCGGACGCCGCCGAGGGCGTCTGGGCGGTGCTCCAGGCCTTCGCGGAACGAGAGGACTCGAACGGATGAGGCGGGCATGAGGCAGTTTTTGCTGACCAACGACGACGGCATCGCCGCCGCCGGCCTCGAGGCGCTCGAGAAGGCCTGCCGGGGCCGGGCGGTGCGGGTGATCGTGGTGGCGCCGAAGGAGCCCCATTCGGGCTGCGGTCACCGCGTGACGACAGACAGGCCGCTCCTGATCGAGCAGGTCGGCCCCGATCGGTTTCATGTCGACGGCACGCCGGCAGACTGCGTGCGGCTCGCCCTTTCCACGCTCTTCGCCGACGTCGCACCCGACTGGCTGCTTTCGGGGATCAACGCCGGCGGCAACCTCGGCGTCGACATCCACCACTCGGGCACCGTGGCGGCGGCCCGCGAGGCGGCGCTGCACGGCGTCAAGGCGTTGGCCGTGTCCCACTATCACCGCCGCGAGGAGCCGATCGACTGGGCCCGGGCAACGGCCTGGATGGGGGCGATCCTCGACGGCCTCCTGCCGCAGCCGCTGGCTGCGGGTGAATTCTGGAACGTGAACTTTCCCCATCCGCCAAATGCCGACGTCGGTCTGCCGGCCATCGTCGAGTGTGGCATCGATCCGTCGCCGCTCCCGCTCGGCTATCAAAGCGAGCCCGGGGGCTGGAGGTATCGGGGCCGCTACCAGGAGCGGGTCCGGATGCCGGGCGGAGATGTGGAGACCTGCTTCGGCGGCAGGATCGCCGTCTCACGCGGCCGCGTGGTGTAGCGGCGGGTCCTACGTGCGGACCGTCAGGTCGACGTCGAAGACGCGGACCTTCGCCCAGCCGGTCGCCTGCTCGGCGATGAACTGCTCGTGGCGTTCGGCGGTCTGGTAGATGTCGTGGGCCGCGTGCGACTCAAACACGATCTCGAGCGCCACGTCGAAGTCGCGGTCGTTTACCTGCCGGTCGTAGGAGGCGCAGGTGCCGACCGAAAACGAGACCGTGCCGGGATGGCCGGTGAGGTATTTCTCGCAGGCCTCGACGAGCGAGCGGACTGCGGCCGGCGAGCGGTCCTTGAGCTGGAAATAGACGGCGTGGGAGAGCATCGGCGGGTTCCTCGAGGGGGCTTCGGTCAGCCCTGCTGCTGATCGCGGGCGGCCTGTGTCGGGGCGTCGGCCGGGGTGCCGGTCTCGCCGGCCCGCCGCGGCACGGCCGGCCCGATCACGTCGACCACCTCAGTGTCGTCGAGCATCTCACGGGTTTCGAGCTCGCCGGCGAGCCTGTCGAGCTTGTCGCGGTTGTCCGAGAGGAGCTGCGTGGCCCGATCAGCGGCCTCGCCGAGCATCCTGTGGACCTCGTCGTCGATGATCTGCGCCGTGTGCTCGCTGAACTCCCGCTGCTCGTAGACGTCGCGGCCGAGAAACGGATGCTCGTTGGTGACGTGGCAGGCGACCGGGCCGACCTTCGCGCTCATGCCCCAGTGGGCCACCATCCTGCGGGCCAGCCGCGTGGCCTGCACGAGGTCGTTCTCGGCGCCGGCCGAATATTCGCCGAAGACGAGTTTTTCCGCGGCCCGGCCGGCGAGGATGAAGACCAGACGGTTGTTGAGGTCCGACTCGCCGATGTTCATCCGATCTTCCTCGGGCACGAGCTGGGTCACGCCCAATGCCCTGCCGCGCGGGATGATCGTCACCTTGTGCAGCTTGTCGACGCCCGGCAGCAGCCAGGCCCCGAGGGCATGGCCCGCCTCGTGGTAGGCGGTCATCTTCTTCTCGCGGCCGACGAGCACCTCCTCACGCTTCGGTCCCATCAGCACCTTGTCGCGGGCGTAGTCGAAGTCGGAGGAGTCAACGGCGGCCTTGTCGTGCCGCGTAGCCCAGAGGGCCGCCTCGTTGACGAGGTTGCGGATGTCGGCCCCGGTCAGGCCCACGGTGCCGCTGGCGAGCCGGTCGAGGTCGACGTCGGCGGCGAGCGGCACGTTGCGGGTGTGAACCTTGAACAGGGCGATGCGGGCCTTCTGGTTGGGCCTGTCGACGGTGACGTGGCGGTCGAAGCGGCCGGGACGCAGCAGGGCCGGATCGAGCACGTCGGGGCGGTTCGTGGCGGCGAGCACGATCACCGATTCGGAGGGGCTGAAGCCGTCCATCTCGGAGAGGATCTGGTTGAGCGTCTGCTCCCGCTCGTCGTGGCCGCCGCCGAGGCCGGCGCCGCGATGCCGGCCGACGGCGTCGATCTCGTCGATGAACAGGATCGACGGCGAGGCATCCTTCGCCGTCTTGAAGAGGTCGCGGACCCGCGAGGCACCGACGCCGACGAACATCTGGATGAACTCGCTGCCCGAGATCGAGAAGAAGGGCACGCCAGCCTCGCCGGCCACCGCCCGGGCGAGCAGCGTCTTGCCCGTGCCTGGCGGGCCCATCAGCAGCACGCCCTTCGGCACGCGGCCGCCGAGTCGCTGAAACTTCTTCGGGTCCTTGAGAAACTCGACGATCTCCTTGAGGTCTTCCTTGACGCCCTCGAGGCCGGCGACATCCGCAAACGTGACCTGCTTGTCGTTGGCACCGTACCGCTTGGCCGGGCTCTTGCTGAAGCTGCCGAGGAAACCGCTGCCACCGAGGGGATCGCGGGCCCGTCGGAGCGTCATCCAGAAGCCGGCCATGAGCAGCAGCGGCACGAGCATGTAGAGGCCGAGCAGAAAGCCGGTGCCGTCGCTCGGCTGGCGGACGTTGGTCTTCACGGAATGGTCGAGGAGGAGCTTGTTGAGACCCTCGCCAAGGTAGCTCGACATTTCCAGCTGGAAGGATTTCGAGTCGCCGATCCCCGGCACCCGCTCCGTGGAGGGAACGGTCCGAAACTCTCCGCGGACGGAGTTGCCCACGATCTCGACGGCCGACACGTTGCCCGCCTGCACCTGGCGGACGAACTCGTCGTAGCTGATCGAGGCCGGGAGGCCGGCCTGCTCTCGGGCCACCATCGTGATCAGGGCCAGAAGTCCGAGGATGATCATGATGATGACGGGCATCCCCGGAGGGCGGCCGAGCATCGTTTTGAAATCGGTGGGGCCCTTGGGGGGCGGAACGGCGTCCATCGACTGGCATGCTCACGGGGTATGGTGGGACGGGTCTCGAGATGCAACAGTGTAGTGTATGAGAGGCTTTGAAACACTCGCCACGGCCCCGAAAGTCCTGAAGCGGGGCGTTGTGGCGATCGCTCGCCGCGAGGGGCTCTTTCTGGCGATTCGACGCGGCCGTGCCGTGGCCGCGCCCGGGCGGGTCTGCTTTCCCGGTGGCCACATCGAACCGGGTGAGGAGGAGCACGAGGCGGTGGTCCGCGAGTGTCGCGAGGAGTTGGCCGTCGAGGTCGCGGCCGAGCGCTGCGTCTGGCGGAGCGTGACGGCCTGGGGCACGGGCCTCGCCTGGTGGACCGTCTCGCTGCCGGAGGTGCATTCGCTCGTGCCCCATCCGGTGGAGGTCGAGGAGATCCTCTGGCTTTCGGAGGCGGAACTGCTGGCCGAGCCGGCGCTGCTGGATGGAAACCGGGAGTTCCTGCTGGCGGCCAGCGAGGGGCGGATCAGGCTCTGATCCACGCCAATTGCACTGGCTCCGGGCCGCGGCCGGGAACTACACTTCCTTCACGCGATTCATTTCGAAATCTGGCGGATCCACCGAAGACACCCGGAGAGCGGTTTTCATGGAGCGGACGTACGTGATGTTCAAGCCCGACTGCCTCGAGCGGGGCCTGCTCGGCAGGATCCTCTCACGGTTCGAGGAGAAGGGACTGCGGCTGGTGGCGATGAAGATGCTGCGGATCACGCCCGACCTCTCCCGGCAGCACTACGCGGAGCACGTCGAGAAGCCGTTCTACCCGAGCCTCGAGGAGTTCATCACCGCCTCGCCCGTCGTGGCGACTGTGTTCGAGGGGCCGGAGGTGATCCGCGTGGTCCGCGAGATGCTCGGCGCCACGAGCGGCCTCAAGGCCGCCGCGGGCACGATCCGCGGCGATTACAGCTCCAGCCGGCAGATGAACCTCGTTCATGCCTCCGACTCCCCCGAATCGGCCGCCCGCGAGATCGCGATCTACTTCAGGCCGGCCGAGATCCTCTCCTGGGATCCGTCGCTGGCCTGCTGGCTCCAGGCGCCCGGCGAGGGCTGATGATCGGAATGCTTTCATGAGCGTGTTCGTCTTCGGGCATCGCAATCCCGACACCGATGCCATCTGCTCGGCGATCGCCTACGCCAATCTGCTCCAGCAGACGACCAGGCCCGATGCGGTCGCGGCCTGCTGCGGCCCGCCGAATCAGCGGACGGAATACGTGCTCAGGCGGGCCGGGCTGCCGCCACCGAAGATCGTGATGGACGTCCGGCCGCAGGTGGAGGACGTCTGCCGCCGCGAGCTGATCACGGCCTCGTTCGGCGACGCCTTCCACGAGGCCTACGAGCGAATGCGGGAGTACGACCTTCGGGCGATTCCTGTGGTCGACGACGACCGGCGGGTCGTGGGCGTGCTCTCGGTGCTGACGATGATGGAGCTGTTTTTCACCGACGCCGCCGATTCGACCAAGGCCCGCGCCGTGACGACCAGCCTGCAGAAGATATGCCACGTTCTCGGTGGCACGTTCCGCAACGCGGTCGACCCGACCCGGCACGACGAACTGCTCGTGATGGTCGGTGCGATGAGCGCCGAGGGCTTCACGGAGCGGATGGCGAAGTTCGCGCCCGAGCGGCTGATCGTCGTCTGTGGCGACCGGCCCTCGATCCAGCTGCCGGCGATCGACCGGGGCGTGCGGGCGATCGTGATCACGGGCGGTTTTCCGCTCGCCGCGGAGGTGGTGGAGATCGCCAAGGCGAAGGGCGTTTCCGTGATCCTCAGCCCGTTCGACACGGTCAATACGACGCTGCGGATCAAGTCGTCGCAGCTCATCGATCCGGTGGTCGATGTCGACGTCGTCACGCTGCCGGGGAAGTGGACGGTGGCCGAGGCCCGGGCGGTGGTTGAGAAGTCGCCGCAGCCGGTGTTTCCGGTCGTCGGTGACGACGGCCGGCTGGTGGGGATGTCGTTCAAGACCGACATCATCAATCCCCCCAGGGCGAAGCTCGTGCTCGTCGACCACAACGAACTCTCCCAGGCCGTCAGCGGCGCCGAGGACGCTGAGATCATCGAGGTGCTCGATCACCACCGGCTCGGCGGCGGGCTCAAGTCGACGCAGCCGATCCGGTTCGTCAACGAGCCGGTCGGTTCGACATGCACGCTCGTCGCCCGGCAGTTTCGGGCCGCGGGGATCACGCCTTCGCCGGCGATCTCGCTTTGCATGGCGTCGGGCATCATCTCCGACACCCTCCATCTGCAGTCGCCGACAACGACCGATGTCGACCGCGAAGTGCTCGGCTGGCTGGAGAAGCTCTGCGCGATCGACCTCAGGCAGTATGCCCGCGAATTTTTCGAAATCGGTTCGGCCCTGCGGTCGAGCACGCCTGCCCGGGTGATCCGCGAGGACTGCAAGGAGTTCAGCGAACAGGGAGTCCGCTTCTCGATCTCGCAGATCGAAGAGATCGGCTTCGACCTCTTCTGGGAGCGGAAAGACGAACTGCGGGCGGCGCTCGAGGAGTTTGCCGATCAGCACAGGCTCGACTTCTCGGCCCTGCTCGTCACCGACATCATCGGCAACGGATCGTTGCTGCTCCTCTCGCGGGAGTCGGATGCCTGGGAGGGCGTCAACTACCCTCGGCTCGACCGCAACCTCTACGAGCTCAAGGGGATCGTGAGCCGCAAGAAGCAGCTGCTGCCGCTGATCGCCCAGTTGCTGACTCCGGGTGACTTCCGCGCCGCTTCACTGGGCGGCCCGCGGCCGGAAAAAACGCCTGCCTCCAGCAGGTGATTCGGGGCCGCCGCAGCAGTTTGGCCGCACTTGAACTGATGTCAGAGCGATCCGGCGGGCGTGTCGGCGGCGAGGCGTTCGATCATGTCGCGGCAGGCCCGGTCGACGGCCGTCTGCCACTGGCTGTCGTCGAGGCCGGAGTTCATCTCGGCCCGCGAGTGGGCGAAGATCACGTCGCGGGCGCTGACCACGATCGCGCCCATGCCGTCGGCGTGAAATGCCCCGCGAACGTCGGCGGCCCGGCCTCCCTGCTTGCCGAAGCCGGGCACGAGGATCCAGGTGTGGGGCATGGTGGCCCGCAGTTCGTCGAGCTGCCGGGGCCAGGTGGCGCCGACGACCGCGCCGACGGCACCGTAGGTTTCACCGGCCGTGGTCCGGGCGGCCAACTGTTCGACGCCGGCAGCGACGTGCTCGAAGATCGTCCTGCCATCTGCAGACAGGTCCTGGAAGTTTCGGCTGCCCGGATTCGAGGTCTTCACGAGGATGAAGATGCCTGCACCCCGCTCGACGGCAACGTTGACGAAGGGGTCGATGGAGTCGAGGCCGAGGTAGGGGTTCACGGTCAGGGCGTCTGCCGCCCACGGTCCCGCGAGCCAGCCGTCGGCGTAGGCCTCGGCGGTGGAGCCGATGTCGCCCCGCTTGCCGTCGGCGAGGACGAGCAGATTTTTGGAGTGGGCGTGGACGATCACCTCGGCGAGCGCCGTCATCCCGTGGGGGCCGAGTGCCTCGAAGCAGGCCAGCTGCGGCTTGACGATCGGCACGAGCGGGGCGACGACGTCGATCACGCCGCAGCAGAAGCGGGCGAAGATCGCCGCGAGATCCTTGGGATCTGAGGCGGCGCTGGCGGACAGGGCGGGGGGCAGGGCCTCGCGGCGGGGATCGAGGCCGATGCAGGCAGGTGTGCGGCGGTCCTTGATCGCGGCGGCGAGTCGCGACTGAAACGGCGCGGTGAAGGGCGTGCCGAACGAGGAGGCTGGCGTCATGGCGTTTCGGGAGCGGGGGCTGCGGATTGGGGTCTGAATTTTGGAATGCGTGGCCGTCAAGTGTGTCAGCGCGGTGGCGAGTTGGCGAGGGGCCGATTTCGACGGCGTTTGCCGCGGCGGGCGGTTGCGTCTGGTCTTCGGAGATCGGCCGGCCATAGGGTTTCCCGAGTCGCAGGGATTTCATGGCGGCTGATCCTCGGGCTCGGAGCCCACTCTCTCCTGGAGGTCATCATGGGACACGTTGACGTGAATCGGGCGGGAATCGTGGGAGCGGTCATTCTGGCGGGCTGGCACATGGCCTGGTCGGTGCTGGTCGCGGCCGGCATGGCCCAGCGGGTGATGGACTTCGTCTATCGGCTGCACAGTCTGAAATCGGATGCCGTCGTGCAGTCGTTCGATCCGGCAATGGCCGGGCTCCTGCTCCTGCTGACGGCGGGGCTGGGATACCTGTTGGGGGCCGGAACGGCGGCGATGTGGAACTGTTTGAACGCGGTCTGCGAGCGTGGCAAAACAGGTTCGGCGCTGCGGGTTTGAGCTGCGGGACCGAATCTCGAAAACTGACTACGGAAACCGTGTTGAAGCCTCGGCTACGTTCTGCGATAGTGTGGTGGTCGTGGAGCGACTGTGCCTGAGGCACGGTCGTCCCGCGGCTGTTTCGGGGCGTGGCGCAGTCTGGCTAGCGCGCTTGACTGGGGGTCAAGAGGTCGCAGGTTCAAGTCCTGTCGCCCCGACTGGTCGGAAACCTCACGGTTTCCAGTGCATTCGATACCGGCTGACGGTCAGCCGAGCCTGCGGGAATCGTCCGTTAATCGGATAAGGAAATCGGATATATCCGATTTCCTCCCGTCAGGAGGTTTTCATGGGCCGTCGTGCCGCCGGGGAAATGCCCCGTGTTGCTGTCCACGAGGCGTCGGGAAATGCCCGCGTCAGGTTCGGTGGAAAGACCCATTGGCTGGGCCGCTGTCCGCAAGGCGTTGTGACGCCTGAGCAACTGGCCAAGGCAACGAGACTCTGGAACGAGCACCTGGCCGGGGAACCGGTCGTTGTGGCATCCGCCCCATCCGCAAAGGCTGAACCGGATGAACCGGCCCCAGCCGTGACTGCCGACACGATGACCGTCGCGGCCGTCGGGCTCAAGTATCTGGATCACTGCCAGCGGTACTACCGCAAGCCCGATGGCAAGGTGACATCCAGCGTTGCCGGCGTCGAGATGGCGATGCGGGCATTGTTCCCGTTCTCCGATCTGCCGGCTTCGTCGTTTGGCCCTCGCATGATGAAGACGATGCGGGAGGCGCTCATTCGCGAGGGACGGCCACGTGTGAGTTGCAATCGAGTGGTGAAGACGGTGCGGCGGATGTTCAAGTGGGCGGCGTCGGAAGAAATGGTCAGCGCTGGAGTCTGGCACGCGCTCGAAACAGTCTCACCTCTCCAGAAGGGTCGCACCGACGCCCCTGAGTTGCCACCGGTCGAAGAGGTGCCCGAGCACGTCGTGCAGGCGACGTTGCCGCACCTTCCCCACGTCGTGGCCGCTATGGTCTGGTTTCAGAGATGGACGGGAGCACGTCCTGGCGAGGTCTGCCTGCTGCGACCCTGCGATATTGACCGGTCAAAGGATGTCTGGGTCTATAGGCCAGAGCATCACAAACTCGATTGGCGTGAGGATGCGACCCCAAGGGTGATTGCCATCGGCGCTGAAGGCCAGAAGGTCCTGATGCCGTTTTTGCTGCGGCCGGCATCGTCCTACTGTTTCAGCCCCCAAGACGCTGAGCGTGAGCGGCTGCAGGCGCGGCGAGACAAGCGGCAGACTCCGCTCTACAGCTCCCACGTCGCGCACATAAAGCAAAAGCGGAAGGGTAGGGGCGGCCAGCGCCGCCCCGGAGAACGCTACACGACGCCGTCCTACCGCCGTGCGGTGACACGGGCGGTCGATGCGGCGAATATCCGGCGAGCCGGGCACGGCGTCGTGGAGAAGTTGCCCAACTGGTCGCCGAATCAACTGCGGCATCTACGTGCAGGCGAGGTCAAACAGGCGATGGGCATCGAGGCGTCGAGCGCGATCCTAGGCCATGCGAACATTCGCACGACCGAGATATACGCCAAGCGAAAACTAGAGCTGGCCGTCGAGGTACAGCGGCAGATCGGTTAACCGCGAGCACATCGCATCCCTTGATCAACAGAGAACCGGGCGTTTCATCGCCCGGTGTTTTTTTGTTGGTTTGGTCAGGGCGTGAACGTTCACTAGTGGACAGAACAACGAGCGGAAAAACATCCGCTAAAACTGCTGTACACCTCGCGTCCAAAAATCCAAATTTCCTACTTGACGAGACTGCGAGTCTACATAGATTGACGCCCCGCCAGGCTGGGCCAAAGGCCAGCGGGCATTGTTAACAGTGGTTTGGAACACATGGAGGTGATGCGGATGAGTCCCAAGCAAGCGGCCCTTGTCGCAGCGATCAGGCGGCTGACCGACAGTCGCGGGTTTCCGCCATCGGTGGAAGAACTTGCGAGCGATCTTGGCGTTTCAAAAACCCGGATCGAGCAGCTGGCCGCAGTCTGCCAGGCCAAGGGCGTTCTCAGCCGTGAGCGGCGCGTCGCCAGGAGTTGGCGAATTCTGTAACCGTCTTGAAGTTCAAAAAGTGCGGGCCGAGGAGCGCCAACTCCTCGGCCCGCTGTTGCCTCAAAAAATGCGTCCCCGTCAAAGGAGCACTCAACGAGATGCGTGAAGGATATCGCAGCGATTCAGGGCATGGGAAGCCCGCACTACAAAACAGTTCTCCCCTCGATCGCGAGCAGCTTGTTCCGCTCACGGCTGCCGCGGCTTGGATTGCCGGTCGCACCGGCGGCCGGCGTCCAAATGTTTCGACGCTGCACCGCTGGGCATTGAGGGGCTGCCGCGGAATTCTGCTGGAAACGGTCTGCGTTGGGCACATCAGGTTCACGAGCGTGGAAGCCGTTCAGCGGTTTCTGCACGCCAAGCCTCAGTCGTACGAGCCTGTCACCGTCGTGTCCGTCTCGCCGTGTAAGCCCGTGATGGTGACGCAGTCGGGTGATGCCGTGGCGGAATTGCAGCGTCGCGTCTTTCGTGCGCGACGATCGAACACCCGGCGGTGAGGTGCCGACGGGTAGGGAGCAGGGAAGCGTATAGCGATGGCACGACGCCAGAAATCAGAAACCGGAATAGTCTCGGCAACGGGGTGCCGGGAGAACGCCGGCATTGTAGCGGAACACGCAAGGAAGCAGGGGAGAGTATGGCGAGAGTGATCGCACGACCCAGCGTTTCAAAACATAAAGCCCCCACCGCCCTGTTTGATGCGTCGCGACTATCAAGCCCACAGGCCGAGAAAGCCTTGCTGGGGCAACTGCTTGATCTGACAACAGGTCGCCAGCACGAGACAACGCGGGAGATTATCGCTGATCTGGATGTTGACGCACTCACGATGGACTGCGGATCGGATGTTCTTCAAGCGATCAAGGCAGCGTACAAAAATGGGCCGCACCCGACAATCACTGATGTGTACTCTGCACTGCGGCGGCATGGCAGCGACATCGGCATTGATCGCGAGCACGATGATGCACACAGGCTTCTCGCCGATCTGGTCGAGTGCGGAATCGGCACTGCTGGCCCTGGCGGTTGCTCTGCACGCGCGAGCGCCGCGGAAGTCGTGGATATGTTCAGCCGTCGCTGCGGCATGCACGCCATCGCGGAGATCGCTCGCAAGTTGCCGATGGGCCAGACGACGCCTGCCGAGATTGGCGATCTGCTTGCTCGTTTGGGCCGGGTCAAAGACGCGATGGAAGGTCGTAACCAACAGGCCCGCCGCCTGCGTGTTCGCAAGGTTTCAGACATTGAGGCGAAGCCGATCGACTGGTTCTGGCCGCAGCGTTTTTCCCGTGGTTCTCTGACGATCATTACGGGCATGCCAGGCGCAACAAAGTCGACGCTGGCAATGGACATCGCGTCGCGGATTTCTAACGGCGATCTATGGCCTGACGGGAGCGGGAGAGCACCGCAAGGCGGGGTGATCCTGTTTGGGGCTGAAGATGATCCTGAGAGAGTTGTTCGCCCACGCCTTGAAGCCGCCCAAGCGAATCTCGAGTTCATTCGCCTAGTCGACGGTGCCGAGGAAGGGCAGCAGGATTGGCTAGGGCCGATCACAATCGACCGCGACCTCGCGCTGGTCAGGGAGCAGCTTGACTCGTTCCCAGAATGCCGGGCGATCGTATTCGATCCACTCTCGCAGTACGTCGACTGCGAGGAGAACAGCAACAGCCAGACGCGGGCCGTCCTCATGCCGCTGGTGCAACTCGCCCAAGAGCGAAGCGTCGCGATTATCGCGATCATGCACCTAAACAAGAAGGCCGACAACATGATGATCCAGCGCATTGCCGGGGCATCGTCATACGGACAGATCGCCCGGCACATCATCTTCATGGGGAATGACCCTGACGACACAAATACGGGCTCTGATCGCCGCCGCGCCATGATCGTCGCCAAGAATTCCTACGGCCCAAATAACTGCGGACAGCTCTTCCAAGTGACAACCGCCGCCAACGGGCAACCCACGATCAAGTAGCAGCAGGGCACGGTCGAGATGGATGCCGAGCGGCTGAACCCCAAGCCGGCTGGCGTCAGCAAGGAATACCAGGACCAGCGGGCTGAAGCCGTTGAGTCACTGCGAGAACTACTGGCGACCGGTGACCGACCGGCCGCTGAAGTGCACGAGCGTATGGAGGCTATTGGGCACGGCCGACGCCAAGTCGACTTTGCAGCGAAGACGCTGGGAATCGTCAAAAAGCAGGATCGTCAGGGCGGCCGCACCCGCACATGGATTTGGTCCCTGCCGTCTGCGGAATCGCACTCGCAACAGGTTGGCGAATTTGATGTCACCAACTGGCCGGGCTAACCGCATGCCACCACATGCACACCATGCAGATAGACCGTACATCTGGCCCTCAGATGCGCAGGTGGCTTGTACATATGACGGGAGCGTCGAGAGGCTTCAGATGCACAGATGCGCGTGGGTGTGTGGAGGCGTACATCTGAGAGAGAGAATATAAATCTCTCTTTCTCCCGTACTTGCACCAGATGTACACCCCTTGCTGCCACCCGTACATCTGACCCATGTAGACGTGCGTCTGGTGGCAGGATGGGCTGTGTGCCGTCCTGTCAGATGACCAGATGCGCACCCTGCCACCCACGCGCATCTGAGGTGGCGTTGCTGTCGGTCAGCATCCTCGGAAGCGGTGGTTTTTCGCCCTCAGTGCAGACCTTCTCCGCATTCGGGAATCAGCCGGCAGGTGACGCCAGGCTCGCAGCGAGTGGATGTCGATCCCAGGCAACTCATCGGGCAACGGCTGAAAAATCGCCCGGTCGTCGTGGACCTGCACGAGCTCTCCCCAGTCGGTGGGCGGGCCGCGGGCGGGAGAGACTGGCGGAGGCTCGAGCGGTTCGCCGAGGTGCGTGAGGATCTTCCGGATCGGGCCCGGATCGGTGATGAACGCGATGAGTCGGATGTCGCCGCCGCACCCCGGGCACTCCAGCGGAAACTCCTCGCCCACCCGAGCCATGAGTTTGGCATTTGGCGTCGCGAGGTGTCGTGGGAGGGTGGTTTGTCGCATGAGCCGCAGCTGTCGCCAGGGGCATCTCCGCCCGCCGCATGTCCGCCGCTCCTACCTATGAATGGCGAGGGCAGAGCCACGCAGGGGCAATCGAAGCCGCTTGATTCCTTGGTGCCTACGCCGGCAGCCGAACATCCAGAGGCCGCCGTGGGAGCGGCTGGTCGAACCCCATTCCCGGCCCGGCCTCGCGGGGCAGGTCAGCGTTGGCTGGCGGCCGTGGTGACGTATGCTGTGGCTCGACCGGCCTAACGCCGGTGCATTCCGGATGAAAAAACGTGACGCATCGCGATGCACGAGAAGACTGGCGAAGATTCGACGCCGCAGCGATTCCCAGTAAGGAGTCGACGCCTCATCTCGACCAGTTTCTGGCAGATGTGGCTGCAGAGGCCGCGGGCCAGCTCCCTCTCGCCCTGCTCGACATCGGATGTGGTGATGGCCGGCTCACGAAGCGGCTCCACGACCGGGGCTTCTCTGTCACCGGGGTCGATGTGAGCCCTGCCGCTGTGCGTGCCGCCCAGGCGTTGGCTGCCACCGTCGATGAGACGGGCCGCCCGCTTCGGTTCCACGTGGCCGACATGGCTGCCGAGAATCCGCCCCGGCTCGAAGCTGCTCCATTCGATGTCGTCGTCTGTCAGCTCGTGCTGTCGATCGTCGGAGATAGAGGACATCGGCGCAACCTGCTGCGGCATGCGCGGAGCAACCTCGTGCCGGGTGGCTGGCTCTACCTGTCGGCCTCTGGTGTGTCTGATGCGATCAACCCTGGGTATGCCCGGTTGTATGCCGCGGACTTTCCCCTGACCGGCGAAAGGCACACCTACTACTCGCGGGACGCCGAAGGGCGGATTCTCTATGAAACCCATCATTTCACGGGTGAGGAACTGGCTGGGCTGCTCGAGCAGGAGGGATTCAGCGATCGTACGGTGACGACCGAGCGTGAGGCGAGCAGCAGACGGCCCGACGAAGCGGCGTATTTTCTCTACGCGACCTGTCGCAACGGATCACACACGCCACGCATAAGGTCGCCGATCAGTCCGCAGTCGTGGACGTGATGACGGGTTGGGCCGCGTCCACCGCGGCCGCCGCCAGTGCCCGGAAGTGGGCATGCCCATCTACCGGCCCTGCGCCCAGGCATCGTCCTTCTTGCGGAGCAGAACCATCACTCGCGCCGTAGGACCGAATGGCCCGCACTCCCCGCCGAGATTCACCGGCACGAGTTGGATGCCGCCGCCTGAATCCTTCGCCTTGACCCGGCGGAACGGGTGGACCCCGTTCGAAGGATAGGTCGGCCAATGGCACTTCGGCAAGCGTCGGCCGATCAGCGAGGACCACGAGGAGCAACAGCCGGGACTGGCCGGGCTGGATGCGACGCTCGCTTCGAGGTGCCGAGGGCCGGCCTGAAGCCGGACGCTCCAGGGGGGCTTCTGGACTGTATCGACTGCTCGCGAGACCCGTTCCCCTTCTCGCACACCAGCGTCCGGGGAATCCGGCAATTTTCCCGGCCGGCGTCAGGCAGGGCGGGATCAGAAATGCCGACCGACCACCACCACCAGACCCACGGTCTGTGTCCTCGTGCGCGTCGCTGAAATCCGACGCCGTTTTTTCGGGTCCTTCCCCGGCCGACCGCAGCCGCCTCCGAGGCCAGCCCGCTATGTGGGCCACATTCTTTGGCCCCGCCCCGCCATGGCGCAGCC
>Ga0114973_10001238_pt1 | contig 19153 bp, 12 predicted proteins | sample M_140807_MF_Meta_FD_87025 | JGI IMG/M metagenome (GOLD analysis project Ga0114973, IMG submission 87025) | Freshwater microbial communities from Lake Montjoie, Canada to study carbon cycling - M_140807_MF_MetaG | ecosystem: Environmental > Aquatic > Freshwater > Lake | place: Lake Montjoie...
GCCCCAGGCGACGACGCAGCCGACGTGACCAACCCAGTGCTGATAGCGCACCCAGCACAGGCAGGGGGCCAGGGGTGGGCGCGGTGGGTGGGGTGTATCCGCCCAGATCCGCTGCCGAGGCCTTATAGGCCTGCAGGAGGCCGGGGATCAACGCATAACCGGCGGGTAAGTCGCCAAGGTTTGTGGTGCCGGTGGTCCCGTCGGAGTTGATGGCGTAGCAATTGGTCGTCGCACCAAGATCGCACTGCCGGCGAGCGCCGCTTGTGGGATTGAAGTAGACGTCAAACTGGGTACTTGATCCGTTCTGAGTCACGGAATAATCGTTGTCCGTGCCCGTAAGCAGGAGATAGGAGCCGTCGTTCAGTTGGGGGCCAACGGCAAGTCCTTCCCATTTTTCGGGCGACATGTTGTTGAAAGCATCGATCGTGTTGGTGTCCAAATCGATAAAAACTGAGCTTTTATTCACCGGGGTGATGCCAAGGCCGAGGGGTGTGGTGAGATCGACGGATGACACGTCGGAGGCGCCATTGAGGTCAATTATGAAAATATTTTTATCGGGTGGGGTGAGTTCTGAGTTCACTCCCACGCCGCGATTATTGCGTTCGATCACCATAAATCTATGGTCGTCGAGAGCCACAATTTCCGAAATGCCACGCCCCTGGCCCGTGCTGGCAAGCTGGTAAGCGTATTGGCTAACAACATTGCCAGAGTCAACGTCATATTTGAGAATGCGTGTGTACCCACTGCGTGCAAAGTTTGTGCCGCTTGAATTGCCATCGGTGATTACACCATTTTGGAGCATGGCAAAGGCGAAGCGGCCGTCCGGACTCACCGCCAGCCCTTCAAGGCCTCGATTGCCTTCCCGTCCTGAGGTCAGGGTGCCTGGCTTGGGGCTCGCCAGGTAATCGGTGCTGCCACTCGACTTGGGGAGGATGTTGCTGGGAACGGAGAAGGCGCGAATGAATTGCCCCCCACGCGTGAACTCATACACCGAGGGTCCATATTCGTCGGAAACCAGGAAGTTGCCGGAGCGGGGCAGCACCACGATTCCCTCGGGGTCGAAGGAGTTGCCAAGAGTGGAAGCTGAGGCAGGTGCCAGGCCATTCAAATAGGCGCTTCCGTTCCGGAAAAGAATCGTTTGCTGGATCTGGAAGTTCGAAATGGCACCCGTCGTTTTGTCAACGTCCAGGCTGAAGCGTTGCAGGCGTGTGTTGTAGTCCAGCGTGCCCCCGCCCGGTCCTCGGTCGGAAAGGCCAAACCACTGGTTCACCGAAGGGAGGTAATAGAGGCCGGAAAAGGCACCAAAGCGTCCGTTGTTGACTGTCGTGCCCCCCGAGAGATCCAGGGTGTTACCAGGGATGGAGAGGCTGTTGACGTACTGGGGAGCGGCCAGTGCCGGTGGTGCCATCCCTGTTTGCCAGGCCGTGGCAATCAGCGTCAGGTAGAGAGCAGGCTTGCGAAGCGGTTTGCGAAGCAATGCAAACCAATCGTTGAACTCTTTGCGTTCTGAGATGGAGGCCACGGGTTAGTCAATCTATTTAATTATTCACGTTATGGCGGCACCGTGAAGCTCAAATTAAGGACGGTTTATTGTTAAGTAAAGCTTGCCCTCCTCCAGCTGAGCCAGGGCTGTTCGGTTTCTTTTGGCGCGGGTCCGGCTTCCTCAGGCCTCGCCTGCCGCTGGCACCACCCCCTGCTCTGCAGGTAGGCCAGCACCTGCGCCACAGATTCCTCCAGGCTCTGGCTGCCGGTGTCGATGCGCAGTTCGGGGGCTTCCGGTTCTTCGTAGGGGCTGGAGATGCCGGTGAAGTCCTTGATCTGGCCGGCGCGGGCCTTGGCGTAGAGGCCCTTGGTGTCGCGCTGCTCGCAGACCTCCAGGCCAGCGGCGCAGTGGATCTCGATGAAGTCGCCGCTCTCCACCAGGGCCCGGGCCCGCCGGCGGTCGGTCCGGAACGGCGACACGAAGGCGGTGAGCACCACCACGCCGGCATCGAGGAAGAGCTTGGCCACTTCGCCGATGCGGCGGATGTTCTCCTCCCGGTCGGCGTCGGAGAAGCCCAGATCGGCGCAGAGGCCGTGGCGCACGTTGTCGCCATCGAGCACATAACAGGCCAGCCCCTGCTCGAACAGGGCCGAGTTCACCGCATTGGCGAGGGTGCTCTTGCCGGCGCCGCTCAGCCCGGTGAACCACAGGATCGCGCTGCGATGGCCACGCTGGTGGGCCCGGGCCGCCCGGGTCACGGTGGAGTGGTGCCACACGATGTTGGTGGCCTTGGCGGCCGGGCCGTCGGTGGCCTGGGGGCTGGTCATCGGCGGCGCCGCTGCGGTGATTCGACCATTGTCCCTGGCGACCAGTCCGGGGTGTGGGGTCCCCTGGGGGCGGCTCAGCTGCTCCGCCAGTCGCGGCGGCTCAGAGGCACAGCGCGATCAGGACCAGGCCTGTCTTGATCGCCCGCGATCAGGCCGCCACCGCCTCCACCACGCTCAGCGGTGAGGGGGTGGGCACGATCCGCTGCAGGCTCAGGCCCGCCTGGCCCAGCAGGCTGGCGTACTCCGAGGGCGTGCGTTCGCGGCCGCCCTCGGTCATCACCAGCATGTTGAGATCGAGCAGCTTGCCGGGGAAGGGAGCGTTGCCCGGCGGAATCACCTGCTCCACCAGCAGCACCCGGGCGCCGGGGGCCATGGCGTCGCGGATCTGGCCGAGGATCCGCAGACAGGCCTCATCACCCCAATCGTGAATGATGTGCTTAAGCAGGTAGGCATCGGCGCCGGCGGGCACCGCGGCGAAGAAGTCGCCGCCCTGGAGCTCCAGCCTCCCCGCCAGCTCCGGCGGCACCGCCACCGGCGCCACCACCTGGGGCTGATCGAACACCGTGCCGCGCAGCGTGGGGTAGGCCGCCAGCAGCCGCTGCAGCAGAAGACCCCGGCCGCCCCCAACATCCACCAGGTGGGCGATGTCGCTGAAGTCGAAGGCGGCGAGCAGGGCCTCGATCTGGGCGCGGGAGTGGTCGCCCATCGCCCCATCGAAGATGGCGCCGCGGTGCGGGTTCTGCTGGTACCACTCGAACACCGATAGGCCGTAGCGGTGGCGGAAGGCCCCTTCGCCGGTGCGAACACTATGGAGTAGATCGGCCCAGCCGAGGTAGTGCTCATCGCCCACCATGCGGGCCACCATGCGCATCGACTGGGGATGGTCGCTGCGCAGCAGCTCCGCCAGCGGTGTCAGCGCGAAGCGGCGCGGCGCCGTTTCCTGGAAGATCCCCAGGCTGGCCAGGCCCCGCAGCAGTCGGAACAGCCCATCGCTCCCGGCGCCACAGACCTCTGCCAGCTCCTCCACCGGCCGCTCTCCGGTGGCCAGATGGTCGGCCACGCCCAGCTCAGCGGCCACGTGGATCATCTGGGTCACCCAGGCGCCGCTCGCCATCTGCATCAGCTGGTCGGAGGTGGAGAGGGGCGGCGGGCCTGCCGGGGTCTGGCCCGCCTGGGCGGTTTCGGCGAGAGGGGCGGCGGGTTCGGCGGGGGCCATCGGGGAGGTTGAGGCTGTCTCCGCTTTAGCGCCGGGGGTGGCTTGCGGGAAACGCTGGGGCCCCGTGGCCTCGGAGCGACGTGACTCCTCAGCCGGGGTAGGGCAGGCAGTCGTTGCCCCTGGAGGCCTCCCTCCAGGGTTGAGCCGCGCCGATGGATACCTGGAGGGCGACTGCGGCGGCTCATTACCCCCCCGCCTGCTTCGGACGGAAGCCCTCCTTCTCCAGGGCCGCCAGGGCCGGGGCCACCTGGTCGCCCTGCAGTTCGATCACGCCGTCCTTGAGGGTGCCGCCGGTGCCGGCCGTGGCCTTGAGGGTCTTCAGCAGGAGCCGGGCCTCAGCCTCGGGGATCTCCAGGCCGGTGATCGCGGTTACGAGCTTGCCGCCTTTGCCGGCTTTGGTGCGCTGTACCCGCACCTTCTGCTGAGTCTTCGGAGTGGCGCCCCCAGCTACGCCGGACGACCCGGCGGCGGGCCGGGCTGTGCTCGCGGGGCTGCTGCCGAATTCCTGCCAGCCGCCTTTTTTCGCCATGCCGCACCCTGAACCGTTGCAGCGGATTCTGATCGGCAGGGCATGACAACGGCCCCGGCCAAAAGGAGGCGCACCGGTAAGCCCGGGGCTGCCATGCCCTGGAGCAGGGCGGCGCTGACATCCCAGGCGCCGCTCCTGCCAGGCGCCGCAACAGCTCAGACAGCCGGCAGTCGCAGGGCTCGGCGGAGGATGGCTCAGTCCTCGCCGCCACCTGGTGGTGTCCCGTGATGGCGCCCTTTAGAGCGGCCCCATGGAGCGCGCTTTTGAGCGCATGACCCAGGCGCCTGCTCCGCGACGGCGGTTCCCCAGGCCGCCAGCTCCAGCCCCAGCCCTACTGCTGCACGGGCAGGGGCACGGGGCCGGTGGTGCAGGTGCCGGTGCGCAGCGAGCAGCGACCGGCGGCCTCGGCGGCGGCCTGCTCCGCTTCAAGCCGCTCCAATCCTTCCTTCACCCAGCGCTTGCAGGCTTCCGTCGCATCCAACCCGGCGCTGCCGGCTGCCTCAGCCAGCCGCTGCAGCAGGTCGTGATCCAGCCATTGCAGGATCGCCGGCGCCGGGCTGGCCGCCGATGGGGCGAGGGAAACAGCGGGGGATGCCGTCATGGCCGGGGCTGAAAAAGCACTGTTTCCATTGTGTGCCTCGCGGGTCTCGCACGTCAGCTCACGGTGATCCTTCCCACCGGCCGGGCTCCGGTGGCTCGGGCTCGGGAGCTGCGGGTCCGCGGTGTGCACTCCGCCATGGCCGCCGCTCAACCGCTGACGGGATCCATCAACCCCAGCAGCATGAAGCCAGATCCCAGCGATCCGCAGCGACCATGCCGCTCCTCCCCCAACTGCTCCGCCCCGAGCAGCTCCAAGCCTGGCGCTTCGGTGAGAGTGACCACTGCCGCCTCGCCCTGATCTGCGATCCGGCCCACCACAGCGGTGGCCCCACTCTGCTCCTGGAGATCCACGACCCCAGCGATCGAGTGCCACCCCACCGCCACGCCCATGCCGTGGAAATGTTCTTCGTGCTGCGCGGTCGTGTCTGTTTCCATGTGGACGGCACCATGATCGAGGCCAGCACCGGCGACAGCGTGGTGGTGCCCGAGGGCGGCCTGCACGATTTCGAGAACCCCGGCCCGGATCGCGTCTACCTGCTCACCATCGTGAGCACCGACGACGGTTTCGCCGACACCCTGCGCCACGGCATCCCCACCCCCCTTGATGCCGAGGATCTGGCGGTGCTGCGGAGTCTCTGAACGGATCGCTGAAGCTGGAATGATGATTCAACCTGCATCAAAAAAGCAAAGAATCCATTCCGTCAACAGCTCAGAAAGCCGCACCAAGGAGTAATAAAAATCACGTTAGCCGCAAAATCACTGCAGTGGCTCAGCGATGCAATGCGTCCTTGCGTAAATGCGGGGCAATCCAGGGCGAATAAAAAGACCTATGCGCCAATGTGAGCTGCTTCAATAATTTTTAAAACCATGATTTCAGCACATGGCATTGAGCGCTGCGGCGAGTAAAAGGGTTGCCATACAGGCAATCTCGGGCGGAGCTCGTGATCACAACGCGCCGCTGTGATGCGTGGTGGCAGCAGTAAATCAATGATCGATGTAGAGCGCATCTCCAGAGATAGAACATGGGGCAATCGCAAGCCTAGGGTTCCCAAGTAATGCAAAATCCTTGATAATAACTGGCATGAAGTCTTTCCAAATAACCTCTTCCGACCTCTCCTTTCTTGCCGATCAGGTCAATGTGCCGATCATCGAGGTCGTGCGATACCTGCTTGATGGCACACCGATCTACGGCTACACGGTGCCTGCCTCTGGCTTCATCGATCCACTCACGAGTCTCCCCGTCCCTGGCAATGTCGACCCCTTCACCGGCGGTCAACTGTCAGCGGCAGGTTCGGTCGTGGAGCTGGGCAAAGTCGGCAGCTTTGATGTTTTCAACACGGCGTGGTCGTTGTTCCTGCCGCCCGTCGTCACAGCCACCGGCACAACCCCAGCAGGGGTGGGTGAGCCCTTCGGTTTGCGCAACGTTCAGGGTTTGTTCAACAATATTTCCCTCTCCAGTTCTGCTATTTGGGGTGCGGCGTTCTATTCCTTTGCCCGCACCAGCGATGCCGCCTATGGCAACTATTTACAGCAGCGTGCCCTTGACCCTAATTTTCTAGCTCGGATTAAAGCAGATCCGGCTGAGCAAGTTCTCGTGGATGCTTTGAGTGCGTCTTTGGCGACGTATGCGAGCACTGGAACGCCTGGAGCCGCGCATCTTTGGGAGCAAATGTCCACGGCTGAGAAGGCCCTGGTTCAAAACTCAAACTATGGCATTCAGATTGATGTAAATGGCAGTGTGAATTTGGCGGAGCGCTACGCCAACCCATTCCTGTCGGTGTATGACTATACGCCCCGGATGATTTCTCAACTGGTGGATTCGCAGGCTGCGCTGGAGCGCGTAGATGTCGCCTCTAACGGAGCATATATTACCGACAGCATTACCTATCAGCTCGCCGATATTAACGACGAACCAACAAAGACTGTTTCGGAAAGTTTCCAGCGCAATCTCAACACCCTGGGTGGTGACCCATCGCTGACGGGCTGGAACACGTTGTTTGGACAGTTCTTCGATCACGGGCTGGACTTCATCGGCAAAGGTGGCAATACAACACTTCAACCTGGTTTGGATGGTGTTTTTGGAACATCCGATGACGCCAACGTCAGTTCTAAGATCTATATCCCTCTCGCTAGCACCGATCCCCTATACCGCGCACCGGGTACCTACGGCCCTAGCGATCCTGGTAACACCAAGCTCTCCATTTCCCGTGCCACGGTCGCCAACCCCGAAGCTGCTGGTGCCGATGGCATGTTCCGCACTGCCGATGACATCCAGAGCCCAGGCGCTGATGGCATCTACGGCACGGCCGACGACATCAAGGGTGTTGCTAACCCTAATTACGTCAATCACACGTCTCCCTATATCGATCAGAGTCAGACCTATGGCTCCGATGACACCACCACCAATCTGTTGCGGGAGTGGGTTCTCGATCCTCTCAGTGGCAAATACGTCCCTGGTCTGTATCTGTTTGATGGTCACACCTTGGCGAATCCCTGGACCCGTCAAAATCCAGATGGCACAACCTCAAGCACATTCCAAACCCTGCCAACTCTCAACGAGTTGCGGGCCCATCTAAAAGCGACGGGCCGGGATGACCTGACCTGGGGCGACCTCGACAATCTGCGGGTGCGGGATGCGAAAGGAAATGTCCTCGATATTGACCCGAATACTCCAGGGATTCAGGCTGCGTACACGGGGCACACCCTGATTGCCGATTCGTTACCCCGCCTTGATGCGGACCATCTTTTCCAGTCAGCAACTGTCGCTGCTCTGAAGAGCACGGCTGGCTTTGTGGATGTTTTGAGTGCGTTTGATCCTGATCATCTTCAGCGCCCGGATGGAAACACGGATCCAGCTGGAACGTTCATCAGCGACTACATCAATCTTGCCAGCGGTCAGCCAACGGCATTAGCCGCTAGCCCTGCTGGTGCTGCCATTGTGAATGAGATCCTGTTGCGTAGTATTGGCGACCATTACGTGGCTGGCGATGGTCGCGCGAACGAGAATTTTGGCTTAACGGCGATACACCATGTATGGCACGAAAACCACAATTGGCAGATTGATAACTTGCTGAATATCATGAGTCAGCAGCAGGCTGCTGACCCTACGCATACCATTGCGCATGCTTTCCAGGTCGCTACAGGCTTCAAGGATGCCAACGGTAATTACATCGATGCATCAGGTGGTTCTGCTATCGCCTGGGATCAAGAGAAGCTCTTCCAAGCAGCAACCTTAATCAACCAAGGTGAGTATCAGCACGTAGCAATCGACCAATATGCCCGGGGCCTGACACCCAATATTCCACTCTTCATCCAGTACGATGCCGCAGTTAATTCGGATGTCACTCTTGATTACAGCCAGGTGGCATTCCGCTTTGGCCACTCCCAATTGCGGGAAACGATTGACACCCTCGACCCCAATGGCAGTCTCACCGGCGCCGTGACGCGCTATGCCCTCGAGCAGGCATTCCTGAATCCATCCGGCTTCGCCAAAACAGGGCCTACCGAGATTGCTCTTGGCATGACTCGTCAAGTTTCCAACGAAATTGATGAGATTGTGACCCCTGCATTGCAACAAAATTTGCTGGGTCAAGCGACAGATCTCGCGGCTATCAACATTGCCAGGGGACGTGACCTAGGCATGCCGACCCTGAACAACCTGCGCCGAGAACTCTCTGCCGGACTGACGGCACAGCTAAATAGCTTAAATCAGAAGCTGGCTTCCCATCCAGGTGATGTCACGCTGAGGGAGACGATTGATAAAACCATCGCCCTCCAGGCAGGTTTGCAGGCCTACAGCAGCTGGACAGACTTTGGCAATGCCATCCAGCATCCCGAAGCACTGGTTAATTTTATTGCTGCCTATTCCTTTGATGGTAATCTCGAGAAAGCCGGCCTATTGATCAAGCTGTCAGAGGGCTCAATTCTTTTCGGCGATCTCACATCTGAACAGCAAGCACTCTTCACCAACCCAGTTTCAGAGGGCGGTTTAGGCGCAAATGATCCTAGTGGCTTGTTGAGCGATAACGACTTCTACAGCAACGCCGCCTTCGACTTCTTGACCGGTGCTGATCAGGGCTATGAAGCCATTGATGCTTGGAATGGTGGCCTAGCGGAGAAGCACGTTTTTCTAGGACAACTGGGCTCCACCTTTGATACTATCTTTGCCGATCAGATGACCCGACTGATCAACGGCGATCGCTTCTACTACCTCTGGCGGTTTGATGCGGGCTTGCCGTTGACCCTCGATCTCAACGATTCCATCACCACGGAACAGTTCAAGGATGTTATCGAGCGCAACACCGGTGCCACCCACCTTACCGGCGATGTGTTCTTCTATGCAGACAGCCACATCGAGCTGAGCGAAACCCCACGATCGACAACATCAGGGGTGGCCCGAGACCACAAGTATGGCGACCTCCTGCTGAGTAATGCTTCGACTCTGTTGAAAGCAGATGGCGCACATATCGGCGTGGCATCGATTGGATCAAGCCTGGGTGTTGGCGATGTCAAGAATGGTACTGTTGCGTTGCAGACGCTCACGATACAAGGGACTAGCCAAAGCATTCGGCAAAAGTTTATTCTCGATGTGCGACCCGATACGGGAGTCAATCCGGATGGTACTGCCGCAGCTGGCTTTAATGCCCATGAGGTGATTGCTGGTACCCCGTTCAACGACTTCCTCGATGCAGGGGATGGTGACGACACCGAATACGGTGATGCCGGCGACGACACCCTGATTGGCAACGCTGGTGCCGATCATCTTTACGGCGAAGCTGGCAATGATCTGCTCTATGGCGGCACCCTGCCCGACTTTCTAGACGGTGGTATTGGTAATGACATCATTCATGGTGGCGATGATGCCGACGTGCTGATCGGCGACGCCGGTAATGACAGGCTCTATGGAGAAAACTTCACTGACGAACTCCATGGCGGTGCTGGTGACGATTATCTTGACGGCGGTGCCGAAGCCGATGTCTTTTTTGGTGGAACTGGGCAAGATGTTGTGATAGGCGGCGAGGGTCTCGATACCGAAAGTGCTCAGTCTGGCGATGATCGTATGTTTGGTGGGGCTGGTCCGGATCAATTGTTTGGCGGCTACGGCGATGACATCTTGAATGCGGGGAGTGGGGGACAAGTCCAAAGTGCCAATGTTGACGAAGCGATCGGGGACTTCGGCTTCAACATTGTCTCCTTTAGTGATCTCACGATTCCCCTCAACCGTGCCGCTGATCTGGGCTATCAGAACGTCAACAACCTCGTTCCCCAGGTCACGCCGTTTGGCCAACTCTGGGTCAACATTCAAGGGGTTGAGGGCTCCCAGTACAACGACACAATACTTGGCTATGTCGCCAATAAGGATCTGGCAACCGGGGCGCTGTTGACTGTCGATGCAACCTTGCTGAACAACTGGCTGATCGGGGGTGGCGGCAGCGACACGATCACATCGGGTATTGGCGACGACGTGATGATTGGAGATTCGGTACGTCTTGATGGTTTGATCGGCTCTTATCTGCAGGATGGGCTTGGCCACTACCTCAATAGCAACGGTCAGATCACCACAGATCAGAGTGCTTATGTTCTCCAGGGCAATGGCATCCTGGATTGGGCGGGAGCCTCTTCCAGCAAGCACTTTGTCGATCTTCTGAAGTCTGTTCCTGGCTTCACCTTTGGCGATACGGTTCAAATCACTGCTGATGATCTCGTTTATTCTCATCAAGCGATGAATGGCGCCGCTGATACAGCCCTCTACAAAGGCGCTCGAAGCAACTTTATGATCAGCATGATTGTTGATCCCAGCAACTCCACCATTGCTCGTGCTCTTAAGATCAAGGATCAAACTGGCGCTGAGACTGGCGTTGCTGGCGATATCGTGCTGGGCGTTGAGAACTTCAAGTTTTCTGTCCAAACCTTCTCGCTAGCACAACTCGTTGCTCCAGTGATTACGGGGGTCAGTGCTGATGCCGGGAATTCTGCCAGTGATGGGATTACCAATGACAACACCTTGATCCTTTCAGGGACTGCCTTGGCAAACAGCCCCGTCCAGGTCTTGAGGAATGGTACGCCAATTGGCTCTGCTCTTGCGAATAGCTCTGGCCAATGGATAGTTGATTCCACTGGGACGGTGTTGGCTGATGGCGTTTACAGCTTCTCGGCTCAAGTTGTTTTGGAGGGCCAGACTTATTCATCCAATCCATACGTTGTCAAGATCGACACCTTTGCTCCAGTCATCACAATCAACGGTATTGGTGGCCTCGATAATACGGTTTCATCCCTGGCGGGCGATAGCACGGTGATCGGTAAGGTTGGCGCTGATGATGCTGGGCTTAATGTCACCATCAAGTCTGGCTCAACAACACTGGGAACTGTCATTACTGATGGCACAGGCAACTTCAGCTACAGCCTGACTTCAGCCAATATCGCCATTCTCGGCCAAGGTGCTGGTAAATCCATCACGGCTTCGGCGACTGACGTAGCTGGAAATCTAGGCACTTCTAGTGCCATAACTTTTGGTATTGATACGGTTGCTCCAGTGCTAACGATCAGCTCTATTGGTGGTGCGGATGGCATCGTTTCTGCTCAGGCGGGTGATAACACCGTGCTGGGTACGACCGAGGCAGGTCTCACAGTGACCATCAAGTCAGGTACGACGATTCTTGGCACTTCTGTTGCTAACGATGCTGGCAATTTTGCTTACATCCTGACTCCTGCCGACATTGTTAGCCTCGGGCAAGGTGCCGGCAAATCCCTCGCGGCAACGGCTACCGATGCCGCCGGTAATCTTGGCACGTCTGCTGCCAAGAGCTTTGCCATCGCCACCATCGCGCCCCCTGCGCCCAATGCGCCTGTCATCACCGGATTCAACAATGTTACGGGTACCACGCTGACCATCACTGGATCCAGGGATGGGGCTAGTACGGTTTCTCTCTTTAATGGCAACAGTAATACAGCCCTATTGGGATCCTACACATACAGCGGCAACACCTGGAGTTTTGCCACAACTGCGCTTTCCAATGCAACCCTCAGCATCACGGCGAAGGCGGCGATTGCGGGTGTCACGAGTCTCCCTTCTTCGGCTACCACCGTGATTGCTGCAAACTCAGCAGCCACGGGAGCCTCAGCAAACAACGGTCTTTCTGCTACCGGCTCGTCCGTCTTGGTCGGCTACGGCGGCAATGATTCGCTCGTGGGCAGCTCGGCCGCTGATGCGCTTTTGGGTGGTGATGGCTCCGACACCCTCATTGGTGGAGTTGGGAATGACAGCCTGACCGGTGGTTTTGGGAACGACAGTCTCACCGGTGGTGCTGGTGCAGATCAGTTTGTTTTCGCTGGAGGGAGTGTATCGAGCCTAGGCAACGATACAATCACTGACTTCAATGTCACTGAGGGAGACAAGATTGTTCTCAGCAAGGCGACATTCGCGGCGCTCACGAGCGCCGTGGGCGCCAATTCACTTGCCGCGACCGAGATTGGCATTATTAATGTCACCGGTGCCTTGGCGGGTATTACGGAGCTCCTGACCTCCGCGGCCGCTCCAATTATTTATAATCAGGGGACCGGGCATTTGATGTATAATTCCAATCGGGCTGCGCTTGGTTTGGGGAATGGAGGGGTCTTTGCGACCCTCGGCTCAGCGACCCATCCCGCAACGTTCGCCGCAAATAATTTTGCGGTCGCAGCCTAGAAATGGGCCGCTCCCCGGCCCGATCGAAGCGCTGGTGAGAGGCCTCGGGAGTGCTCACGCACTTTTCGAGGCCACCGGGCTCCTCGGGCGAGAAGGGCGCCCCCCGACCGCCAGGTCTTCCCGGCCTGCCGCTGAATCGGCCCTGGGGCTCGCCTCCCTAGGCTGCCCCCACTGCATGCCGCCGCCGGTGACCACCACCGTTCCCCCCCTTCAGGGCTCTGCCCCCGATCTCGCCAGCCTGGCGCCGGCGGTGCGGCCCGATCCCCTGGGTCGCTTCGGGCCCTACGGCGGCCAATACGTGCCGGAAACCCTGATGCCGGCTCTGGCGGAGCTGGAAGCCGCCGCCGCCCAGGCCTGGGCCGATCCGGCCTTTACCGAGCGCCTGAACCACCTACTGCGCACTTACGTGGGCCGGCCGAGCCCCCTCTATGAAGCCGAGCGCCTCACGGAGCACTACCGCCGCGCCGAAGGCGGCCCCCGCATCTGGCTGAAGCGCGAGGATCTCAACCACACCGGCGCTCACAAAATCAACAACGCCCTCGGCCAAGCGCTGCTGGCCTTGCGGATGGGCAAGAAGCGGGTGATCGCCGAGACGGGTGCCGGACAGCACGGCGTGGCCACCGCCACCGTGTGTGCCCGCTTCGGCCTGGAGTGCGTGATCTACATGGGCGCCGAGGACATGCGGCGCCAGGCCCTGAACGTGTTCCGCATGCGCCTGCTTGGCGCCACGGTGCAGCCGGTCACCGCCGGTACCGCCACCCTCAAAGACGCCACCAGCGAAGCCATCCGCGACTGGGTGACCAATGTGGAAAGCACCCACTACATCCTCGGCTCGGTGGCCGGCCCCCACCCCTACCCGATGCTGGTGCGCGACTTCCACGCCGTGATCGGCGAGGAGGCCAAACAGCAGTGCGCCGAGGCCTTCGGTCGGCTGCCCGATGTGCTGGTGGCCTGCGTGGGTGGTGGCTCCAACGCCATGGGACTGTTCCATGCCTTTGTGGAGGACACATCGGTACGGATGATCGGCGTGGAGGCCGCCGGCGAGGGGGTGGCCAGCGGCCGCCATGCCGCCACGATCACCGAGGGCCGGGTGGGGGTGCTGCACGGCGCCATGAGCCTGCTGCTGCAGGACGAGGAGGGCCAGGTGCAGGAGGCCCACTCGATCAGCGCCGGCCTCGACTACCCCGGCGTCGGGCCCGAGCACAGCTATCTCAAGGGCATCGGCCGCGCCGAATACGCCGCCGTCACCGACGACGAGGCGCTGGATGCCCTGCAGATGCTCTGCCGCCTTGAGGGCATCATCCCGGCCCTCGAAACCGCCCACGCTTTTGCCTGGCTGGAGAAGCTCTGCCCCACCCTGGCCCCCGGCACCGAGGTGGTGGTGAACCTCTCCGGCCGCGGCGACAAGGATGTGAATACCGTGGCCGACAGGCTGGGGGATCGGCTGGGAGGGTGATTCAGGGGCTGCCAGCGGGAATCGTGCTTGAGAATCGCTCCATCTCTGGACGATCTTCTCGCTGAGCTTCCGCTTAAAGCGGATCCTCTTCCCATTGAAAGCGGGGCAACTTCGAGAGGGTTTCCTGCATGTTGCGGGCCCAGATCTCCATCGAGCGGGTCACCTGGGAGTTCTCCTTCTCCAGCTTGAGGCGGCGGGAGACCCGCAGCTCATCGGTTGGCACTAGGGCGATCTCGAAGGGCGGGCCCACGGTGAGGTTGGAGCGGCGCGTCACAATCTGCGACACCAGGCAGAGGCGGGCCGCATCTTCGAGCGAGAGGCGGGTGTGGCCCACGTAATCGAGCGGTGGCTTGCCGTATTTGCTCTCGCCAATCTGCAGGAAGGGCGTCTCCGGCGTGGCCATGATGGCGTTGCCCTGCGGGTAGATCAGGTAGAGGCCGTGGGGCTGGCCGGCGATCTGGCCCCCCAGGATGAAGCTGGCCTCGCCGCTGGCGCCGGCCTGCTGCAGGGGCGTGGAGAAAGCCCGCTGCACCGCCACGCTGAGCCGACCCACATAGTCGGCTGCTTCGAAGAGGTATTGGGCCGTGAGCAGGTCATGGCCTTCATCCGCGGTGCCGGATGGACGGGATGGCACAGGTGGTGGGGCCGCAGGTCCGTCGTTCACGGCGCTGAGCATCTCGGCGGCCCCGGCGGCATCATCCAGGGCCAGATCGCGGCGGATGCGGTTCAGCACCGCCTGGGTGGTGCCGAGATTCCCCGCCGCCATCAGCACGAAGAGGCGATCGGGTGCCGGCTGGAACACGTGCAGCTTGCTGTAGCTGGAGATGTAGTCCACCCCCGCATTGGTGCGTGAATCGGAGGCGAACACCAGGCCGCTCTCCAGCATGAAGCCCACGCAGTAGGTCATGGTCGGACTCGCTTCTCCTTCATGGTCTGATCACGTTCAAGGGGGCGTGGTCCGGTTCAGCTGAGCAGACGCTGCAGGATCGAGGCCACCGATTGCACGGCCGAGCGGGCCGTGGCGTAGGCCATGCGCATCGGTCCGACCAGGGCCACGTGGCCGCGGGAGCCATCAGCAGTGCGGTAGGGAGCCTGCACCACAGCGCATTGTCCCAGGGCGATATGGGGGTGTTCGCTGCCGATCCAGATGCCGCCGCCAGCATCGGCCTGATTCATGCCTGGTGAGGCCAGCACCTGCTGAGGGCCGATTTCCACCAGCTGCACCAGTGGCAGAAGGCTGGAGGTGCGGCTGAACTCGGGCTGGCCGAGCAGCCCTCCCAGGCCGGCCGCCACCACCCCATCGAACTCGCCACTCGGCCCGAGCTGGGCATGGCTCTCGAGAGCCTGGCGCAGCAGGCCACCACTGATTCCCAGTTGGGCCGGTAGCCGCTCCCAGGCGATCCGACCGGAGGGCTGGCTGCGCAGCTGCTCGTTGGCCCAGCGCTCCAACAACGGCATCTGGTCGGCGCTGCCTCCGGGCAGGCGCAAGTTGAGGCTGGTGGTGAGGGCCGCCCCCTGCACCAGGAACACCAGCAGCCGTTCGCTGCTCACCACAAGCCGCACCTCCTGGAGATGGGGGCGTGGGCGGCGCGGGCGACTGATCAGGCTGAGCAGACCGGTGAGGTCGGCCAGGCGCCGGGCCAGGTGCTGGAGCAGGTCGTCGAGGGCGGCCCATTGCAGGCTGAGTCCCGCCAGCTCCCGATCCAACTGCAGAGCGGCGGCGCCAGGGGAGGGCAGCAACTGGTCCACGTAGAGGCGATAGCCCAACTGGCTGGGGATCCGGCCGGCGGAGGTGTGGGGCTGGGTGAGCAGGCCCTTCTGTTCCAGCGCTCCCATGGCGGAGCGCACCGTGGCCGGACTGGCGGGGAGGCCGAAGCGCCGCACCAGCGTGTGGCTACCGACCGGTTCCACGGTGTCGACGTAGTGCCGCACCGTGGCTTGGAGGACCTCCTGTTGCCGGCGGGGCAGGCTCTCCAAGGCGGGCTGGACTCCAGGAACGGGGCGATCGTAGTCAGCTTCGGCCCTGCCTTGATGGTTTGTCATGGGTGGGGAGCCGGACCGTCCGGCCGCCGCCAGGCCTCCTCAGTAGCGAGGAACAGAGGCATCCACCTCCCGGCTCCAGGCCTCGATTCCCCCCTCGGCATTCCAGACCTCGGGGTAAGCGTGCTCCTGCACCAGCCAGCAGCTGAACTGCCAGCTGCGCACCCCCGAATGGCAGAGCACCACAACAGGCCTGTCACGATCCAGCAGTTCGCTGAGTCGCTCGACCCACTCGGCTGAGCGGCTGAGCGGCAGGTGAAGCACTGGATGGGGCAGGCTCGCCAGTTCCAGTTCGGGGTCTTCGCGCACATCCACCAACTGGATGGCTTGGCCTTCACGCAACTGTTCCGCCAGGGCGGTGATCGGAAGCCGGCCAGGCTGGCCGGGGGGAGGGCTGGAGACCATGGTGGGCGCCGGGGCGGGCGAGCGGCAGGATGGTTCCATCCTGAAGGAGAGGAATGAAGGCCAGGTCTTTCCTGGCGGTGGTGCTGGCCCTGGGCCTGCTGGCCCTCTCCCTGGGCGGCGCGGCCTGGTGGCTGGTGTGGCAGCGCGGTCCCCTGGGGCTGCAGCATCACCCGCTCAGCCTGCCGCGGGCAGCCCGGTTCGTGCCGCGCCAGGCCCCCCTCAGCCTTTATCTGCTCAGCGATGGCGAGGAGCCCGTGGCCTATGCCCGTGCCGTGGCTCCAGCCCGCAGTCGTCGCCAGGCCGCTGAGGCGATCGCCAGCCTGCGGGATGGGGCCTTCGCGGCCGCGGGCCTCGATTACCGCAATGAACTCTCGGCCTGGTTGGCGCCGGAGATCGGTTTGGCCCTCTTCGATCTTGCGGATGCCAGCCCCGCAGCCCAGGGCCGCGGCAGCGCCCCCGAGGGCGGCAACTGGTTGCTCGCCTTGCGCAGCCGAGATGCTGACGGGGCCCGTCGCTTCGTGCAGCGCTTCTGGCAGACCCGCAGCCTCGCCGGCACCGATCTGCAGGTCAGCAGCTACCGGGGCATGGGGCTGATCAGCGGCCGCGGCGCACTGCTGGGCCGCCAGCCGGTGCCCCTGGCCACCGCCCTCGTCGATGACGACCTCCTGTTGATCGCCTCCGGCCGGGGCGTGTTGGAGCAGGCCCTGGATGTCTCCCAGATCGATGAGCTGAATCAGGCCGCCGACCCTGCGCTGCGGCAACGGTTGGAGGGGCTCGGCGAGGGCGCGGCCCTGCTGGTGGCCCGTTCCGCCGGGTTTGCTCCGGGGCTTGGCTTCAGCGCCGATGGCGGAGCCAATGCCCAGCTGGTCGCCAGCCTCCGTCCCGAGGGCCGTTCCCTGCGGGTGGAGGCGCTGCTGGAGCGTCCGACCCGTGAGACCGACCCGGCCGCTGCGCCGAGCCGCTTCGCTGCGGCCGAGCGCCGCACCTTGCTGGCAGCCGCCCCCACCAGCACCGACAGGCTCGGACTGCTGCAGAACCCAGCGGAGCTCCTGGCCGATCCCCTGCTGCGTCCTCTGGTAGAGCGGGTCGCGGCTCTGGTGCCGGGAGCGGGTCCCTTGCCTCCCCTTCTGCTCGGGGCCGCCGATGGACCGCTTTTGGCGGCGGAGGGGCCGACCGGCTGGCTGATGGCCACCCAGCCGGACCATCCCACCCCGGCTGCGCTGGAGGCTCCCCTCGCTGCTGCAGGGTTGATCCCGGCTCCTCTGGAGGTGGAGGGTCGCAGCGTCACCGTGTGGACCCGTTTGGAGGCCGGTCGCGGCAGCAGGCTGAATCGGGCCGGGGTGGATCGGCTCCAGGCGCCCCTGGAGGGATGGCGTGGCGATCAGGATGGGCTGGCCCTCTGGGGCCGCAGCCTCGCTCTGCTGGAGGGGACCGGGGCTGGCCGGGGGGCTCAGCGCCGGGAACGGCAGCTTGAGGCCCTCGATCTGCCCACGGCTCCGCTCCAGTGGGCCCTGGCCGCCACCCCGGCGCGACAGTTATTGCAGGGCTGGCTGCCCTGGCGGCGACTCACCACCTTGGCCGGCGGCCCCTTAGACGGTTCCCTGCAGGGCTTGGCTTTGGCGGTCGAGCCCGGTGGCGATGGTCTGCGGATGCGGGGCTGGCTCGATTTCGGATCGGCCGGCTGATCGCAGGCTTGTCCTGGCGTGCGGCGGCTGTAGGACAGAACGCGATGGCACCTTCCGCTCCCCAACTCCTGCTGCTGCGGCACGGCATTGCCGAGGACCGAAGCGATGATCGGCCCGATGGCCATCGGGCCCTCACCCCCGCGGGCCGGCGCCGCACCACGGCGGTGCTGGAGCGGGTCGTGGCGATCGGATTGAAGGCCGATCGGCTGATCAGTTCACCCCTGCTGCGCGCCCGCCAGACGGCCGAAATCGCCATGGCCACTGGCCTGGCCCCCGCCCTGGAGCTGGCCACGTCCCTGGAGCCCGGGGGCGACCCCCTGGCGCAGCTCTCCCTCTGGCTGGCCGCCTCGCCCGCCGTCGCCCCAGCGGAGCCTTCGTCTCCTCCAGACTCCCCGGATTCCGCAGCGGTGACCCCAGCGGCCGCCCCGGCCGCCGGGTTGCGGCTCGCCCTGGTGGGCCATGAGCCAGACCTGGGCGATCTGGCTGCCCGGCTGCTCGGTGCCCCTCCGGGAGCCGTGGCCCTGCGCAAGGCCGGCCTGGCCCTCCTGGAGCGGGTTGAATTCGATCGGTCTGCTGCGGGGGGGGCGGCCGGTGGCGGGTGCGGTGCCTGGCGGCTGCGGCTCCTGCTCACGCCCCGCGCCCTGTTGGGCTGAGCGGGCAACTCCGCTGGCAGCCAGCGCTACGGCGCCTCGGCATCCCGCACGCCTAGGTTCGGCGTTTCTGGTACTCACGGCACCTGGCATGGCGGCGAAAACCACCCCTGAGGCAGCCATTGCGACCCCTCCTGCGGCCCCTGCTGCCCCTCCGATGTACCGGCCCGGGCTGGAGGGTGTTCCCGCCACCCAATCGGCCGTCTGCGACATCGACGGCCAGCGCGGGGTGCTCACCTACCGGGGCGTGCCGGTCGACCAGCTCGCCCGCAACAGCAGCTTCCTGGAGACGGCCTACCTGCTGATCTGGGGCGAACTGCCCACCATCTTCCAGCTCAACGGCTTCCAGCACGAGGTGCAGATGCACCGGCGGGTGAGCTTCCGCATCCGCGACATGATGAAGTGTTTCCCGGCCTCGGGGCACCCGATGGATGCGCTGCAGGCCAGTGCCGCCTCGCTGGGACTGTTCTATTCCCGCCGCGCCCTCTACGACCCGCAGTACATCACCGAGGCGGTGGTGCGCCTGATCGCCAAGATCCCCACGATGGTGGCGGCCTTCCAGCTGATCCGCAAAGGCC
>Ga0114973_10001240_pt1 | contig 19152 bp, 22 predicted proteins | sample M_140807_MF_Meta_FD_87025 | JGI IMG/M metagenome (GOLD analysis project Ga0114973, IMG submission 87025) | Freshwater microbial communities from Lake Montjoie, Canada to study carbon cycling - M_140807_MF_MetaG | ecosystem: Environmental > Aquatic > Freshwater > Lake | place: Lake Montjoie...
TATGATACAATCTAAAATAGCTTTCCTAACTGAAATGGGATTTATGGGTAAAGTTCCAGCTAATCATCCAAATATGAGAACGGAGTTTGCTTGGATGTACGCATTGGATGCTGACCATTTCAATATTCATATGATTGATGAGTTAAAAGGATATGACCATGTCTTTGTTATATTTCCAAAAGGTAAAACATTCTTAAGTTCGGAAGGAAGTACATTGGTAAATGGACTTAATCCAGTTTCACAATTACTTAGAGAAGATATAGTTGGTAAAATAAAACAACAAGGTAATAACAATGTTCATTATGTACAAGAAGGACCGCATTGGTGGTACAATGATTATGAAGTAGCAGACCAAATTTACTTCTTTAATTTTTTACAATCTTGCGATACAATCTTTACACACAATGATAGTGATGTGATGTATTATAAGGGGTTATTTCCTAACAAAACAATCCAACCTATTGGTACTTTAATGATTGATACTCTAATAAAAGATATAATACCTACAAAAGAAGATAAAGCAATTATAGGTGGTAACTTTGCAAGATGGTATGGTGGATTTGAAAGTTATATTATAGCTGGTAATTTTGAAGTTCCTATTTGGGCTCAAACATCGCACGCTATGAGAGTAGGTGAAGATAGTATGGATAACTTAAATCACTTACCAAGAATGATGTGGTGTGAATGGATGGCAGAATTATCAACATTCAAATATGGTATTCATATGATGCCAACGGTAGCAGCTGGTACATTCGCTATAAATTGTGCATACTTTGGTATTCCTTGTATTGGAAATATGGATGTAGATACACAAATGCTATGCCACCCATCTACATCAGTAATGGTACACGATTTAGAAAGTGCAAGAGAGATGGCAATTATGTTAAAGGAAGATAAAGAGTTTTATGATAAATGCTCTAAAGTAGCAAAAGAAAATTATAAAGAACTCTTTTCACAAGAAGTTTGGACAAAAAGAATTAAAAATTATTTAAAATGATAACAGTTATATTAAATGGTTACAAAAGAGGAGAGAATCTGAATGAACAATTAGAGGCTCTCAAAAATCAAACATTACCGCCGGATGAGATATTAGTATGGTACAATAATCCCGGCGATAATGATTTGATTAATTACGATATTGGTACAGAAGTTCCTGTTGCATATTGTAATTACAACTTTGGAGTTTGGGCAAGATTCTACTTTGCTATGAACGCTAAGAATCCGTATGTATGTGTATTTGATGATGATACAATTCCTGGTAAGAAATGGTTAGAAAATTGTATGAACACAATGAAAGAGAAAGAAGGATTATTAGGAACTGTAGGATTACTTTACCTAAATCCATTACCACCTCAACAATCTTCATACTACGAACACTACTTAAGATTTGGATGGCCGGAGCAAGGTAACAACGATAGGACTGTTGAAGTTGATTTAGTGGGGCATAGTTGGTTCTTTAAGAAAGAATGGTTACCTATTATGGTTAGAGAATTACCAGACCCTAAATACAATACCTGTGGTGAGGATATGCACTTCTCATATATGTTACAAAAGTATGCCGGAATAAAAACATTCGTACCACCACATCCTCGTTCTGATATGGAAATGTGGGGAAGTTTGAAGGGTGGAACTTATGGTGGTGATGCTAACTCACTTTGGGAATCAAATCAAAGAAGTAATGAAGGTGTACCATTCAAACAATTGATGAATCAGTATTTTAACGAACAAAGACAAAAAGGCTGGAAATTAGTAAATGAAAAATAAATTACCCATATTAATATGTTTCGGAACTAGACCGGAGTGGTTAAAGATAAAACCTTTAATAAAAATAATGGACCGTAGTGAATATAAATTATTCTTTACAGGCCAACATCAAGACTTACTTAAAGAAGTAGAAGTAGATTACAAAGCATTTATTGCCGAAGGTAAATTATTCAATAGATTAGATGAAGTAGTAAAGGGGTGTTTGGATTTACCGGAAGGTGAGTTTAGAGGTGTTATGGTTCAAGGTGATACCGCATCTGCTTTTGCTTGTGCTATTGGGGCATATCATAGAGGACTTAGAATTTATTACTTAGAAGCAGGATTAAGAAGTAAGAGTTTAAAACATCCATACCCAGAGGAAGGTTATAGACAAATGATAGCTCGTATAGCTGATGTAAACTTTGCACCTACTCAAACGGCAATGGTTAATATATTTGAAGAAAAATGTTTAGGTGATGTTTGGTTAGTTGGTAACACTGTGTTAGATAACTTAGTGGAGTTACCTGAACCAACATACGGAAACAAAGTATTAGTTACTTTACATCGTAGAGAGAACCATCCTATAATGCACGAATGGTTTAAAGAAGTAAATGATTTAGCTGGACAATATCCAGAGTTAGAATTTATACTTCCAATGCATCCAAATCCAAATGTACAAAAACATAGAGATTTACTAACTAACGTTAAAGTAGTAGAACCACTTTCACATGATGAACTGATATCTATACTATTAGAATGTAAGTTAGTAATAAGTGATAGTGGTGGAATACAGGAAGAAGCTTCTTTCCTTAATAAGAAAGTAATTGTTTGTAGAGAAGTAACCGAAAGACCTGAAGCAATTTATACCGGACATTTGCATATTTGTAAAACTACTGATAAATTAAAAGATTTATTTGTTACTTTGGAAAAAGATTCGTATATTTGTAAAGATTCACCATATGGGGATGGGTACGCAGCAAAACACATTAAAAAGATATTAGATGCAGAAGAATTTTAGAGAGCACTTTGCTAAGTTTACTGATATGATTCGTAAAGATGAACACTTTGCATTTGCTAGATATTCAGATGGTGAATTGTATATTCTTCAAAACAAAGAATTAGTTTTAGATAATGGATTAATTCAAATTGGAGAGCAAAAGCAAGGAGGATTTTATCAACCTGCTGATTTCAAACACTATGACCCTAAGGAGCATGGATTCTATCAACAAAAGTTAGTAGAGGCTTATAAGCATAGACAAACAAATTATTACAAAGGTATTAGTTGCAGTTGTTGTGTTGGTAAAGAAGCATTTGATTGGCAAATTAATTTACATGGTGGTGATGATGAAAGCTTAAGTTGGGCAAATTTATGGGTTAATGGAAATTATCCATTATTCATAATGAATACACTTCCAATTTTTTATAGCAAGGATTGTGTATTTGTTGGACACGAAAGTGCAGATACATCAAAGTTACCATTTATAAAAAAAGATTTTAGAGTAGGATATAACGCAATGATAAATGATTATGGTAAAATTGAAGAAATTAAAATATGGATTAAAGAAAATAACATTGAAAATCATCTATTCTTATTTTCAGCTTCAACGTTTTCTAATTTGGCAATATACGAGTTATTCAAAGAGTTTCCAACTAATTCTTACGTTGATATAGGAACATGTTTAACTCCAATGATGAATATGCCAACCGAAAGAGGTTACCTAAAAGCATTTTGGAATTACACAGGCGGACAGGACATTCAAAAAATATGTATATGGAATTAGTAAAATGTAGCGAAGAGTATTGGGAGTTTGTAAGAGAACTAAGAATTGATGAAAGAGTAATTAGTGGTTTTATAGCAACTACTTTTATTACCGAACAGCAACAAAGAAGTTATATGAACACTTATCATACGTGTTATCGTGTTGCTTTAGTTGATGGAAAGCCCGCAGGATATGTGGGAGTAATAGAAGATGATATAAGAGTATGTACACATCCTGATTATCAGGGAAAAGGTGTTGGTAAGTTTATGATTGAGGAAGCTATGAAAATATGGCCAACTGCAGAAGGGAAGGTTAAGATAGGTAATGAGGCAAGTATGAATTTATTTAAGTCTTGTGGATTTACGGAAGCTTATATAATATTCAAAAAATAATATGACAAACTTAAAAAGTTCAATTATAAAAAAAGGAAGATACGTTTCACAAATCTTACATTTTGTAGGTGGTGAGAAAAGAACTTTTAATAATGTAGATACACATTCTATTAAGCAAGGTCAATTTACCAAGTTTGAAACAGCTGATGGTAGATTAGTAATGGTTAATGATAAGAATATACTTTGCATTGAAATCATAGAAGAAGAAAATAATTAATTATGCCAATGTTACACAATCCGTACAAAGTAGTACGAATGTTTGAAGAAGAAATAGCAGCTTATACGGGAGCACCATACGCTATTTCAATTGATAGTTGTACTAATGCACTATTTTTAATTTGTAAATACAACAAAGTTAAAGAGGTAACCATCCCATCTAAAACCTATTTATCAGTACCACAATCAATTATTCACGCTGGTGGTGAAGTTATATTTGATAAAAGACCTGAAACAAATCATTGGGTAGGTGCATATCAATTGAAGCCATATCCAATTTGGGATGCTGCTAAGAGATTAACAAAAGATATGTATATGCCCGGAACGTTTATGGGATTATCGTTTCATATTAAAAAAATATTACCAATTTGGAAAGGTGGTATGATTCTAACTGATAACGCTGAGGCAGCTGATTGGTTTAAGAAAGCCCGTTACGAAGGTAGAAGTGAAAAATATTATAAAGATGATGATATTACATTTTTGGGATGGAATATGTATATGACTCCACAGCAAGCAGCACATGGATTGGCAATGTTTCAAAACCTATCAATACACAATTCAGACCAAGGTGAATTAAATGGTTATAGAGATTTAACTGAATTCACTGTTTTCAAAAATAACAAAGTAATAGAATAATGAAGGTAATTAAAAACTTTGGTGGAGATGCACCATATGGTATAATACCATATATACAAAAAATATTAGATAATCTATCTGATGAAAATTCCAAAGATTTATTCTTTAATGGAGTTCAGTTTATAGATGCACCTTATATGTTAGGTGAATATATGGATTATAATAGAAAAGCTTTATTAGCACATTGGTCACCTTGTGAATTTTTATTAAAACCAAATTACTATTATATGGATGCATATGAGCAATTTACTGAAGTATATTGTGTCTGTCCATTCACTTGTGCATTTATGAATAAACATTTTGGTTATGAGAAATTTATATACATTCCATATCCATACACAAACTATTCATTAGATTCATTTGGAAACTATGATGCAGTATCTTCTTGGTTTGGTTCTATAAACGGAGATGAGCATGCCGGCGCAATTGATGTTATTAGTAAGTTCCCTTACAAATACATTACATCTCAGCAAAACACTTGGTTACACCATCCATATGAATATAACAAATGTACGCATGTTAATATATCAACTGAAGATAAATTAAAAGAAGTTAGTAAATCAAAAAGTTCACTTACATTTAATAAATTATATAAAGCACCAAGCATTCAATATAATCCGGGTTATGAGGGAAATGAACTTAAGATTTGGGACTCTTACGCAAGTGATGGTATATTACCACAATTTAAAGTTAGAACGCATGAAATTGCTACTTGTAAATCTTTAATACTTTGTAAAAAAGACCCTTGGAATTTAATAGAAGATTTCTATGAACCAAATAAGCATTTCATATATTTTGAAAACAACTCAGAATTAGAAGATATCTTAAATGATGTTGATAAGAATTTTGAAAATTATATACCAATGATTGAAGCTGCATATGAGCAAGTTCAAAAATATTCGGTAGAAAATATATTTGAGTTTATAAAAACAAAAGATAAAACATTAATAAATTGGAAAAACAAAAACTATGATAACATTTAAAGAAAAGAAAGTATTAGTAACCGGTGGAACTGGACTAGTAGGTAGAGAATTGGTAGAACTATTGGTAAAAGAAGGAGCTGAGGTAACTTCAATATCGTTAGATGAAAACAATTTTGAATCGGATTGGAACGTAAACTATATAAACGCAGATTTGAGAGATATTAACAATTGTTTTGAAGCTGTTAAAGGACAAGATTATGTATTCCATATAGCAGGTATTAAAGGTTCACCTGTCTTAGTAAAAGAAAAGCCTTACGCATTCTTCACTAACTTTATTTTGATGAATACTAATATGATTACAGCGATGAACGCTTCTGAAACTATGGAGTGGGGATTGTACACATCAACTGTTGGTACATACGGACCAGCTGAGATATTCGAAGAATCTAAATTATGGGACCAAATGCCATCACGTAATGATTGGTTTGCTGGCTGGTCTAAAAGAATGGCGGAAGTACAAATTGATGCATATGAGCAACAAACTGGTAAGAGAAACATTTCTATCATTAAGCCTGTAAACATATATGGTAAGTTTGATAATTTTGATTTAAGAACTTCTACATTAATTCCATCTTTAGTAAGGAAAGTTTCAGAAGCAGATACGCAAGTTGATGTGTGGGGAACTGGATTATCAAAGAGAGATATCATTCACGCTAGAGACGTAGCTAGAGCAGCAATACATATGGTAGCTAATAAAGTTGCACAACCTGTAAACGTTGGCAATGGTGAAGCAATTACAATTAGAACTGTGGTAGAAACTACTATTAAAGTTTCTGGTAAGCAATTGGATATTGTATTAGATGCAACTAAACCAACCGGCGATGATGCTAGAGTTGCTAACATTGATAGATTAAAAGCAACTGGATTTGTTTCTACCGTTTCATTGGAAGATGGTATTAGAGAGACATATGAGTGGTATCAACAAAACTCAAATCATATGGGAAGATATGATGCTTTCAATGGTGAAGATACAAAATTAAAAACAAATAAATAATGGCATACTACAATTGGTTTAATACATACTTTAAAGAAAAGCATAAGAACTCAACAACCGATGAAACGATTAATGATGTACTTCTTATGTTAGAGCATAGAGGTAGTGAATACTTAGTACATAACTACGAAACATATAAGCAACTTTGGATTGACCCAAATGAAGATATTGTTAATAGTAAACCACAAATCATTCAGCAAATCAGAGAAGAACTTTATGATTTTTTAAAGTTACTTATTGAGAATGATGTTAAGAAAGTTTTACAAATTGGATTAGGTCATTTTGGTTCAACTCATTTTTGTTTAAGTTTAATTTGTGATGAAGTTGTAACTGTTGAGTATGATATTAAAAATATAACAAACTATTCAAATAGAGAGTTATTGCATAATCAAAATAAAGAGCATTTTGTATATGGTTCATCCATTGATGCGTCTGTTATTAACAAAATTAAATCTTTTGGAGAATTTGATGCAGTTTTTATTGATGGTAACCATAGTTACGAATATGTGAAATTAGATTGGGAAAATTATTCTAAGTTGGTAAAGAAAAATGGTATTGTTGCATTTCATGATGCTTGTTTAGATGCAGAAAGATATGGTACTCCAAAAGTATTAAGTGAAATTGGAAAGGATATAACTTTAATTAAACACTCTAAGGAAGTGGGTATAGCTTACTATATAAACAATTAATATGAAAAATTTACTTATATGTGGTGGTAGTGGTTTTATTGGAAGAAATTGTGTTGAGCACTTTTCAAAGAATCCTGAATATAAAATAACTGCTACTTACTTTTCTGAACAAAAATACGAACCTGTTGAAGGCGTGGAATTTATAAAAGTTGATTTAAGAGATGAATCAGCTGTTAAAGAAATAATGAAAGGAAAGGATATCATTGTTCAGGCAGCAGCAACTACAACCGGAGCAAAGGATGTTATCAACAGTCCATATTTGCATGTAACTGATAATGCAGTTATGAACTCTTGGATATTTAGAGAGGCTGTATTGAATAAAGTTGAACATCTTATATTCTTTAGTTGTACGGTAATGTATCAATCAAAAGATGTAGCACAATCGGAAGAAGATTGGTCAGCAGCTGATAGAATATATTCTAACTATTATGGTGTTGGAAATACTAAAGTATATTTGGAAAATATGTGTGATTTTTATTCTCAAATAGGAGAAACTAAATTCACAGCAATTAGACACTCAAATGTATTTGGGCCTTATGATAAATATGATTTAGATAAGTGTCATGTAGTACCAGCATTCATCAATAAGATTATCAATTCAGAAAACACATTAGAGGTTTGGGGAACTGGTGAAGCTAAGAGAGATATTGTTTACATTGATGATTTAATTGATATGGTTGAAAAGATAATTGATAAGCAAGATACTAAGTATGAGTTATTCAATTGCGGTGCTGGTAGAGCATATTCAATCGCAGAATTAGCAGATGCTATTATGGCTGTTAATGATAAATCACTTACATTAGAATATAACACATCAAAACCAAATATACCAACAACTGTAATTTTGGATTGTACAAAAGCTGAGCAAGTGTTAGGATGGAAACCAACTACTAACATTTTACAAGGAATGAAAAAAACAAGTGATTGGTACAAAGCAAATTATAACGGAAGTACATTTATAAAATAATAAAAATGATTACAAATCACACAAAAGAAAGCTTAATACAATTTGAGGACAGTGTATGTGAAGCTTTTATGAACAAAGAAGTGAAGGCACCTGTACATTTGTATAGCAACAACGAAGAAAAAATGTTGGAGATATTCCAAAACATAAAAGAAGAAGATTGGATATTTTGTTCTTGGAGAAGTCACTATCAATGTTTATTGAAAGGAGTACCATCTGATTTATTGTTGGATGAGATTAAAGCAGGTAAATCAATATCTTTGAATTTTAAAGATTATAAAGTATTTTCATCAGCAATTGTAACTGGTAATATACCTGTTGCAACAGGAGTTGCTTTAGCAAATAAATTACAAAATAAAGAAGGACATGTTTATTGTTTTGTAGGAGATATGACATCTGAAACTGGATGTTTTGCTGAGAATTATAAGTACGCTATAAACTACGATTTACCAATTACATTTGTTATTGAAAATAATAATAAATCAGTATGTACCGATACTTTAAAAACTTGGAAGCAAGATGAACTTACATACAAAAATGGTATGGATAAGATTATCTATTACGAATACGAAAACAAATATCCACATGCTGGAACAGGTGTGAGAATACAATTTTAAAAGTTATATATGAAATATTTTGATGAATTAAAACGCTCTATGGAGTGGTTGGGTGAGCAAAATGATACTATCTTTATTGGACAAGCAGTTGAATATGCTGGAACTGGTATGACTAATACTTTAAAAGATGTTAGTACTGATAAATTAATGGAAATGCCTGTTAATGAAGATATGCAAATGGGTATTACTAATGGATTGGCTATGAATGGATATGTACCCGTTTCAATATACCCTCGTTGGAATTTCTTATTATTAGGTGTTAATCAATTAATAAATCATTTGGATAAATTACCAATGATTTCAGATTACAAAACTAAAGTAATTATAAGAACAGCTATTGGGTCAGAAAGACCACTACATCCACAATGGCAGCATGTTGGAGATTATACGGAAGCATTTAAAAAGATGCTAACCAATGTTGAGGTTATCAGATTAGATGAGCCTGAACAAATATTTGAGGCTTATAAAAAAGCTTACAATAGAACTGATGGAAAATCAACTATATTAGTTGAGTGGGGTGATTACTATAACGAAAAATAATTTATAATGATTAATAATTTTAAAATGCCTTTGATGACTGATAATATCTTTAGAGATGATATCAATAATCTAATAGAGTTTCTTCAGCAAGACCCAATACCAAGACTTACTAATGGTCCAAAGATTTGGGAGTTTGAAGAAAAATGGAATGAGTGGTTAGGCACAAAATATAGTGTGATGGTAAATTCAGGAGCATCGGCAAATGAATTAACTATGTTAGCATTAAGTTATATGCATGGTAACGATGGAGAAATAATCGTACCACCATTAACTTGGATTTCTGATATATCATCTGTTGTATTTAGTGGATTCAAACCTGTTTTTTGTGATATCAATATGAATAATCTTTCTTTTGATATGGATAAATTGAGAGGTGTGATTACCGATAAAACAAAAGCAATATTTGTAACTCACGTTTTAGGTTTAAACGCACTAACGGATGAGTTAGTTGAATTGTGTAATGAGAAAGGTATATTATTGATTGAGGATTGTTGCGAATCGCATGGTGCAACATTCAAAGGAAAGAAAGTTGGTTCGGTTGGGTATGCTAGTAATTTTAGTTTTTACTTTGCACATCATATGAGTACAATTGAAGGTGGTATCATTAGTACAAACGATTATGAATTTTATCAAATTCTTAGAGCATTACGTTCACATGGTATGGCTAGGGAAATGAGTGATGAAACAATGAGACAAAAGTATATTGATGATAATCCAATGTTATCAAAAGATTTCATTTTTATAACACCGGCACATAATTTCAGAACTACTGAAATAAACGCAGTATTAGGTTTAAGCCAATTACCTAAATTAGATATTCAAAACCAAAATCGTGTTAAGAACTTTAATCACTTTATTAAGAATATTGATTCAAATGTATTTGTTACTGATTTAGATATTAAAGGGCAATCTAACTACGCATTCATTTTAATTATGAAAGATAACTCATTTCAACTTAGAGATAAAATTGAAAAAACTCTATCTGATAATGGAATTGAATTTAGGAGAGGATTATCTGGTGGTGGTAATCAATTATTACAACCATATATCAGAAAGAATTTTGATATCAATCATTCTGAATTTCCTAATGTGCAGCATATACATAACTTTAGTTGGTATATTGGAAATCATCCACATTTAGAAATGGAGAAAATTGATGCATTGATAAACCTATTAAACGAAACTGTAAAGTAAATGATAACATTTCATAAATTAGGAGAATTGGGAAGATTAGGAAATCAATTATTTCAATACGCAGCTCTAAAAGGATTGGCATTGAAAACTGGATACGAAGTAAAAATACCAAATCCAGAAACAATGAGTTGGCATGGGCAAATTTGTTTATTGGATAAATTTAACATTGATTGCGATTATTTAAATCAGGATGATGCAAATGGATTACAATATCTATATGGTGAACCTAATTGGAAAACCTATGATGAAAACTTTTTTAATATTCCTGATAATTCTACAATAGAAGGATTTTTTCAAAGTACATTTTATTTTGAACATTGTAGTGAACAAATTAAAAAAGAACTTACTCCTAAACAAGAGTATTTGGATAAAGCAACTAAATTTATTGATTATCTAAAAGGACAACATAATTGTGAAATAGTAAGTGTGCATGTTAGGAGGGGTGATAATATGACTAACGGACAAACTGGATTGATTCAAGCATTTGAGCCGGGTGGAATGTATGAAGCATATTTTAATGAAGCTAAGAAAGTGTTTGAAGGAAAGAATGTAAAGTTCTTAGTATTCACAGGCGGACAACGATTTAACGAAGATAATAAAATAGATGTTGATTGGTGTAGAAGTTTCTTTAAAGGAGATGAATTTCTTTTTTCAGAAGGTAATCAACAAATAGATGATTTTTCATTAATAATGAGTTGTGACCATAACATATTATCGCACGCTAGTAGTTTTGGATGGTGGGCATCTTATGTAAATCCAAATCCAAACAAAATAGTAGTAGCACCAAAATACTATCATCCTGATGAACCATCTTTAATAAGAGAGAAGTTTTATCCAAAAGAATACATTTTAAAATAAACAATATGAATTTAATATTTGACATCGGTTTTAATGTTGGGGAGTTTACACAAACTTGTTTCAACAAATATAAGGATTGTAATGTAATAGCTGTAGAGGCTAATCCAAATTTATGTAACGCAGTATCGCAACATTTTTTTACAAATTACAATTTTTCATTACTTAACAATTTAGTTTCTAATAAAGACAATGAGGAAATTGATTTTTATATATCTCATGCTACAACTGGAGTATCTACGGCATCTACTGAATTTATGAATAACTCTAGATTCACACAAGGTAGTAAGAATCTCCCACAAAATTCAGTAAGTTGGGCACCGCCTGTTAAAGTACAATCAACAACAATTGATGCTATGATTGAAAGATATGGTATGCCTGATTTAATTAAAATTGATGTTGAAGGATATGAATATACTGTATTAAGTGGATTGACACAAAAAGCTAATGATATTTGTTTTGAGTGGCATGAAGAAGAAAAGGATAACTTATATAAAATATTAGAGCACTTACAAAGTTTAGGATATGAACAATTTGGTGTAATAGGCTGGTTTGATGAGGGTGATGTTTTTGAGAAAGCAACATTTTCAGATAAAGGTGACCCATACTTAGAATATCCTAAAAATTTCTACACTTTGGAGGATTTAGAGTTGGATAAATTGATTAACCCAGAAAGACGTGTAAACTACGGAATGTTTTTCGCAAAATAAAAAATACAAATTATGAATATAGAAAATTTTAAAAACAAAAAGATTTTAGTAACTGGAGCAAATGGATTTGTTGGCAGTAACTTGATTATTGAACTTAACAAACAGGGGTTTACTAATTTATTAACACCATCATCAACAGAATTAAATTTAATTAATCAAAATGATGTTGAGAAATATTTTGAAGAAAATAAACCTGAAGTAGTATTACATATAGCAGGTTTGGTTGGCGGTATTGCAGCTAACAAAGCTAGACCGGGTGAGTTCTTTTATAACAACGCAATGGTTGGTATTAACATAACACATTTTGCTTACAAATATGGAGCTGAGAAAGTAGTATCATTGGCAGCAGGATGTGGTTACCCAAAAGAAATACCTGTACCATTTTCAGAAGATGATTTTTGGAATGGATTGCCTGATATGAATTCTTATGGTTATTCATTGGCTAAGAAAAACTTAATAGTACAAGGTTGGGCATATAAACAACAATACGGATTCAATACAACTGTATTAATCCCAGCCAATCTTTATGGACCTTATGATAACTTCCATTTAGAAAATTCGCACGTTGTTCCTGCGTTGATTAGAAAGTTTTTGGCAGCTAAAGAATCAAACTCACCAACTGTTGAAGTTTGGGGAACTGGAAAGGCTACTAGAGAATTTCTTTTTGTAGATGATACGGTTAGAGCAATCATAGATGCTATGGCTTGCGATGAAGTAGGTCCTTTCAATTTAGGAACTGGTGTTGAGACATCTATCAAAGAATTAAACGAAACCATAGCTAAATTAATAGGATATGAAGGTGAGATTGTTTGGGACACAAATCGACCCGATGGACAACCTAAACGATTCTATGATATGACTAAATTCAAAGAAACATTTGGATATGTACCAAATACAACTTTGGAAGATGGATTGAAGGAAACTATTGATTGGTATCTTAACAATAAAGAAAAAGCAAGATTATAATGAAAGATATAAATTTAAATTACAAAGTACCAAGCAATATAACAAAGGCTAGAATAGATATTGGCATGTGTATGACATCACCACATGCGGCTTTGTGGTTTAACAAATACGAAAATATGTTTGTTATTGGTGTAGAACCAAATCCTTACAATTATCAAAGATTATTGGATGGTGAAAATGGTATAAATGATTATAAAGTAGTAGTGAATGAATCAGCTGTAAAACTAAATAATCAAACACTATGTAACTATATTGAAAGAGGTAATTACTTTTTTCCAATAGAAGCGGCAGTTGATAATGTTGATGATGTATGTAAAAAAACATTTTATTGTACATCAATGTTAAATACTGGATGTTCATCATTACACAAACCAATAGATGGTGCGGCTGGATTAAATGGTGTTACTACTGAAAGTGAAGTTGATGTAAATGTTATTTCTTTAAAAATGATATTGGATGAATTTCCTTGGGATAGAATACCTGTTATTGAATTATTAAAAACAGATACTCAAGCAAATGATTTAAATGTAATCAAAAGTTGTAAAGAGTATTTAAAAAATATATGTTTTATACATTCAGAGTATTATGCACATTCTGTATATGAAGGTGAAAAATCTCAAAATGAATGTTTTGTTGAATTTGATAAATTTATGAAAGAAAATAATTTTAAATGTTATTACAATAGTGGCACTGATGTTAGCTATGTTAATACCAACTTAATACAATATATTATTGAAAATGGTGTAGTGAATGATATATTAGAATTTCCAAATGGATATAATTATTTATAGAATATGAAAAAAATATTAGTTACGGGAGCAGCGGGATTTATCGGGTCTCATTTAGTTAAAAGATTAGTTAAGCAAGGACATGATGTTATTGCTACCGATAATTTAGAAAGAGGTAAATTTGAATTCTTAAGTGAAATTGCAAATGAATCAAACTTTCACTTTGTACCTTGTGATTTAACAAATTACAATGATGTTAAAGGATTGTTTACAAATTGTGAAGTTGTTATTCATTTAGCATCAAAGGTTGGTGGTATTGGTACTTATCTATCAAAACCATATGAAGTAATGAATGCAAATATTACTATGGATAGTAATGTATTAAGATGTATAATTGAAAATAAAATAGATACATATTTCTACGCATCATCAGCACATATCTATCCAAAGGAATTACAACAAATTGCAGATTCTCCTAAAATAAGAGAAGACCAAGCTTACCCAGCAAATCCCGAACTAACATATGGTTGGGCAAAGTTGATTGGTGAGATTGCATTACAATCAGCAATTACTGAAAACGATTGGATGAAAGTAGCAGTAGCAAGATTCATTGGTATCTACGGACCAAATCAGGATTTCAAATTAGAAACAGGTTCAGTTATTCCTGTATTTACACATAGGGCAATCAAATACCCCGAAGTACCATTTAGTGTATGGGGAACTGGAAAGGAAACTCGTTCTTATTGTTACATTGATGATGCATTGGATTGTATTGAGAAGATGATTGAAGTAATGGATACTAAACAATTGGTTGGACCTTATAATGTTGGTAGAGGTGATAGAATTTCAATTGAAGATATCGCTAAGACTGTAATTGAAGTTAGTGGTAAGGATATTGAAGTAGAATGGGATACAACAAAGAACACAGTCATTTGGGGACAATGGTGTGATGTAACTAAAGCAAAAGAAGAATTAGGCTGGGAAGCACAAACATCTTTAAAGGATGGATTAACAATAGTATATAACGATATAAAACAAAGAGTATGAAAGTATTAATTACAGGAGGAGCTGGTTACTTAGGTTCAAATTTAACTAGACATTTATTAGAAGCAGGTTACACTGTTACGGTATTAGATAATTTAATGTATGACCAAGTAACTTTATTACATTTATTTAGTAATCCTAAATTTCAATTTGAATTAGGAGATGTAAGAGATAAAAAACTTTTACAGGATTTAGTGGGATTAAATGATGTTATCATTCCATTAGCTGCAATTGTAGGAATGCCTGCATGTAAAGCTAATCCGGAATTAACGGTAGCGGTAAACTATCAGCAAGTAGCTGATATTATCGAAGTATTAAGAGATGACCAAAAGTTAATCTTACCCAATACTAATTCACAATATGGTTCATCTGATTCAATTATTACCGAAGAATCACCATTCAATCCATTATCACTTTACGCTAAAACTAAATGTGATGCAGAGAACACTATGTTAGCAAATGGAAATGGTGTATCATTAAGATTGGCAACTGTGTTTGGTGTATCACCTCGTATGAGATTAGATTTATTAGTAAACGATTTTGTTTATAAGAGTGTAGTAGATGGATACCTAGTATTGTTTGAAGCACATTTTAAAAGAAACTATATTCACATTCAGGATATCGCTCGTACATTCCAATTTATTATTGAGAATTATGAGAAGTGTAAAGGGCAAGCATTCAATGTAGGCTTATCAACTGCTAACTTAAGTAAATTAGAATTAGCAGAAAAAATAAAATCACACATACCATCATTAGTGATTAAGCAAGATGATTTCAAAGAAGACTTTGATAAGAGAAACTATATCGTATCAAATGAGAAATTAGAAGCATTAGGATGGAAACCAATTTATGATTTAGATTATGGAATCAAACAATTGATATCAGCATATAAAATCGTAATAAACAAAAACAATCAAAATTTTACAAACCTTTAATTATGGCAGACAGAAAGTACTTACCAACATTAAGCGAATTAGTAGATAGATTATCTATCGTACAATTAAAAGAGGTGTTTATCGCTGAACACAAGGAAGAATACGCTGAAGAGATTAACGCAATTGTACACGATATTCAATTATATTTGAATGAGAGTAAAGAACCGGTTAAGGCAGAAACAATAAGAGCCATTGTAGTTCTTTCACAAATGAACTTACACATTTGGCATAATGAATCAAATTATCGTAAAGGAATTAAAGATGGTAACAACTTAGAATTAACACATGGATTGAATGGTATTCGTAATGTGGCTAAGAATAAGATTCAAGAAGTTATGGGTGGTAGAAAAGATTATAAAATAGATTGCTTAGCAGCCGATTTTAAAGATTGGGAAATAAGCTGGTAAAATAAAAAGTTATGAAAATATTAGTTATAGGAGATAGTTGTAAAGATGTATTCATTTATGGTATAGCCAATAGGTTGTGTCCTGAAGCTCCCGTGCCTGTATTCATTCCTAAGAGAAAAACCGAAACAGGTGGTATGGCAGCTAATGTATATGAAAACATAGAATCATTGGGGATTGAAGTAGATTTAATTACAAATCAGGAAGTTATTACTAAGACAAGGTATGTTGAAGAAAAAACAAATCATCAAATTATAAGAGTTGATTCTGATGCAAATAAATCACAAAGAGTTGAAGGGTTGGAACATATTCCATATTCTGATTATTGTGCAATTATTATATCCGATTACAACAAAGGATTTTTAGAATATGATGATATTGAATTTATTTGTTCTAAGCATGATACCGTATTCATTGATACTAAAAAGATTATTAATGAGAAGATGTTAGGCGCTAGATTTATTAAGATAAATGAGCATGAGTATGAAAACAATATAGCAGCCGGACAATACTTCAAAGAATTCTATGATAAGTTAATTGTAACTATGAGTGGAAAGGGATGTAAGTATATGGAGAAGGAGTTCAATGTTGATGAAGTAGAAGTTAGAGATAATAGTGGAGCCGGAGATTCATTCATATCAGCATTGGCAATTGAGTATTGTAGAAGTAAAGACATTGATAAATCGATTGTATATGCAAATGAATGTGCTACAATAGCAGTTCAACATAAAGGAGTAACAAAGGTTGGTAAACATATTAAAATTTATTAATGACAAAATTAATCGTTTTTGATTTGGATGGGGTTTTGGTTGAGGCCAAACAAATACACTTTGATACCTTAAACAAAGCTTTGTGGGAAATTGCTAAAAGTGATAAATATGTAATTTCAGAAGCAGAACATTTATCAATTTATGATGGGTTAAAAACTAATCAAAAATTAGAATTACTTACACAAAATAAAGGATTACATAGAGATACTTACGAAATTGTTTGGAATAGAAAACAACAATTGACAATAGAAGCAATATCTGAATTACAACCTGATTTAGAAAAGATTGAATTATTTAAGGAATTAAGAAATAGAGGTTATAAGTTAGCATGTGCTTCAAACTCAATTAGAAGGTCAGTATTGGTAATGTTAGCAAAGATAGGTATAATTGAGTATATGGATTTAATCATCTCTAATGAGGATGTAAAGAACTCTAAACCACATCCTGAAATGTATTGGAAGGCTATGAGTATGATGGGCTGTCTACCTGAAGAAACCCTTATTGTAGAGGATTCTCCGCATGGATTATTAGCAGCAAGTAGAAGTAGAGCAAATGTTTTGAGAGTAGATAATCCAAAAGATTTGGTAATATCAAAAATTATTAGTAAATTAGATGAAACACAAAATACTATGAATATACCAAAATGGCAAGGTGGTAAGATGAATGTACTTATCCCAATGGCTGGAGCTGGTAGTAGATTTCAAGCGGCGGGTTATACATTTCCTAAACCACTAATTGATGTGGAAGGTAAACCAATGATTCAGGTTGTTGTTGATAACTTAAACATAGATGCTACATTTATTTATGTAGTACAAAAACAACATAGAGAGAAGTATAACTTAGATACTTTATTAAATCTAATCACTCCGAATTGTAAGATTGTGGAAGTTGATGGTTTGACTGAAGGGGCAGCATGTACTACTCTATTAGCAAAAGAATTAATTAATAACGATGAACCATTACTTATGGCAAACTCTGACCAATTTGTGGAGTGGGATAGTAATGAATTTATGTATAAGATGATTGAGCAAAAAGTTGATGGTGGTATTCTAACATTCAAAGCAACGCATCCAAAATGGTCATTCGCTAAAGTGGATGAGTATGGATATGTGACAGAAGTAGCAGAGAAGAATCCAATTTCAGATATAGCAACTGTTGGCGTTTACTATTGGGCCAAAGGTTCTGATTATGTAAAGTATGCAGAACAAATGATTGAAAAGAATATCAGAACAAATGGCGAATTTTATACTTGTCCAACTTTTAATGAAGCAATTGGTAATGGTAAGAAGATTAAAACATTCAACATTGATAAGATGTGGGGATTGGGTACTCCTGAAGATTTAAAATATTACTTAGAAAATAAAAAATAATGACACAATATCAATCGGTTACATTTATAATTCCTTGTAGAAATAATTTAGTTTATTTAAAACAAGCATTAAACAGTATTCAAAAACATTATGGAGAATATCATAAAATAGTTATATTGGATGATGCTTCAAATGATGGAACTTGGGAGTGGATACAATCTATTAACAAACCAAATACAAAAATATATAGAAACGAAGGACCTGATAGAGTTGGGCATACGGTATTATATGATAAAGGTATTCAATTAGCAGAAACTCCAATAGTTACAATATTACATTCAGATATGATTGTGACAGAAAACTATGTTGGTAATATGTTAAAGAATTTAAAACCACTATCGGTAGTATCTGCTACTCGTATAGAACCACCATTACATCCACCGGGACCTGAAAAGTATGTTATGGATTTTGGATTAGAGGTTAATGAGTTTTCTGCAAAAGAAGAAGCATTTACACATTTAGTTGCCACATTGGAAACTCAAAATAAAGATATGGTTACAAATGGTATCTTTGCACCTTGGATGTTATACAAAGAAGATTTTGTTTGTATTGGAGGACATGATAAATTATTTGCACCAATGGAGTTAGAAGATTCAGATATTTTTAATAGATTTTATTTACAGCAATATGAACTAATACAAA
>Ga0114973_10001243_pt1 | contig 19124 bp, 15 predicted proteins | sample M_140807_MF_Meta_FD_87025 | JGI IMG/M metagenome (GOLD analysis project Ga0114973, IMG submission 87025) | Freshwater microbial communities from Lake Montjoie, Canada to study carbon cycling - M_140807_MF_MetaG | ecosystem: Environmental > Aquatic > Freshwater > Lake | place: Lake Montjoie...
AAATACTTGGAAACTTGAGATGGATGAAAATGATGAATTACTGGACCAAGATACATTGTTAGATATAAATTATTCTATACCTAAACCAAAAATTTCCAAGGTTGAGAAAAAACGCTGTAAGAATTGTACATGTGGGAAATTAGAAATAGAAAAACTTGAAAAATCAAGCTCCTGTGGTAATTGTTATAAAGGGGATGCCTTCCGTTGTGGAGGTTGTCCTTTCCTTGGTAAACCGTCATTTAAACAGGGGATGGAAACAGTTGTTCTTGACCTTTAAATATTTTCATCAATATAATTTATTTCTTCATTTGTAATATCAAAATAATTATAAATTTCTTGATGGTTTCCTGTATATTCAATATCAGGCTTGGGAAAATTTTGTAATATTCGAATATTATTAAAATTACCCCAACGACAAATATTATTTATAAATAAATATAACGGATGTTGTAGTATTTCTAAATACTTGTTGGCTTCCTCTAAAGATGAACATTGTATAAATACAATAGATTGAGTCATACCGCAATTGTCAATAAACACACTATATTTATCTGTAGTTGAAATAAATACTTTATATCCATCTTGAAATTTATGGGGTCTAGAAGCATATACAGTTTGACTTGGAGTATGGATTAATTTATACTGATATACATCATTTTTTTCATTATTAATAAATTCTTTTTTAGTGTATTTATGTAAATCACTACTTGTTTTTATTACAAATTTTTCAAGATTTACATTGTCAATCGTTTTGGACAAAATATTTTGAACCGTTTGATTGTACAATAAAGGAATATATTTACGTTGCTGTGAAACAACAGAGCCAAAATATTGATTTTTTTTCCATATACCTGAAACATTTATATTTTTAAAGGATGGGCAATTTTGGATTAAATACCAAGTAAAACTAGACCCGATTTTTTTAAAATATTTTTTGGCACTATGAATATCTAAATGAACAATTTGTAGTTGTGTTAGTGTTTCAATTAATGTGTTTCTATCGGCAAAAGACATCCAATTGTCAGGAGTTATAAAGAGTAAATAACCATTTGGTTTTAATAGTTTCAACGCTTTTTCAATAAAACCCTTGATCAAATTATGATTTTTAGAGGCTCTTTTACCATTTTCAAGCATTAATGCATAAGGGGGATTTGCCACAAGTAAATTGTATAACTTTGTAGTTTTAAATGTAAGAAAATCGTGGTTTGTGATTTGTAAATTGTACTTTTCATTACAAAATACTTGTCTTACATTTTCTAATCTACTTTCATTTATATCATTAAATTCTAATATTTGTTCTAAAATCGTTTGTTTGCTATGATATTTTAACAACTCATATAAAATAGGAACGCTAAAATTACCATTCCCACAACAAGGATCTAAAATGGATAAATTATTTTGACTCCAAAAATCACTAGGAATTTTACTAATCATTTCACTTATACAATCAATAGGAGTAGGTTCATCATTACTTGATTTATAAGTGCTTTTATCTAGATTTAATGTTTCATTGTAATATTTTTTTATTTCCTCAAAAGAAGAGGTTTCAATATTAAATTTAGACATTTAGTTTTTTGATTTTTAATTTTGGAACAAAATCATTTTTTATAATAAAAATTTCTTGTTCTGGAAATTGTTGAAAAAACTGACAAAGCGGTTCAGAGCTAAATAATTTGTAATTATTGGAATAATACAAAGAACAAGGTTTTTTTTCGGGGTGATTAGAAACTCTACAGATTAATGTTTGAGTGACGTCACTCCAAATAAAGTTTCCTATATAAAATATTTCTAGAGAATTCATTAGATTGTGAAAAGAAAGTAAAGCTTCTTGCATACAATGTGTTTGCTGAAAAAAAGAAAGTAACAAGTAAAATATGGTTTCACTATCTGTTTGTCCTTCAATTTTATCAATAAAAAAACTATCAATATGAGGTAATAACTTTTCTCTACAGAAATTAAAAATTTTACCATTATGACAAAAGATATGATCTTTATATTGAAATGGATGAGAATTTTCAATAGAGGGACTTGCTAAAGAATCTCCTTGATTTCTAAGATGAGAAATAAATATTCCATTATAATTTCTAAAATGTGGAATGGAGCTAGGAATATTAGGATATTTTATCAAAGACCATTTATTTTCATTGTTAAACCATGTGAAACCACATCCGTCCAAATGAAAATCAGTATCTAAAATATTATCAAATCCCGGAGTATTTTTAGGATGGGTTGCTTGTTTTAAAAAATTGTTTAAAATATTTTCGTCCAATTCTTTTCCAAAATATAATAAAAGACGACACATTTATTTATAGACAACATTTAAATTAGAAAACTTTTATTTTACAATTACATTTTTGACAAAGTATCAATTGGATCCTTTACAACAATACCCTTTACATTTGGATGGTTTAATAATTCCGTATCATTTCCTTGTTCTCCGTCACTATCTCCATAATAATAAATTTCATCGTATTGATAAGATTGAAGGACATTGACAACCTGTGCTTTGCTCCATTCGCTTGGATACACTGCAATACCAACACTACCACCTTTTTTGATGGAAATATCTGGAATTTTTAGAGCAAGTAAGATTTGTAATATTTGATCACGGTGATGTGCATGATTTTCTAAAAAGTTTGATCGCTCGGTTTGGGTAGCATCCATACCAATACAAGAAATATAAACAATTCCATGTCGATAATCAATTATATGACCACACAATAAATAAGGAACGTTTGAAAAATACAACAAGGCTTGTTTGATAATTTTGTCGATACTATGTATACAAGAATGCTCTTTTATATTTTTGACATATTGTAAAACACTCTTAAAGTGATATAAACAACCACATTCGCTAAATATATGATCAAATAGTTCAAAACTGTCACCAAGCTGTTGACGAATTTTTAGAAAAGTCCCTCCGCCAACGATACCTAAACAGTGACCAGCATTACGCAAGGCTGTCAACTTGTTTTGTATAGATACATCCAACTTTTGTCCAGAATGTGTCAAAGTATTGTCGACATCAAATAAAAATAATTTTGTCATTTTTATAATGTTTAAGAAAAATAATTTTACTAGTGAAACAAAAATTGATGCTCTAAAAAATTTTAAACAATTTTTTAAAAAACCATGTCCGTTGAAAAGAAATCTTTTGAAGCCAACATTTCAGAACTTATGAATATGATTATTAATTCATTCTATAGTAATCGTGATGTGTTCCTAAGGGAGCTTATCAGTAATAGTAGTGATGCCATTGATAAGCAACGTCATTTTGATCTCCAAAACAGTATTATTGGAAAAGAGTATGGTATTCGCATTAATCCTCTTTCCACTGAGAAATGTCTTGTTCTTGAGGATGATGGAGTGGGAATGGATGAAAATGATCTAGTTTCTCATCTTTCCACCATTGCTACGTCGGGAACCAAAGAGTTTGTCAAATCACTAGCAGAAAAGTCGGATCAAATTGGACAGTTTGGTGTAGGATTTTATTCGGCTTTTCTTGTTGCCGATCAAGTCGATGTTTATACTCGTAAAAATGGTGGAGACCTATTTAAATGGTCATCGGATGCCAATCAATTTTATACGATTGAAAAGCTAACAGAGGAATTTCCTAGTAACGGAACTCGTATTGTCCTACATCTAAAGGATGATTGCGATGACTATCTACAAGAGTCAACCCTTCGTCGTATCATTAATCAATACAGTTCTTTTATTCTTCATCCTATTTCTCTTTTTATTGAAAAGACGGTAGAAATTAAAGAAGAAACGCCTGCGGTTACAGAGGAAATCGTCGAGGAAGACGAAACTAAAGAAGAAGTTGTCGTTGAAGAGGTAGACCCTGAAAATGAACAGGAAACCAAGGCTCCTGAGCCTAAAACCGAAAAGATTCAAGAATGGGAAAAGATGAATACTGAATCCCCTATTTGGTATAACAAGGCAGCCGATACGTTAGAGGAACAATACCATACTCTCTACAAGACTCTTTCCAAAGATTGGGAAAAGCCTCTTTATTGGCGTCATTTCCAGACAGAGGGAGCGTATGAGTTCCGTGGAATTCTTTTTATCCCTTCCAAGGTTCCTTTTGACATGCTAGGCGATCGTAACCGTGAGAAACGTAATATTAAGCTTTATGTAAAGAAAGTGTTGGTTCTTAATGAGCTAGATAAGGAAATGCTTCCTGATTGGATGAATTTTGTAACTGGAGTCATTGATAGTGCTGATCTTCCTCTAAATGTATCTCGTGAGATGCTTCAACAAAATAAGATTGTCAAGGCACTAAAGTCCCAGCTCAAGAAACAGGTGATGAACATGTTGAATGATTTGTTTGCCAATGAAAACATGTATACTCAGTTTTACGAGTGTTTCCATCGTAACATTAAACTTGGTATTCACGAAGGAGACGAATCTCTATTGTCTTTTCTCAAGGTGAAAAATAGTAAGAATAGTGATCTAATTACTCTTGAACATTATGTAGAAGATTGCCTAAAGGAGGAGCAAAAGTCAATTTACTATGTAACGGGAACTGAATCACCAAATAATGTTTTCACTAAACTTTATGTTTCCAAGGGTTATACTGTTCTTTATTTTGATGAACCCATTGATGAGTTTATGCTTCAACGCACAAGCAAATATAAGGACTTTGAGCTTGTCAATATTCTAAAGGATCATACCACTCCTTGGGCAACAGAAACGACCGAGGAAGAAAAAGAGGAACAAAAGACATTCCTAGAGTGGGTCAAGACAACCCTTAATGACAGCAATATCGAGAATGTCAAGGTTTCCACTCGTCTACAGTTGGAGACGGATGAACCTGCATGCGTTCTTTCGACCAAGTGGGGATGGACAGGTAATATGGAAAAGATTATGTCAGCTCAGCCTTTAGGAGATAATAAATCGATGCAATTTATGAAAGGAAAGAAAATTTTGGAACTCAATGTCAATCATCCCATTGTAAACCGTATTCAGTCCACCTACAGCACCGATGATTCCAAAGCCAAGAATGATCTTTATATTTTGTATCATTGTAGTCTCCTTTCTGGAGGATACCCAGTAGAGAATACGCATAGCTTTGTGAATAATGTATATAACGCACTACTTGCTCCAGTAAATTAAATAAAAACATTTCAAGAATGGATAAAAGCCAATAAAATATGCAATTAAATCATATTAATAAGCTACACAATTAAATAAAAAAAATTTATTTATAAAATGGATGCACTCCAAGACAAAAAAACAAAACTTTTTGAATGTGTGAAAACTAAAGGTTTTTTTTCCGGTCTATCTAGAAATAATACTATATATATAGAATTTTTAAGATCTGTTTTAAACAATTTTAGTGATTTTTGGGTGGGTAACTCTGAAGATTTTTATACAAGATTTTTTATACCTTTTTTAATAGCTAAAAAAATTCAACCTCTCTCTGATAGAAAAAAACCATGTATGATTGAGTTTATTAGAGCATTAAGACTACTTTTTAATAGTGATAGAGGATCCTTGGCGTATTTAATATATCTTATTGTAGAAAACCGAATCAAATCGAGTGATTATGAAAAATTAATAGAAATAGCTTCGGGAGGGTTTGGTAAAGTTTGGTTAGTTGAAAATGCCAAAGGACAAAAGTATGCATTGAAACAACCATTAGTAGATCCAAGTCAAATTATTTACCAAGCTGATTTATTACAACAAATAAATCAAAAAGTTCCTAATTCATTGAAACGAATTGGTTTAACCGAAAAAAATCAATTAATTATGCAATACCTAGAAGGATTTATAACGTTGGATAAATATTTAGAATTAAATCCAAATTTAGTTGATGAAATAATCAAAAAAGTGGATACAGAAATAGATAAATTACATAAAAAAGGTATTTCTCATCGAGATTTAAAACCAAAAAATATTATGGTTCATCCAGAAACTAGAGAAATAAAAATTATAGATTATGGAACTAGTTGTATAAAAAATAAAGACCTAGAGAGTTATATAACAGTAGATCATTATTTAGAATTATATCCTGAAAAAAGAGGAGAAATTGTAAATTTAATAAAATCTAAATTTGTATTACCTCGAGATTTAAAACCAGAAAATCTAGTTATTCATCCTGAAAAAAGAGAAATAAAAATTATTGGTTCAAAAAAAAATCAAAAGTTTTTATGTGGAGTTTTTCGTGGAACAACTAAAATTTTTTATCCAAACTATAATGAATTAAAAACATTTGAGGATTGGAAAAAAGCGGATAAAAATGCACAGAAAATTATTCAACAATATTACAAAGACCCTGCAAATTTAGTTAAACCAAAAGTCTCTTCCAAACAAAAAAGTAAACCTAAACAACAAAGTTTAGTTGATCAACTTGGTTCTTATTATTATGCATCTTAGAGTAAAAAGTAAAAAATTGAAAATTGATTTAAATTGATAAATCAATTCTAAACTTTAAAATGGTAGTTACTCGTTCACAAAAATCATCAGATCTTTTATCTTTACCCAATTATGATGAACCTATTATAGTTTCTTGTTCAGATATTTATTCAGCCATTCATCATGATTTATTTTCTTGCATCATGGAAACAAAACATAAAAATGATGAACATTTTCAGGAAAATAAACAAAAAGTTATTTACAATCTTTCTCAAAAATCTCGTGAATTATCCTCTTTTTTTTTACAAAAAGTGAATAGTGTAGTTACTAATGCATCTTTACGACCTTATATGGGTTGGCATTATTACGGAGTTGACCTAAAACCTTTTTTTGACAAGTTTTGTCTGTATATTCACAAGTATTGTTTTTTCAATAAGCAATCTCATGTTGAGGGAACTATTGATGCTTTATATCATCGTGACCTTTGGAATAATGATTTTTTAAATATTTCTTCTCTTGTTTCTGAGAAAGACTATGTAGTTTTGTATTATTGTAAAGATGTAAACAAGATTGATAAATACCATAGAACCAAGGCACTTGCTCAACTATATTATTTTGGAAAAATGTATGGTGTGTTTGTGGAAACTGAAAAAGTTGTATTGGTGGACAAGTCTTCATATAAAATTCTTGAAATTACTCAGCAAGATATTGATGCTATTCAAAATATGGTTCGTGATATTCGAAAAGCTAAAAAGATTGGAGACACGATTGATTTAAAAGAAATTACGAATCCAAAATATTTTCCCAATATGAAAATACAAGATTCTCTCTTACATTCCTTGAAAAAACAATATGCTTTTCAATGGGGTGAAATTACATCTTTATGGTGGTGTAGTGATATTCATCGACAAAAGATGATTGAACAAGGCATTTATAGTTGGCGAGATCCTCGTTTTACACCCCAATTGTTGGCTACTTTTGATTCTAGATGGAATAGTTCTGAAAAACAGAGAATTTTGAATAGAATTTTACAAACGAATCGACAAGATTCATCGTCACCCGATTTTCAATGGATTATTTTTGAGGACGCTTTTCCAATGGAAATAAAAAGTAAATGTATTTTTATTGATTTTGAATACTTGTCTAATATGAATGATCTCCTTTATATGGTTGGAGTTTATATTCCAGAAACTGGATACAAAGTTTTTTGGGCAAAAGACTTGACGATTGAATCAGAAAAAGATTTGATTAAAGAATTTTATACTTTTATTTCAGAGTTACAAGATACAACTATTTGGTATTGGTATGCTGAGAAAACAAAATGGCAAAAACGTTGTCACATTCACGAGTTAGTTCAAGAATCAAAATCAGCAGATACCTGGGAAGATTTGTGTGAATTAATGACTCAAGGAATTTCTGTTTATGGAGCCACCAATTATAAACTTAAATCCATTGTCAAGGCATTTTCGAACCATGGCAAAATTCCATTTTCTTACTCGGACTTGGATTGTCAAGACGGTTTGGAAAGTATAGAGTTTGCAATGAATTATTTCAAAACTCGTCTAGAAAAGGATAAAGTGTCTTTGGAAAAATATAACCAATTAGATTGCGAAGCACAATTTCATATTTTTAAAACAGTTTTGGAAGAAAAAAAATGAATCTACTAATTATAAACATGACTTTTCAAAACGTAATTCTCATTGTTTCTTTTAATTATGCAAATTGTCTTGTTAATATACCTTTTTATCAACAATATTATCAACCATTTTTTAAAAATCTAATATTTTATTGTTCAGCACAATTCGAAAATTTAAACGCAAAATACACTGATTTTAGCGGTAGCGAAATTAAAAAATATAACGTTCATTATATTGATTATGGAAAAGGTGGTGCTACGACTCAAAAAATTTTTGTTCATTTTTATTCCAACTATAAGGAATTAGTAAATGAATCTTCCGGACTTTTTTACACTTCTGATGATAATATATTGAATCTAAATTTATTAAAAGAGTTTAATGTCGAAAACATAATATATCCATGGGAAAATTTACATAATCTTTCTTTCTATAAGAATGATCCTTGGGCTTGGTGGAAAACCCCTCATGGTTGGGATGCGATACACAGTTTAGAAAAAGATTTAGAATACAAGAAATTTAATATTACAAAATATGCCAAACAAATTGCAGATTTTTTCTATTTGCCAAAAAAATATTTGACCTCGAATTTATTTGAATTGCTTCATTTATTTTCTAAACATCAAGTATGGTTAGAAATAGCAATTCCCACAATTATATTTAATATCGAACCAAATCGTAAAGCTTATTCAAATTTAAAATTTAAATGGATTCCTAATGAAAAACAAGATGAAATAATTGATGAACAAAAATTAAAACAGTATTTTATGGATGAAAAATATTTGACTATTCACCCGCTTAAGCTTTATAAAAATCCTGAACTAAAAGAACTTTTGCTCAAAATTCAGTAAAAATACATAAATATTAGTTCCATGATAAACACAAAATTTAGCGTCTTCTAAACCTTTTTTATTCCATGTTTTTGAATTTCCTCTACGCTCATAAAACGCATAAACAGTTGTAAAATCTTTGGGAACATTAATGGACTGATGTTGACAAAAATAAGTCGACATTCTACAACCAAATTTAAAATCTGTTGTAATATATGCCAAATATGGTTTATTTTCTAGAGTTTCATTTGGATGGTAATAGAAAAACAATTGATTAAGAGGCTTTATCAAGTTTGCTAATGGAATTTTAGAAAAACGTTGAGAAGAAAAATTATGAAAAGAAAGTAATGTAGTTTGTATAATATGTTCGGGTTTGTAGGTAAAGTCCGATACATAAGAAAAGTAAGAAGGAATTTCCGTAATGTCTTTATAATCCAAAAATAAATTTGTTTTAGTTACTGAAAACCATTGAAGAAAATAAAATAATTTTCTTTCCAAATTACTTGGTAGCAATAATTTTCCGTTTTTATAAATACTGGGATTTAATGATAAACGAGGATGTATTTGTTCTATAGAATTATAAGGTAACTCTGACATTGGAACAAATTGTACCATGTTTTCAAAAAACTGTGTTATACTGGTTCCAATATTGAATAAAGTAATTTTTGGTAATAAATCTTTCATAAATATGGAAAAATAAAATAAGCAAAAATCTTTTATTGCATTAACCAATCTAATATTATTTTTTGTCATTATTAAATTTTTTCCATTGTTTTTTAACAAATTTACAATTTCCAAAATATCAGAATCTTGACTTTTTGTCAACGAGGAGATATTTTGTTTAGTTAATAAATCTTGTTGACCACGAGAACTACATAAGAAAAATAACAAGGCAAAATCTTTTACTACCAAAACTATATTTTGACGATAATTATAAATTTTGTGAATAACAACTCCTTTAGATTCCAAATATTGTTTAACTACAGAGTATTTTGGCATAGGTAATTCTTCTGGATACATTGGTTTGTTAAAAGGAGCTACTGGTTTTTGAATCAATACTGGAAATTTTTCCTCCAAAATAATGATTCTAGTTTTTCCATAACAATCAAATATTTGATGCGAGATTAAACTAGAAAATCTACAATTCTCAGGAATCACAACAGGTGTTTGTCCAGAAAAAGAACCAAATGTATGTAATAAAAGTTTTTTATATTCTGGATAACAATCTAATTCATATTCAATATCATTAGAACTTTCCCTAGAAATAATTAATTCGTATTTAAAAATTTCTGGATATTCAATTAAAAAGACTATTGGTCTTTTTTGGATAATACTCCAAAATGTATAATAATATTCCTTGTAATTTTTTGGTCTCAAAATATCTGTTTTTCTTTCTTTATCATCAATGTGTTGAGTGAATACAAAAATATTTACATTATAAAACTCTTCCAAAATACGTATAAATCGACTAGCTTCTATTCCTATATTGGGATCTTGTAAAATTTGTATAATTCCTTCTACACCAATATCAAAATTTTGTTGCATACCAACTTCTAATGTCGATTGTAAAATTTTTTCTCTTAATTCGCGAGGTGATCTCATCGTATCTTTCTTTAAAATTTTTGAATGTCTATATTCTAAACAACCAACTAAAGAATCATATTTCCATCGATTCGTTCCAACTCTGGTAAATTTCAAACTTGGTTCTAATAAATTCATAAACTGTTCTAATTTGACAGGAAGAGGTCCTTCTTGACCAATAAAATTTGCAATACGATAAATAGTATTCAAGGGTGTCGCTTTTTTTTCAGTTTTAAATGTAATGGGTTTATCAAAATATTCAAAATATCCATGTTGGATAAAAAATTCTATATTTTTACTTTTTTCAATATTATCCTCCACATAGCTTTTTGTATAACAGCATGGTGCATAACCAAAAGGATGCCCTTTTTTATTGACAGTAATTAATCCAGGATAAGGAAATTCGGGATGAGGACAACCATACCATGTTGGTTTAAAATCACGAAATTCGACAGGAGGAAAAAGTAATTTTTTATCTAGAGTTTTTGTAATTGCCGTCTTTTCACTTAATACTATAGGAGCTTTTGGGAATTGACAAGATCGACTAAATCCTCCGTGGAATATTTTAGACGAAAGACTTTTAACTCCAGATAAAGATGGATCCTTTTCTATTGGAGTAATAAATGGTTTGAAAGACGGATTTAGTTTTTTAAATATTACCACTTGGTCATTGAATAAATTTTCATATAAATAAACTAATTTACCCAAGACTCGTTGAAATGTTCGCACCATTTCCAAAGTAGCAGATCGAATTACTTTTACATAAATGGTGTACTTTTCTTTTTTTGTAACGGGTGATAAAATGGCGGTCAAATCTCCAAACCTAGATATTATTTTGTTCCATCCGCCGACATGAATTTCTTCGTTTGTTTTTTCGTGTCTTTTACCATAATCATGGAAATAAAGAAATACACTTTTTCCTCTAGAAATTTTATCTGTATCATTCACCTTGAAAAATTTAAAAAATAGAGGATGATTCATACAAAGATTGGAGAATATGGAAGAGTCAAAGGGATGAATTTTTAAATCTATTGTAAATTCTGCTACAATTCCCATTGAAATGGGAGCTTGTATTCTTTGTGTTTCAATTTTCAAAAAATCCATCAACATCTCTCGAGAAGAAATAGTTGATTCATTTTCCAAAACACATTGAATTTGTATTCCTTTTGCTTTATTTTCAAGATAAAAACATAGTCTTCCATCTTTATCCAAAATACGGAGACATTCCAAATTATCAATGGCGATTTCTTCATTTTGAGTGCTAGTAAAGCCCTGATCCACAAGGTATATTTTATAAAATTGTTTATACTTTGCAATGGGATAATCTACATTTAAAATTAATTTATCAAATAATATTCCTGTCGTATCTTCGGTTGTTACTTTGAATGATTCGACCTTACCTACTATTTTTTCATCATGAATAGGAATAACAGTTAATGTTTCATAACTCATTGCCAACGTTGTCCATGACTCTGTAGATTTTACAAGAGTCGCTTTTTTATTGATAAAATTCTTAATTTCAGTTATCAACCACTCTTTGTTCCATATTTGTTTCATATATTTTTTATCGGCTCGTTTTTTATTCTCATCATCAATAATGGATTCGCCAAATATACTCAAATCAGGGAGATTATCTATTTCAGTTTGTAAAAGAATTTGTAATTGGTCCAAGACTCTTTTTTGATTTTCAGTAACATCTACAGTTCGTTTCATTAAGAAAGGAAACTTTTCCAACATTCGAAAAATTATATATAATTTTAAAAACAAGAATAATTTAACCCCGTAACTTTTAGCACATTGATACATTGCTATTAATGGAGAGACTAAAACAGGAACAGCCATTTCAGCTACAGGAGCCTTTGGAACCAATTTTTTACCAATGGAAGGTCTTCTTATAGGGGCTTTTACTTGTTTAATTTCTAAAAATAATTGATAAAGGTTCAAAAATTTGTCCAATTTTAAAAAGTTTTCCTTGAAAAATATAAAACTGGAGAAATTTCCACTCGCCAGAATAATTCTAAATTTTATATCTAAAATAGAATCTAATTCAAACGTTGGAATGGTGATCGTTTTTTTTTCTAAAAGACAATCCAAAGTAAATGTTCTTTCCTTTTTTTTTTGCTGTATAAATTGTTGTTGTTGAAATTGTTGGCTTTGTTGATTATCTAAGAATGAAAGTAATGAATCTTCTTGTTGTTGCTGGTCTAAAAATTTTTGTTTCAATTGTAAAAATTGTTCTTGTTGATCACTAGATCGGTCATCTTTAGCGAGTAAATAATTATATCTAGATCTCTGCATTTTATTAAAAATATTTTTTATTTAAAATTGATTTTCAAAACAACTATAAATTAAAATTTATTTAATAAAATGTATCAAGATTTCTTTAATGAATATTATAAAAAAAATAAACCATTAGTGCTTGGTAATTCCATTTTAACTATATCTATTTATCCCATTGAAATAATTTTTTTATCGTGGTTGTCTGGTATGATTTTTATTTACATCAAGCAAAATAGTATAAGTAAATTTTGGTTATATTTGACACTTTTTTTTATTCTTTTTTTGGTGATTATAATTTTGTACTATTTTTCAGAGTATCTTGATGCGCAAATTGTTCCTTCTATGCATACATTTGTAAGAAAAAAAATTTATGAATTAACAACCAATAAACAAATAGGAATAAACACTATTGAAAATGGAGAAATGATTACCAAGTTGTTAAAAGTTCCTCATTACATGTTTATGAATTATATGAATTTGGTAACATTTATTATACCTTTTTCATTTGCAATTCTATTTTTTGCAGGATACATGTTTTATATTAATTGGCGTATTGGAGTAATAAGTATAGTATTTTTTATAGTGTTTGCAATAGGTTATATTTTATTTTACCGAAAATTAAGTAAAAATAGTTTTAAACGTTATTATATGGAAAATGTGATTATGAATGAATTTGAAGATGTATTGAAAAACAATGAAAATATTGTTCTTAACAGTACTTTTGATTATGAAAAAGAACGATTATTTAATCAAGAATATTCATTACAGGCTTCCTTTAGAAAGGAATTGGAACAATTAAGCATTATGAAATTAGTTTTTGTAATTTTTCTTTCGATTTTCATGTTTGGTATTGTTTTTTACGCATCTCATTTAATGTTGAATAAAAAATTAGATAGTTTCAAACTAGTCATGTTGGTAACTTCAGTATTACTCATGCTTCGAAGTTTTACGAATCTTATACGTAGATGTACAGAAACAGTAGTTGAATTTGGACCTCTTATGAACGATAAAGATTTTGGAAATACAATTCAAAAAGCTTCTATACACAATGGAACAAGAAAAGATTTTTTAAAAAATTATACTCTTCAAATTGACAATGTTTCTTATTCAACAGAAAACAAAGTCATTTTACAAAATATTAATATTTCGATTCCATTCAAATCTAATGTTTTAATCACAGGAGAAATTGGAGCAGGTAAAAGCACACTTATCAAATTAATATGTGGTTATTTTCATCCAACTCAAGGAACAGTTTCATTTGATGGCGTCGATATGAAAGAAATTGATATTGAATATTTACGTGGTACTATCACCATGATGCATCAACATATTACTTTATTTAAAAGAAATGTGTTTGAAAACATATTTTATGGGCTATCATTTTCTTATGAGGAACAATTAAAAGAATTACAGAAATTAAATATTTATTCATCATTGATGAAATTTATTGATACTAAAGATTCAACTACACTATCCGGAGGGCAAAAACAAATAGTTTTACTTTTACGATGTTGGTTTAGAAAACCAAAAATTTTAATCTTGGATGAACCAACTGCCAATGTAGATCCTATTACAAAAAAAATAATTATAGATATTATTGTATCCTTAAAATCACAAATGACTATTATTTGTGTATCTCATGATGTTAGTATTTATTCTTTATTCCAAGACCATTTTATCATGGATAATGGTAGTATTTTACAAAAAAATAAAAATTGAAAATATAATTAAATCCCAAATTTTAGAAAAAAAATGACTTTAGTTGATGAATTTGAACCTTTACTACGCGTATCTGAAATGATTAGGAAATTAATTCAAGAAATTCAAGAACAAGAATACAAATCTAAACTTTGGTTTCCTCAAAAGTCTAGATAAATTAATTTTTTATTTTATTAAGCTTTTCAAAATCAGTAATGAATTTTTGAAATTTACAAGAAAAAGTACAAGAACATGTTCCAAAAATATGATACAAATAAATTTCATTCTTTAAAAGTATACTTGTAAAATTATTTTTTGGAAACTTGTATTTTTGTTGTAATTTATTGAAAACAGATATGATTCTACTACACCACATTTACATTTAAGAATTATTTTTGTGTAACATTTGTATTTTCTTTCCAATATTCATCACCATAATCATGAGTAATTTCTTCATCTTTTTTGATTGGTTTTATTGTTTTCATTTGAACTAGATAACGTTTTAAATTTTCATCATAAATGGTATTAAATTCTGAATTACTTTTATCATAAGGTTGATGATTATATAATGAGCAATCTCCAAATGCTAATAATGTCTTATCAGTAGAATCCATCGTTGAAAACACATAATTATTAATTATACTTTGTCCATTATAATCAATAGGAGAATCGAGTAAAATAGTAGGACAAGTTTCAAGAATTGTATCTGCTGGAATATCTTCCTTTGCAAATACTCCATATCCTCCAAATTCTGATTCTTTTATTTCAATTTCATATGCTTTTTTTAAAGGAAAGTGGTTTTTCTTGAGTCGTTGCATTTTTATTTTGACAAAATAAAAAAATCAAGAGTTTAACCATTCATGATTTAATAATTGATCTATAGAATAACGATGAATAGGATTTTTATCTAAACATTTCATGAGAAAGTCTTGAAATACTTCATCTTTAATATCAAAAATACATAATGGAAATTCATAAGAAGATGTTAAAAAAAGAAGAGGATACATTTGGATATTTTCCAACATGTCTTCTATATTCTGTTTACTAAATTGTTCCCATTTTGAACTAAAATACTGAAGCGTTTTCATTTTGGTTATAAATTCATACTCTTCTGATGTATTTTCATCCAAATCTTTTAATAGCTCGGGAATTTTTTTACAATAATACGAAATACTCTTATTTTTATCAATTAATTCAGATACAAACATTTCTTTTTCTGAAATTTCACAAGAATTCCACTGATTTATAATGTCAATTTTTTCTTGAATTTCACTCTTTAAAGACTCTAATTTTTTTGATTTGATAAGTTCACAAACTTTTTGAAAAGATTCTTGTAAAAAAATATTATCATGATTTAAAATAGTATTAAAATTGGATTCTCTCTCTGATAAATCTTTTTTTACTGCCTGAGGTAAGTTTAAAAAATCTTTTGAAAAAGCCCGTTCTTTTAAATACATTTCTAATAACGTAATTCCAAAAGAAAAAACATCAACATTGGCACTATAATTCATCTTATTTAGAGAATACATACAATCATACATTTCTGGAGATATATAACCTGGGGTTCCTACTAAAGAAAGACCTTCTCCATCGCATTGATTAATCGTTTCAATTTTGTTTAAATTCGCATTGGAAGAATATTTAGTAGCCACTCCAAAATCAATTAATTTATAAATATTTTCTTGATCATCAAATATAATGTTGGAAGGCTTTACATCACGATGAATGATTCCCATATCATGTAAAACTTTTAGTCCCATTAAAATATGTCTACTAAAAATTTTCAAATCATCAATACTCCAAGGATAAGAATCTTGAATCATTTGTTTTACATTGTGTTGACAAAAATCTGCAATCATAAATGCTTTTTTAGTATCACGATGACATGTAGAATAATGAATAGTTAATAAATATGGACTTTTCTTAATTTCTGCGATACGTTTTTCATTTAAACATCTTTTTAATTCCTTTTGATGCTGAATAAGATTAATTTGATAAACAGCTACAGGGTTATTTTCTGTAATATTCCAGCCAAAATAAGTTCTTTTTACAGAGCCTTCTCCACACATTTGACGAAATTTGAAATAAATTATTTGCCGATTCTTATCAATAAACCATGCATTTTTAAATTCATCCCGTGTAATTTGAATATATTTTTGAACATTTTTAAAATTAAGTGGAATGGCATAATTTTGACAAAAAAAAGTTAAAAATGTCATTTCTTCTATTTGATCTTTAAGCGCAATGTTTTCAAGGTTTTCATCTGCAATAAGAGAATTGGAAATTGTAGACCAATGTAAACCTTTTACAATCTTAAAGTTTGTGCCATCATTAACCCAGCGATGATTTTCGTCGGATTTTGTTATTTCACAGAAATTAAAAGGCATTGTAAATTGGATCAAAAAATAATTTAAAAATCCATTAGATCGTATTTTAGTTATATACATTGCACATTTTTCCATTGGATTGACAGCAGTCATCAAACTAAAGTTTTTCTATCTAGACAATTTATTAAAAAATTGTCAATTTTTCTAAATTTTTTGTTGAATTAAAAAAATTTATATAATGTAGTCAATGATTGTAAGTATTCATCAACCAAATTTTATGCCTTATCTTGGATTTTTTGATAAAATTTTAAAATCCAATATTTTTATTATATATGATGATGCGCAGTATACAAAAGAAAATTTCCAAAATAGAAACAAGATAAATAATCATGGAAAAGAACTTTTTTTAACAATACCAGTTAATAAAGATTCATGGCATTTTCCGATAAAAGAGGTTATTACGAACAAATCTACAAAAAATTTAGTTTATAAAAAACATTTAAAAACCATTGAAACCGTTTACCAAAATTGTCCATACTTTAGTAAATATATCTCACTTATTCATCGACATTATGAAATTTATTTGGAATCGGATAAACTTTTAGAATCTAATATTTACACTATAAAAACTGTTTTAGACATTTTTGGTTGGAAAGGTCAAATATTTTATTCGTCTCAACTAAATTTAACGTCCACAGATGCAACTGAAAAGCTGGTTGAAATGATTAAAAAAGTAAATGGAACGCATTATTTATGCGGTAATAGTGGATTTAATTATATGAATATAAATCTTTTTCAAGATTCAAATATTACAATTATTCCTCAAAACTTTAATCATCCTGTTTATTATTCTAAACACACTTTTTTAAAAAACATGTGTATCTATGATTATTTATTTAATAATGATAATGATACAAGTGTATTTCAAAACAATTTGGTTTTAAATATTTAAAATATTTTAAATGTATAGAAATGCATAAAATTGCTTGTATTGCGGCACATCCAGATGATATTGAATTAGGAATGGGAGGATCCGTATCAAAATTTATTCGTCAAGATAAAAATATTCATTGTATTATATGCTTTCCAATGAATAATAATCGTAGAGAAGAATCTAATAATGCGTTACAGCATTTGGGGGTTCCGCTGACAAATATACATTATATTGATAAGAATGGATCTAAACGAGAATTAATTGGAGAAATTGATAAACTAATTCAATACATTAATCCTGATACAATATTTACTCATTTTCATGGCGATACTCATCAAGATCACCAAATGGTTAATCAATGTGTATTATCCTGCGCTAGAATGAATAAAATTAATATTATTCTTTGGGAAAATACAATGCCAGGAGGTTTAAGTGAGACTCGATTTTCTCCTGATTTATTTATAAAGTTGCAACTTTTTGATATTACAAAAAAAATTGAATCGTTTCAACATCATCATTCTCAAATAATAAAATACGAGGGTATTTGTGACTTTATATTTAACAAATCTAGTTTTTGGGGGTATCATATTAAAGAATCTCATTGTGAAGTATTTAAAATCCTAAAATTAATCATTACGGAGTAATTCACGCTCTTTGATACATGCTTCTAAAACTTTATTCAAGATTCGATTTTTCTTTAAAAATTCATTCAATGCTTGAGTATCTTTTACAAAACATAATCCTCCATAGGATAATTTTGAATCCGTTCCAGGAACAGTTGTATGCATTGGGTTTATCCAATTGTTATCAATCATAGCTTGTTTAACAATGTTATAATCACAGTTTTCAATTTTATTACATAAATCATAAATTTCATTAAAAAATTGTATCTTTACTGCATAAAAACTATTACAACATATTTTTATAGCTTCGCTTTCGTTGGAGTGAACAATAGTAATTTTGGCCTCTGGATAATTTTTTTTATAAAAATCACTAATAGTGATTAAATTTTCTGGATTGGTATTTTTTGTATATCCCAACACAATATGTTTTTGATTATGAAAATCTACGAATGCAGTTCTTGCGGTAAGAAATTCTGGATTATGAATAATTTTTAACAAGGGAAACTGTTCGGCAAAAGTCTCACAAGAAGTAGGTTCAAGAGTTGATTTAATAACTACCAATCCATGGTATTCGTGATTATTTAAAAAATCTAAATTTTCTATTATTGCATCTTTATTATATTCTTTTTTTTCTTCATCAAATAGAGTCGGTAAACATAAAAATATAATATCACTTGATAAACAATCTAATAATGTATTATTTGAACTTTTATACTTATCATAAGACATTGTAGAAATATTTTTCAAATTAAAACTTTGTAAAATACTATTTCCTACAAATCCTAAACCTGAAATGGCTATTTTCATTACTATAACTTGACAATAAAATTTAAATTTTAAAATTTTATTTCTAATTAATA
>Ga0114973_10001244_pt1 | contig 19114 bp, 40 predicted proteins | sample M_140807_MF_Meta_FD_87025 | JGI IMG/M metagenome (GOLD analysis project Ga0114973, IMG submission 87025) | Freshwater microbial communities from Lake Montjoie, Canada to study carbon cycling - M_140807_MF_MetaG | ecosystem: Environmental > Aquatic > Freshwater > Lake | place: Lake Montjoie...
GACTGAATTAAATGATCTTGTGCAAGTAAAACGTCTTACATATGACAATAGAAACATTACTATCAATTGTGTTGTAGAAGGATTAGCTCATTCAATATCCGCAGATAACTGGAGAGTTAGTTACTTCACATCTGTAGTTGATCCGTATACGATTACGATTTAGGGGAAATAATGCCACTTTGTCCACAAATCACAATTACTCCAATTACAGTTACTTCAACTGGAATGACTCAAACGTCTATTATTCCTATTGTGGCTGCAACAACAGAACAAACAGATGATCTGCAAATTGAGATCAATACTATTGAAACATCTGTTAATGGAAAAAACCACATCTACCGCCAAGCAACTGCTCCTGATGGAACAGTTTATCCTTTAACTGAAGGTGATGTTTGGTTTGATACTGATGATGGAAACAAGCAATACTATTGGACTGGTACTGCTTGGGTTTCTGTGCAAGATCTTGGAATTGCAGCAGCAGAAGCAGGAGCAGCGGCTGCCGTTTCTGCGGCAGCAGCAGCCTCGGCAGCAGCGGCATCAGCAACCGCAGCAGCGGCAGCAGCGGCTTCAGCAGCAACCGCAGCACAAACAACAGCCGATGGTAAAAATAAGATCTACAGACAAACAACAATGCCAACTACAGGTCCTTTTACAGAAGGTGATCTTTGGTTTGATACAGATGACGATAATAAGTTTTACCGCTATACAAGCGGTGCATTTTCCGCTTTTACTTTAGGCAATGAAGCACTTGCTTCTTTATCTGCAAATAAACTTACAGCTGGAACAATTGATGCTTCTGTCATTACAGTCTCAAATATAAACGCTGGTAATATTTCAACAGGATCACTTGCAGCAGATAGAATAGCTGCAAATACAATTACTGGTGCAAAATTAGTTGCAGGCACTATTGAAGCTGTTTCAATTGCAGCTAATACTATTACCGGAGCTAAACTTGCCGTCGGAACCATTGAGGCAGTTTCAATTGCAGCAGGAACAATTACTGGTGCAAAAATTGCTGGTTCAACAATTACCGCTAGCAATATTGCAACCGCAACAATTACTGCTGATCAAATTGCAGGCGCAACAATTACGGCAGCAGAAATTGCTGCAGATACAATTACAGCAGCAGAAATTGCAGCAGGATCAATTACAGTTGACCGCTTAACCGCAGGTACTTTAACTGCTTTTACACTTAGAACTTCATCAGGAGCACGTCGAGTAACTGTATCTGCTTCTACAAACTCAATTTCATTTACAGAGTCCAGTTCAACTGTTGGACATATTGGTCCAGCTTCTACAGCTGGTATTGTTATGCACTACGGTTCAACATTTGATCCTGCTGTGACAACGTATCCTAATGCTTATGTATCTTCTGGTGATGCTCGTATTGCTTTTAGCTCTACAAAGTATGTTCAAGTTAGTACAACTGGCGTAGTAATGAATGGAAATGTTTATACACTAGATGCTTTTTATAATCAAGATTCATCTACTAGTGCTAACGCAGCAAATACGCGAATGGACACGGATGGACGCACACGACGAAGTACTGCTTCTAGCGCTCGTTTTAAGGAAGACATCGTTGATCTTTCAACAGTTGCTGATCTAAATCCAAATGGGTTGTTTAATTTGCCGATTAGAGCTTTTAAGTTTAAGTCTGATTATTTAGATGCAACTGACAACAGATCAGGAATTCTTGTGCCTGGACTAATTGCTGAAGAAGTTGCTGAACACTATCCTATTGCTGCAGATCGTGGTGCAGATGGATTAGTTGAAAACTGGAATGAACGCTTTGTAATTCCAGGTATGTTGGCTTTGATTCAAGATCTAAACGCACGTATCAAAACACTCGAGGGGAACGCAAATGGATGACGCAACAGAACTAGACATCAATGTTGTTATTGCTGTACTAAGAGAGCAGATTGGTCTGCTAGCTTTGGACAAAGCAATGTTGACGGCTAGAGTGGGGGATCTCGAATTAAAACTCAAGGAGAAGAATGACTGTGAATGACTGGGCTGCTTTAATACTTGCGGTCATATCGATACTAGGTTCGTTTGTAATTGCCATACGTTGGCTAGTTAAACACTTTCTAAATGAATTAAAACCGAACGGCGGATCTAGTCTAAAAGACTCTGTTGCAAGATTAGAAACTCAAATGGAATTAGTAATAGCAATGTTGACTCTAGGGGGCAAGGATGAAAAGCCTAAAAGAAATAGCAAGTAGTTATATCGGTTATACCGAAGGCACAAATAATGACACGGTTTTTGGCAAATGGTTTGGACTAAACAATCAACCTTGGTGTGCAATGTCCGCATCTAAGATCTACCATGAAGCCGGTTTAATAAGTCAAGTGGCACCAAAAGCTAGGCCAAAAGGCTATGCTTCTTGTGACGAATGGCTTAAGTATTTAACAAAAAACAATCAATTAGTACCAATCGGACAAGCACAACAAGGAGATCTTGTTTTCTTTCAGTTTGATACTGACGCTCAACCAGATCACGTAGGAATTGTCCAATGGCACAATACAACCTTGAAATACTTAAATGTATGGGAAGGTAACACGTCGGACAGTAGAAACGGAAGTCAATCTAATGGTGACGGGTTCTATCTAAAACGCAGAAAGTACGATACAATTATGGCAATTGCACGTCCAAAGAACTAAAGGAGTGTCATGAAACTTAAGCCAAAGCATAAAGCAGCAATTAAATCTTACCTTAGAGCAGTAGCAGCATCTGGTATTACTGTACTTCTAGCGATTGTAGGAGACATGAAACCTGAGTATGCAATCCTACTTGGATCTATTATTGCTCCAATCGTTAAGTCAATTGATCCAAAAGAAAAAGAATTCGGTATAGGAAGTAACTAATGATGAGCTCGGGGGACTTATCAAAAGCAATCAATGATCTTTTGAATGAACAGATCAAACCACTTTGTACTGTTGGCAAGATTAAACTAGAATTACTTCCATCTGATGCTGATGCCTTAGAAAACTTAATTCAATCTAAAGTTACTATTATACAAATTGTTAACCTTCTCAGAACACACGGTTTTCAATTAGGAAATACTGTACTCACAGTCCATCGTAAAAAACAATGCCCGTGTTTTAGGACCACATGACTCTATCTGACGACGCTAAGAAACTGCAACTAGAAGTAGACGAATCAGTTTCAGAACTTCGTCAGACACTTGTACGAACGCAAAAAGAATTATCTAAAGCAAAACAACGTACCGAAGAATTAGTAGAAGCCACAATCCAAGCATGTAAAGATGCAACTTTGGCTTTAGGACCAATGAAGTCTATTGAAGGTCCAAAACCTGATAAACGCCGCAAGAGAGCAGAAGTTGCTTTATGGCATTTGACTGATTGGCAAGGAGCAAAAGTAACTCCTAGTTATAACTCAGAAATCATGAGAACTAGAGTTATGGACTTTACAATCAAGGCGACTAAAATTACTGAAATACAGAGACAAGATCATCCAGTCAATGATGTTGTAGTTTGCTTTGGCGGAGATATGGTCGAAGGTTTGTTTAACTACCCAGCTCAGTTATGGGAAATCGATCTTAGTCTTTATGACCAATACATCACTGTAAGTCGTTTAATTGTAGATGTAGTACGACAAGCATTGGCAGTTTACCAAAATGTAACTGTTATTGCAGAATGGGGAAACCATGGCAGAATCGGAAACAAAAGGGCGGATGTACCGAAGTCTGATAATTTTGATCGTATGTGTTATGAGCTTGCGCGTCAGTTATTATGTTCTGAAGAAGCGACTGCTAAAAGACTAACATGGGATCCACGTCATGGTGTTGAAGATATTCAACGCATTGAGATTGGCAATTATCGAGCTTTGCTTATGCACGGCGATGAAGTTGGTAGATCTGGTTTTGCTTCTCCGGCCGGATGGCAAGCAGCTGGAAACCGTTGGAAAGCCGGAGCGTACGACTGGGAATTTCAAGATATTTACCTCGGTCATTACCATCGTCATGCACAAGAACCACTTTCAGATGGTCTTGGATCTGTATATTGGACCGGTTCAACAGAGTCCGATAACCGCTACGCAAGAGACTCTATGGCCGCCTCGGGTGTTCCTTCTCAAAGATTGCACTTCATTGATCCCGAACGAGGCCGTGTCACTGCTTGTTATCAAGTTTGGTTAGACTAATGGATCGCAAAGAGATCTTAGAAGAAGCAACTCGTTTAATTTATAACGATCGTCAAACAGATTATGGAACTCCGCAAGAAAACCATGATCGTATTGCAAAGCTTTGGAGTGTAGTTTTAGGCATTACCGTAGAACCTTGGCAAGTTGCGTTATGCATGAATCAAGTAAAAGTTGCTCGGTTAATTCAATCACCTGAGAAATTAGATGGTTGGATAGATGGAGCAGCTTATATGGCCATTGGCGGAGAACTAGCTACGGAGGAAGAATGACAACACTCATTGCATTTCAGCATGATGATTATTGCATCATTGCCGCAGATACGCAAACTACTGGTTATGACATGAGAGCTGATTGTTCTCCAATGGGCAAGATCGCAGAGAATGGCAAATATTTAGTTTCAGCTGCAGGTTTAGTACGAGGCATGAATCTGATCCAACATGCTTTTAATCCACCAGCTCCTCCAAGATCAAAGAATCTAGATAAGTTTATGGTAACTCAGTTTGTGCCAAATCTACGAAAAACCTTTGGAATCTCAGGTTACGACATTAAATCTGAAGGCTTTCCATCATCGTTTGAGAATGATTTCATAGTTGCTGTCCAAGGAACATTGTATTTTATAGATGAAGTCTATGGATTAGAAAAGACAAAAGACAAAGTTTATTGCACGGGAACTGGCGCAGCATTAGCTCTTGGAGCTGCTCATGCATTAGGAATTGATGAAGTAGATGAATACGAAGATGCAATTGATATTCTAGAACAAGCGGTCAAAACTGCCATTCGATTTGATATCAATAGTGGTGGACAAATACAAGTAGCATTACAAACAAAAGCTGGAAAGAATCACATTGCATTCTTAGATTAAAAGAACAAAAAAGAAGCCCCTGCCTTTCGGCAGGGGCCTTTTTCTTTTTGTCTTAGCGAACCATCTCCAAAACTCGATCTGAGAGAGATGTTCCTTGATTCATCATGAATCGCTCACCAGCCGCAAAGTCATTGGCTAAACGAGTTGTGCGGGTCCATTGTTCGTACTCTGTGAAAGCATTAACAATTCCCCATGCTGTTCCCTTAATGTTCTCCTGAGTTGGTCCATTCCAAATACCTAGAAGAGTCTGCTGACGTTCACGAACATTGTTCTGCTGACGCTCAGTCATGTTGTTTTCATCTAGAGGAAGAACATCCTTGACGATTGACCAGAAGTCAGAGTTAGCAACTTTCTTATCGAATAGAGAAGATGAAAGAAGGTTGAATTCTTCATTTGACTTAAGAACAACACCTAGAGTTTGACGAACATCTTCGATCTTGACATTCATACGAGCTGAATGGCGGAAAGAGATAGAAGAAGCATTAGTCCAACGTGTCATTCCATTTTTGCAGATTAGACGGAGGTACTTGATTTCGAAGCGAAGTGAATCTGTTCCATCGTGAGTATTTGATGCAACTAGAAATGCTTCGACTGGATCAACATTCTTAAGAGTAAGATCAAGAGTGTCTGGAAGCTTTGCAGCCATGAAGATCTTCTTGCCACCGCGTAATTCACCAGCTGACTGGTAAATTGCACCGGCTTCATACATAACAGAATCCACAATGTTCACAATGTCGTTGTTCTGGACAATTGTATATGTAGGAGAAGTGATACCTAGAACAGAAGCTGATCCGTCCTTATTGACACGAGTTGTAGCAACTTTGTCTTCAAGTTTGACGATTGTTACACCGTCATTGTTAATTGCTGTAGTTGAAAGTGGAGTGTGTTGAACTTCCCAATCAAGATTTGCATTCTCAAGAACTTGAGCTGCAGAGATTTGCTCGTCACTTGAATTCACCCATGTTGCGGTGCTAATCCATGGAGCCTTGCGACGTGCTGCGTTCTGGATTTGTACTGACATTATTTCCTCCTGGCGATTTATTCTGATGGACTCATCAGCAGTGTCATTTAACACTGGACACTCCTTGCGGAGTGTTTCGTCCTAATTAAACTTTACTAATAACTCTGGGGCAAACTTATTTGCGCAAGTTTGTCCAATTGCAAAACAACCTTGTGAATTTTTTTCATCGCTATTTGGAGCAATGACTTCCCATGAAGTATTAACTTCAAAGAAAAGTGGATTTTTACCAAGCGCACGACCACATTCAGTGCATAGATCTCCAATTGAATCCAAAGCTTTGCGATTGCTTGGAGCTGAAGAACCTACATTGTACTTGTATGTTGTTGTTGACATTTTTTCCTCCTGGCGGTTATGGCAACCGGTTGGTTGCTCATAGGTACATTCAATACTGTCCACCGTCATTTGTACACTCTATTGAATAAGATCTTATGGGAACCTTTTGACACCTTTTGGAGTCCGTTTAGTCCAGATCGAGCGGCCAGGTTTGTCCCAGGACCACGGACATATAAATCCGAGTATATTTATACTCACCACAAATGGACCCGCGTCCTGGTGGATCCTGGCGGTTTTGGCTAACTTATGTGCCACCGGCCAGAACAAATGTTCTGATAAATAAGATCTTTTAGAAACATTTCTACAAATGATGGTTAAATGTCCACAAACAGTGTATATTGATCCTATGAGCAACCGCTCATACTAACCGCCAGGAGAATCAAATGAACACAATGTCACAAGAACAAATCAATTGGAACTACACATGTGGACTTCCAGTTAAATTCCTTCTAACAAAAATTGTTCTCAATTATGTTGAAGGTCGTTCATCAAAAGAAGAATACGCTGAATACTACAGCCGCATGACACAAGATCAAAAGCAAACTGCAGATGACTTAGTAATGGAAATTGCAATTGCTACAAAAAATGAGATGATCTAATGTCATCACTAATTCAAGACATCATCAAAGTTGCAAAAGTTTCTGAAAAAGAAGCTCTTGAAATTGAAAACGTAATCATGCACAACTTTGATCTAGATTCATCAGAAGCATCTCAACGCACGATTAACTCAACAATTCGTGAAGCTGTCCGCTTTATGAATATGAAATGTAATCATCCAAAAGGAACTCAACATGTTTGGGAGTGTGTTAAATAATGAGTGATTGTCCGATGTGTGGACGCAAAAGTGACAATTTGCAAAATCGTTGGTATCAATATGACAACGGTCAGCGTTTCATTGCATATGTATGCAAGAAATGTGCTGAATTGCACGACAAACTAGCGGATCAAAAAGTCCGCAGTGTATAATGGTCCAGTACCACTAACCGCCAGGAGGAAAAATGAAATACGAATATAACGATGGCGGTAGATCCGAAGCAGGATATAAAGGATCTACTAGCGATTGTGTTGTCCGCGCTATATCTATTGCTAGTCAAAGACCTTACAAAGAGGTTTACGATCTAGTTAATAGTTATGCGTCTAATGAATACAAGTCCAGAATTAGCAAAAAATCTAATGCTAGGACTGGAGTACGTAAAAGTACTATAAGAAAAATGATGCAAGACTTAGGATTTGTCTGGACTCCAACAATGAAAGTTGGATCTGGTTGCAAAGTCCATCTTGTAGAATCAGAACTACCAGAAGGTAGACTTGTGGTGCAGGTTTCTAAACACATCACGGCAGTTCTGGACAAAGTTATACATGACACTTATGATCCATCAAGAGATGGAACTCGGTGCGTCTATGGATATTGGAGATTGCCATGACTGTAAAAACAGGAAGATTAAAGTGTGCCGCTTGCGGATCTGATGCCATGGTTTCCAGTAGAGTATACAGTGGAATGCCGCGATGGGTTTGCGTTGTTCCGATATGCATAAACTCTGAGATTGCTTGGGATTTGGATGAATCAAATGACTTGTAATCTATGCTACGGCAAAGGATATATCTACCATTCCCATCACGAAGAATACGATGTGGAAGTCTGTTCTTGTCAAGAAACAAAGGAGACTAAAGATGAAACTAACTAAACGTGGCAAGCAAGTGAGAGCGGTGTTGATCTTGATTGGTCTATGGGCTATTTGGCAAGTCTCTGGACATCTTTGGTGGGTTGAAGATCATTACTGTTGGGGAGAAATGGTTGAATGTTACTTTCCAAAATAATAGACGACCAACCGGAGAACCGCCAGGTAAACCGGTTGATCGCTTGCGGATTATACATTGTATTTGCAGTGTGTGTTATGTCCGATTATGAAACGAAACAAATCAATGATACAATGGTCACTACGGACAGATTAGGATATACGAATGACAACTGAAAATAGTAGAAAGTCCCTTACTACAGGGCAAGCTGCAAAGCTCATTGGACGCAACTCACGGACTGTTCGTCGTTGGGTTGATCTTGGAAAAGTTGAAGGTTATAAAACACCTTCTAACTTACGTTACGTTTATCAAGATGCATTAGATGCCTTGATGAATGGAACCAAAAGCTAACTAACACAACGACTAGGAGGCAACTATGTTTGTGTTTAATTACGCTGTATCTATCCGCCGTCAGAGGAACAATGTCTGAAGGTCATGGCAATCGCTGTAGCCTTTTTATTGGTAACACCAAACGCAAATGCGGTGGACTATAAATCAGCAGCAGCAAGAGTTCCAAAAGATCAAATTGCTTATGCAAAATGCATTAGTCATCACGAATCTAGAGGGAACTACAAAGCAGTAGGAGATGAGTCTTCAGCCAGAGGACGATGGCAATTCTTAGATGATCAGTGGAGACACGGATTGTCTTTTATGGTTGCAAACAGATTAGTAGATTACGGAATGCCTAAGTCTAAGACCGAGAAGCTGGTGAAACACCTGCAATCAAAGTCCATAGATGCATGGGAACCGATCTACCAAGATGTAGGATTTGTAGCAGCGTTGAATGCAAAGTACCATTGGTCCGGTTGGACACATTGGGCAGTCAACTCTAAATGCAATGAATTAGTACCCAAATACCTAACACGAAAGGCATAAAATGTCAGAAACCGCCAGGGAATGGTTTGAACCACGCCAATTATCTTTATTGGCAGATCCAATTGATGAACAGTTTAACAAGTTTCATCATCAGAATCCGCACATCTATCGTCAACTAGTTGATCTAGCATACCAATGGAAAAATGCTGGACACGATATTTGTTCGATAGATTTGCTGATTAACAAACTAAGATGGGAGATTGGTATCCGTTCAACGGGGGACCAATTTGCTATTTCAAACAATTACGCTAGTCGTTACTCAAGACTAATTGAGGCAAACGAAAAAGATCTTGCTGACTTCTTCACCAAGAGAACGTTGAAAAGCTCATGGGACTAGAAAGAATTGAAACTAAGCGTGGCCACAAGTATGAACTAGATGGTCAACCTGTAAAAGGTGTGACAACTCTTATCGGTTCTGGTATGCCTAAACCTGCACTTCCTTATTGGAGTGCCAAATTAGTTGCAGAATATGTCTTTGATAATTTTGCAAACCTTCCAAACTTAATGACTCGTGAACGAGAAGAAGCTGTTAAGTTCCTAAAAATGATTCCTTGGAATCAACGAGACAAAGCCGGAGCACGAGGTACAGAGATCCATTCAATTGCTGAAACTATCATTCATGGTGGAGAAGCGGAAGTTGCTGGTGAGTTTGCTCAGTACGTTGATGGCTATGTAGAATGGCTAGATCAATGGGAAGTAATTCCCGTATTGACTGAGAAAGTTGTAGCAAACCGTATTCATGGTTATGCAGGAACTTTTGATGCCATTCTAAAGTTTGGCAGCGGTCCATTAACTGGCAAAACTTATCTTTGTGATTGGAAGACAAGCGCTGGCGTTTACGGAGAAATGGCAATGCAAATTGCAGCCTACGCAAATGCTGATTTCTATCTTGACGAAGAAGGTAATGAAGTACCTATGCCTGAGGTTGATGGATTAGGAATTGTTCATGTGTCACCAAACGGCACAACGTTTCATGAAGTGACAGATGTTGATCTTGCATGGGATTCGTTTCTAACTGTTATTGATTTGGCAAACAGATTAGAACACATTGAAGGTTTGTTAATACAACTAGGGGGATTAAATGGACAAGCGTCTTGAAAATTATGTAGATGTACCACAAAGAATTAAACTGTTCTATGAGAAGTATCCAGAAGGTTCACTACAAATGGATCCTGATCTGCAATTTCAGACAGTTGGAGATCAGATCATTGTGATTGGTAGAGCTTACGCTTACCGTCATCCTGGAGATGAAAAGCCTGGCATTGGCACAGCTCAAGAGTATTTGCCAGGAAAAACTAATTTTACCCGTGGTAGTGAGATCCAAAACCTTGAGACAAGTTGCTGGGGCAGAGCAATCGGAGCTTTAGGCATAGGCATAGATAAAGCAATTGCAAGTAAAGAAGAAGTTGAACTTGCAATGGAACGCAACAAACCAGAAAAGGTAATGATGAAACGTGCAAATCCTGGTCTGAAGCAAATAGTAGAGTTGCTAGGAACACAAGGCATCACGGAGAAGGATGCGATCCTAGCGGCAGTACGCGGTCTAATAAACCGTGAAATAAGTTCGAGCAATGAACTAACTGATGATGAGATTGAACTTATCATCAAAAACCTGGCGGTTGTTGGTTCATGACTCGAATGTCTTGGGATAAATATGGATTGGAGATTGCGAGAGCAGCCTCCTATCGCAGTGAAGATCCATATCTAAAAGTCGGTGCATGTGTTCTACGCGGGGACAGAAGCATTATAAGCATCGGCTACAATGGGGCTGCGCCTGGCGTCGATATTCCTTGGGGAGATAGAGACGCTAGGCGCGGTTTTGTAATACACGCAGAGGTGAACGCATTGCGGTATTGCACACCAGATCAAACAAAGGGTGGATATTTGTACGTGACTCATCACCCTTGTTCTGAATGCATAAAAGTAATCGCCAGTTATGGAATTGCAAATGTTATGTATTCTGATTTGATAGATGTAGCAGTTTACGATCTATCTTCAATTGCCGAATTGGCAAAAGCTTTTAACATTTCATTAAAACAGGAGGTAAAACAATGAGTTCATTACAAATGATTTTAGACAATCAAAGAAAATTGCAATTAAAATCGTATGGAGTAGATGTATCTACTTTAGACGGAGAAGAAAGATCAGCTTACATTCGAAATATGTCTTTGGCATTAACAGATGAACTGCATGAAGCATTGAATGAAACCGGTTGGAAACCATGGGCGACAAGTAGGCATCTAAACAGAGCAGCTTTTGCTGGAGAAATGATTGATGTTCTGCATTTCTGGGTCAATTTAATGCTAGTTGCAGGAGTAACTGAACAAGATATTCTTGATCTTTACTTTGCAAAGGCAGATAAAAATGCCAAGCGTCAGCTGAATGGGTATGACGGTGTCGACGGTAAGTGCAAAACTTGTGGACGAGCATTTGATGATGGTGCCGTTCTCTGTACTCCAATTGCTTGTGAACACATAGAATGAAATACGTACTAGATGATGTAGTAACATCTTTCACTGATCGTATTGCTAGCCATAGATCTGCTTGGCCTCGTATGCAAAAATGCATGGTCGATGATGCTCTTAATACTAAATCTGAAATTGCTTTTGGCAATGATCAGCTTGTTAAAGAGGACACATGGTTAGTATCAAGTCCTATGGAATTCAAAGGTGAAGTCTTTAATTTATTTGGCGGTTATACAAAAGAGACTCGAGACAGAATTGCTAGAGTTCTTGATATGGATCTTGCCAAGATCAAAGCTTTGGATATGCCTATTGGTGACATTGAAGGAATTCTTCGTCCACGTGCAGCAAAGACTGATTTTGACTTTACAGAAGCAGAATGGTCCAAGATTCGTGATCTAATGAAATGTGAAGTTATTAAGCATGAAGATCTTGTGCTAGACATTCAGCGAGTAGTTATTGGTGACTCACACTCGATTTCAAGATACCGAGCAAACACTGTTGTTTATCGTCATGATGGTTTAACGCTTCACGGTTTAACCGAACGAGGAGTTGAACCTTATCTTCCTGATTACTTTGTGCCACACTTGGTTATTTATGCAGGAAATGTAGACATAAGACATCATTTGTGCAGACAACTAGATCCTGAAGGTTCAGCACGTAGGTTAATCAGTAACCTTAGAATGCACCTTGAACATATGCAACAAAAGGGAAAAATAGGCACATTTGAAGTTACTGCACCTTATCCAATTGAGTTTGAAGATCGCAAGATTCCAAAAACAGGATTTTACAAAGGTACAGCTTTTTATGGATCTCATCCTTCAAGAGACAGAGTCCGTCAGATCATGACTAACGAGATGAAGTATCAGTTTGACAATGTTCACGAATGGCCAACTAATTGGTACATGATTGATCCAGAAGATTATGCAAAGACATATATGGAAAAACCTGGATCAGTCCATCTTTCACCTGAGTTCTATGAATGGGATTTGGTTAATAATGCCGCAAATAACTGAAACCATCTACTGGGAAGATTTTAAGAAATACTACGATAAAGCTGCAGTCTTGCAAAACATAAACATTGCAAGTCAGGGCGGTCGTGATACTTCTGAAGATCTGCATGTTGATGATCCATTGCAGCATCACATTACTATCTACGATACAGTAGATCGTGAATTTGCTGGATTTAGCAATGCAATTCAGCAGATTTGGTATGGGTCAAATAATCCAAAGAAGTGGCAAGTTGATAGTCGTTTTGATGGTTACAACTTACACACAATGGATTGGTTTTATCTCTTCATGATCCATAGAGTGACTGGATCTGGCGCTTCGTTTAGTTATGACCACGGATTTAGAAACAGCATACTTTCTGATATGGCTTTTAAGACAGATAACATGATTCATATGAGAAATTACGTGTTAAGTGAAATGAAAACTGGTCGTCCAATTTTCACGAGTATTGGTAATCAGATTCCACAATTTCCTAAACCTAATGCAGAATATCCACGTGGATCTCAGCTTTACATTTCAGAATACATGCCTCATTTGGTTAAAGATTTCTATACTCATTTATCCTACAATCCATTGACGATGTCAATTAGAGATGGAGTTGATTGGATCAATGAGTGGCACAAATCTCAAGGTCTTAAGTGTTTCCATTTTGTAATGACAGCATTTGTGATGGATGTTGCTCAATATTTCCCTACATTGATAGATCCATGGAGTCAAGTAAACTATGGAAGCAATGCAATTAAAGCTTTGAACTTATTGTTCAAGAACGAAGGTTATAAGCAAAAAGACTTTTTAGATGCTGCAATGGAGATCATCTGCAATGAGTTTAGATCTCCTTATGATCCACGTGACCATGAAAGAAACCTAGGCAAAGGATTAAGTTTAGAAGATGTTGCATGTGATTATGTCCGATACGTTGAATGTTATGTACCAAAAGGTTATGAACATTTAGAACCATGGCAAGTGACAAATAAGTCTTTAATTCCTCACCATCCAAAACATTGGACATACCACAAACACTTGGAGGCTAAAAATGTTTAAGATAACTACAGACTCTTCAAGTAAGTATTCACATCGGCACAGAGATCAATGGTTAGAACTTGCTGGTGATTGGACGGATGAAACTCAATCGCCAAATATAGGTACATTCCATGGTGCAACGATTTGGGATGATTCTGTAACTGGAGTTGGTACAAAAGGTCGTTGGGGAGATCTATTAGTTAAAACTATGGAATCAGATCACTTGGTTTACGTACAGCCTAGAGTCGGCTGGGCAGGAGTTTCACTGGCAGCTCTTGCAAAGAAATATAACAAAAAGTTAACATTGTTTATGCCTTCATCAAAAGTGGTCAGTGACCATCAGTTAGTTTGTATTGAAAGAGGAGCTAATCCAATCTTTCGAAGAATTGCAGCAATGCCAGTTCTGAACAAATATGCCAAAGATTGGGCAGAACAAAATAATGCTCAATTTGTGCCATTTGGTTTAGATCATCCCCTAGTTGTTGCGGCAGGAGTTAAATCTACAATCCAACAATGGGGAGATCGAGATGAACCAAGAGATGTTGTATCAGTTATTAGTACAGGAGTTCTCACAAGAACTCTCCAAATTGCTTGGCCAAATGCAACCTTCCACGGAATTGCAGTTGCAAGAAACTTACATCCAGGAGAGATCGGAAGAGCGGACGTTACAACTTACCATAAAGCTTTCAGAGAAAAAGCTGAGTATGCAGACAAGATCAACGAGGAAATCAACTCCGCGCCAACGTATGATTGCAAAGGTCTAGAAAGATTTATGTTGGACAAAACGTCTGCTCCTAAAACACCTTCAACTTTATTGTGGAATGTAGCAGGTGACGTAAAACCAGTTATAATGGACCATTCACAAGTTGATAGTTTCAGAGAATGGGGTGAGTTTAGATGATTACAATCATTGAAGGTTCTGATGGAACAGGTAAAACAACTTACGCTCAAAAGTTAACTGAACGATACAATGCACAATATTTGCATGCTGAACAACCTAGATCTAGATTATGGGTTGATGAATACATTCGACCATTAACTTCTAGCAACATGGTATTAGATCGATGGCATTTAGGTGAAGTTGTATGGCCAAAGATCTATGGAAGAGTATCATTGTTTGATCAAACAACATTTGATTATTGCAATTGGGAACTTGCTAAATTAGGAGCTAGGTTGATCCTACTAACAAGATCAGAAGATGCAATAGCCGAAGAATTGTTAAGACGAGGTGAAGAATTAGAGATCGATGTTGTTCTACATTCAAGATCTTTATTTGTAGAAGCTTTTAGACAAGTTAAATATTTAGACAAGACAATAATTCATAGTGAGGTGGTTAGGTAATGCATATAATTACAGAAAATCCAAGCGAAGCTTTAGAGTTAGCAACTCAATATGTTATTGAACATGGTGAAGCAATATCTCCTCGTGGAATGGTCACTAGAGAACTCCTTAATGTCACTCTACAGATTGAAAAGCCATGGAACATACCTGTATCTATGGAAAACCGTAAACTAAATCACAATATTGGTATTAAAGAAGCATTGCAACTTGTTGGACAAGTTACTGATCCAGAAGCAATGACAGATACCAGTCAAGTCTTTGGAAAGTTTATGGATAACGGAATACTTCATGGTGCTTATGGTCCACGAATTCACGGTAATCTAAACAAAGTAGTTGATCAGTTAAAAAAAGATTACTCAACAAGACAAGCTGTATTGACTATATTTGACTCTAACAAAGATCTAAACGTTGATGTTAAAGATGTTCCTTGTACCTTAAACCTGCAGTACTTCATCAGAGACAATAAGTTAATTGCTAGAACAAACATGAGAAGCAATGACGTATTCCTAGGTCTTCCATATGATCTAACTCAGTTTATTGCTTTACAAGGTGCAATTGCAAAGGCTTTAGACATTGAAATGGGTCAGTACGTACACGTTGTTGGAAGTATGCATATCTACGATGAACACATACCTCAAGCTCAATGGATTAAAGCTTACTTTAATGGTTCATTCAAAGACTACGAACCTATGTGGACTGGCAATAGTATTGGTGAAATTAGTCATACCGCAAGATCTATTCTTAAAGGTAATGTTTCTGAGCGTTTAACTCGTTTTGAAAGATTCTTGGCAGGTAAAATCAATGACTGAACCTATTGCACGATGTGAAGCATGTGGATCATGGACTTATCTATATGCAATAGACAAACTTATGGGACAACCACACTTTTGCAGCGATTGCAAAGCAAGACAGAAAGGAAACAAGCGTGCTGCCTAATCAAAGCGAAGTAGTTAAGCGACTTAGCGAACTTTCTCGTATGCTTGATGCTGCAACAGAAGAAATAGCGTCATTAGATGACCAATCTGTTCGTGCCAAAGGATCTTATGAGGTTGCATACGCAAAATCCTTCCTGCAGTCGAACGGATCAATGGATGTAAGACGCCAAGAAGCAATTCTTGCTTGTGCTGATCTTAGGCTTGCTATGGAAATTGCAGAAGCTCAAGTGAGGGCAATAAAAGAGCGAATTAACACTTTACGGTCACAAATATCGATTGGTCAATCATTATCAGCTGCAATTAGACAACAATTTAGCGCTGAAGGTGTAGGTCAATATACGTGAGAGCCAGAAGTAAGAAAATGGCTAAAAAATATGTCGTAAGGCGTAAATTAGTTGCACAAATGCTCGAAACTTATCCAATGTGCCAAAGATGCAATGCAAAGGCATCTGAGGAAGTGCACGAAGTTCTCAGTAGAGCTCGTGGTGGAGATATTTTAGACATTAACAACTGCAGAGCTCTTTGTAATATGTGCCACTTCTGGATTACAACGAATCCTGCAGAAGCACTCAAGACAGGCTGGTTAAAGAATTCCTGGGATAAATGATGCCAACTTATGACTACAAATGCCAAAAATGTGGAATTACAGTCGAAGTTAGCCACTCAATCTCAGAACACGGTCCTAGATGTGATTGTGGAGAAGTTATGCAAAAGGTTTTTACCGTTGTACCCGCTATTTTCAAAGGTGAAGGATGGGGAGGACAGAAATGACCAATCTATCTAGAAAAAGACGAGGTAGAGAGACAGAATTGATTTTTGCTCAGTATCTAAAAACACAAGGTTGGATTTACGCTGAAGCAACTAGTTCATCAGCTGCAGGTACTGATATAAAAGGAGTTATTGGAGTTGATTGGGAACTTAAAGCAAGAGCAGACTTTGATCCTAAATCAGCAATGAAACAACAAGCAAAAAGAATAAAGGAAGGCGTAATCCCGATCGCTGTATTAAGGCAGAACGGACAAGGTGAGGCTGATGTTGAAAATTGGCCAGCATGTGTTCCAGTAAGCATAATGATTCAATTACTTAAAGAAGCGGGATATTTGTGACGATCAGAGATTTAGCTTTCGATCGAGAAAGTGTGCCTTGGATGGCAAAAGGCAATTGTACTGATCCATCAATTGATCCAGATTGGTTTTTCCCTGATAGTGAACATGAAAACAACATAGAACAAAAATTGGCATTGGATATGTGTAAAACTTGTCCAGTAAAGATGAATTGTTTAACTTATGCACTAAACAATTGGCCAGTGTACGGCATTTGGGGTGGAATGCGAAACAAAGAACTGAAAGATCTAGCGAGACAAATAAAGGAGCAGAAATGAGTGCAGCAATAACAATTAAAGGTCGTATTGGCAAAGATATGGACATTAAGTTTACACAAGCAGGTAAAGCTTATGTTCCATTTAGCGTTGTGTCCAATACACGCAAGAAAGTTAATGAAGAATGGATAGATGCAGATACAAGTTGGTGGGAATGCAAAGCCTTTGGAGGTTATGCCGAAGCTCTTGTAGATAACATCAAACGAGGCGATCTGGTAACGATTACAGGAACGATTAAGCAAACGACATGGATTGACAAAGACGGAAATAAGCGCTCGTCATATGAGGTCCTGGTGGATACTATTGCAAAACAGATTGTAGTTCAGAAGTATCACGGAACACCAAGAACAAAGAATCCAGATCCTGTAGCATGGGATCCTACCGAAGGAGTGTTTTAATGTCAGTTAAAGCTATGACCTACGTATGGGAAAATTCTCCGTACAATGGCAATGCTTTAATTGTCCATTTGGCATTGGCAGATCATTGTGACGATCAAGGCATTTGTTGGCCAAGTCAGCAATATTTGGCAGATAAGTGCAAGATCAGCGTAAGGCAGATCAGGAGAATCATTCATCAGATGATTGTTGATAACTATTTGTTTATAGAACAACACTCAAGAGCTGGTATTTCTAATAATCGTTACAGATTGTTATTTAAGAAACCGCAGGTCACTGATGTCCTGTCCACAGAATATGACGACCCTGAACGTCCTGCGGCTGAGGTCACAGCTGTGGCCAGCGGTAGAGGTCAAGCTGGTGGCCACCCTAATCATCATATAACCATCAATAACCATCAGAGAAAAGGTCCACCAGAAGAAGTTAAATTGTTGATGGAAAGGCTAAGAAAGAAAAATGGATAAATGCCTTAGTTGTCGTGGGGTAAGCGAGAAAGGTGCTTGTCCACATTGCAGAAGAAGATTAAAGAAAATGCTTAATGAGTTGATTGCATTCATTGATCTTCTAATTGCTAATCCTTCCCTAAGACAACAGGTATCTTCTAAGCAAGAAGGTAGAGGTTCATTATCAGATAGATCACCAATCAATGTCCAGATTGTTGATCTTATTGCTAAAACAGGTGTTCAAAGTGTTCTACAATCATGGTGTGAATACGTGGTAGAGACAAGAAGCCTTAATACTGATTGCCTTAAGTCTACTAAAGAAACAAACAAACTACACATATTGCATCATGTATTAGATACTCACACTGATTGGATTGCTGATACTGAACTATGGACTGATTACTACAATGAGATCAAAGAACCATGGACAACATTAAGACGTATTATTTACGGTGAGAGAAAACCACCTGAGGCAGTCAAATGCCCGGTACAAGACTGCATTGGTACATTAAGATTAGAACCTAATGGTGATGTCCATTGTCTAAACGATAAGACACATCAATGGGTATATGAACAGTGGTCGAGGTTGGCCAAACTTATGGTAGAAACCTCTGTACAATCACAGTGATGTGATTTATAATATGGATCACCGAGCTACAGCTATCTAACAAATCGGACGCTAATGAATAAACCATGCTTAGATTGTGGTGTGTTAGCAAACAAACCTAGATGTCCTATCTGCAATAAAAAGTATCAGAAGTTTAAAGCAACCTCTCGTCCTTCACGTGCTGATAGGGGTTACGATGCAAATTGGAAAAGGTTATCAAAACAACTTAGATTGCTACAACCTTATTGCACTATTTGTAAAGCAACCAACGATTTGACTGTGGATCACATAACAGCGTTATCGAGTGGTGGTCTCACAGTCGAATCCAACCTACAGGTTCTGTGTAGACGATGCAACAGCAGCAAAGGTACTTCCTCTTCCTGAATAACGTAATGTTATATTAAATCTCATAGAGGGCCAACGGGTGGTATGGTATGGCCTAAAAGTACATGCAAAAAGCGCGCTGGATAC
>Ga0114973_10001247_pt1 | contig 19099 bp, 19 predicted proteins | sample M_140807_MF_Meta_FD_87025 | JGI IMG/M metagenome (GOLD analysis project Ga0114973, IMG submission 87025) | Freshwater microbial communities from Lake Montjoie, Canada to study carbon cycling - M_140807_MF_MetaG | ecosystem: Environmental > Aquatic > Freshwater > Lake | place: Lake Montjoie...
GCACGATTCTGGACGGCGAGCTCTACAGCGACACGCTCAACTTCCAGGAGATTGTAGGGCTGGTCAAGAAGGAGACGCTCAAGCCTGCAGATGCCCCCAAGATGACGCAGATTTACCTCTGCGTCTACGACACGATTATGGACGGCACGAACGAGCAGCGCAATAACTGGCTCACCGACCTTTTCAAGACGCACAAGTTCAAGGCGCTCAAGCTGCTACCGACGGACGTCGCCAACAATTTGGATGACGTCAAGCGGCTCCACGCCGAGTACGTCGCCGACGGCTATGAGGGGCTCATCCTGCGCAACAAGGCGGGGCTCTACAAGGTGGGGCACCGCTCCGCCGACCTCCAGAAGTACAAGGAGTTCAAGGACGACGAGTACAAGATTGTGGGCTTTAAGGAGGGCGACGGCATTGAGAAGGGCTGCGTCATCTGGGTCTGCGAGACCAAGGACAAGAAGCCGTTCAGCGTCCGCCCTAGGGGCACACACGAGGACCGTGCCGCCGCCTTCAAGACGGCGTCCAAGGCGGTGGGCAAGAAGCTGACGGTACGCTTTCAGGAGCTGACGGAGGACGGCATCCCGCGCTTCCCCGTGGGGCTCGCTATCCGCGACTACGAGTAAACAAACCAAAATCAAAAACCAAAAACCAAAAAACCAAAAAACAAAGACCCACAATAAGGATGGCGAAGAAATGGAATTTAGAGGGACATACCCTCTCGCCAAACGAACAAAAAATACAAAAAGTCGTTGGAAAAGCTCTAGGTTATAAGTTTCCCACACTCAGTCATAAATTCGCATCTATGTTCAGTCTCTACAACTTTTTTAATGAGCATCAAAATGACGACCCAGAGACCTTAAATATAACGGGCGAAAATGGCAATCCTATGTTTTCTCTAGACGACCTAAAACAAATACAGGCAACAATACGACACCAAACATCACGCCCTATGTCCAATAATAATGCCCGGCAGATTATCGAGCACGTGAAAGAGGTATATGCACCCGCAATAGAACTAGCAGCATCTATGAAAAGTAATACTGCTGCTACTGCTACTGCTACTGCTGCTGCTGCTGCCGGCGGTGCTCGCCGTAGAAGAAGAACCAGAGCCAGAGCCAGGACACGTGGAGGTGCAACAGTAGGTGTAGGAGTGCCAGTTGCCACTCCAGCCCCACCGGCGATTTCCTTACGCGACCCGTCAGCACCAGGCTACGATCCGAAAGATGATGCGTTAGGAGTCGCAGAGCGCCCTGGATTTGTTGATAAATCCAGAAATAGCTTTTTTGACCGTATTTTTATGAAGATGGGAAATATTTATTCAAACTCACCCTTTGCAGTTAAGTTCTCTCATAAATGGGATGGTATCTTTTGGTTTATGTTTCTTTTATATAATTTGGAGAATATAGATATTGTTGGACCCTTTTTGAGTGCTGGATTAGATGCGTATATTGTGGCTACCCGCATGGCAGTAGAGGCATTAGATGATAGTATGCCAAAAATATTGACTATAGTGGGTGGTATTTTGCCAATAGGTGTAGGTGGTATTGGAGGAGCCATGTTAGGCGAGGGTTTATCATCACTAGTTGGCGCAGTTCTCCTGATGGGCACTATTATTGTGAGTATTTCTCGCAAGCACTTTGGAGATGCGTTTAAGTCGACACTAGATATAATACCTGTGATCGGCGATTATCTTCTATTGTTTGCTATGTCAGCAGAGACGAATTTAGATAGATTGAACGCCTATCGCAATAAACTCATTTACCAATTACAGCCTGTCAGCCCAAGACTCTATAGTTTTGTAGATTACTGGGTACCAAAATTGGAGCCTGTTCCAGCTGAGGCACCACCAATCCCTTCACTTGCGGATATTAAGGAGGATATTGTCAAGCAGGCAATGGACAAAACAGGGGCAACAAATGCGTTGGAAAAAGTACAGAATATTACAGCAAATCCGTTGGGTGCAGCGGCAGGTCAGCTTCCCGCAATACCCGCAATGCCCGCACTTCCTACAGTGCCCAATATGCCTGCCGCTCCTACAGTGCCCAATATGCCAGCAATGCCCGCAGTACCCGCACTCCCTACAGCACCCAATATGCCAGCTATCCCAACCCCGTCAATAGAATCAGCAGCAGCAACAGTTGCAGCACCGAATGGGGAAAAAGCTGCCTTTCCGCCAACACCGGCACCAAAGCGCGGCGGCGGTAGAAGAACGCGGCGTGGATATAAACGAAGTAAACGTAGGCACACTATTAAGCGCAGATGAACTACTGCTACCTACTCTACATTCCTGGAACCAATAGAACGTATATTGGTGCTACGAATGACCCAGCCCACCGCCTGAGACAGCATAATGGCGAACTTGCCGGCGGTGCAAAGGCGACCAGTGGCAAACAGTGGACACAGGCGTTCTATGTATCAGGCTTCCCAGACTGGTCCAATACGCTACAGTTTGAGTGGGCGTGGAAGCGCCAGTCTCGCAACCAACCAGGGCTCAAAGGCAAAATTGTAGGTCTCAGGAAGCTTCTTGCATTATCCCGCGCCACTACAACAGCCACCCCCTACATCTACTGGTCACAACCCGCAACGTTTCATATGACGGACACCCAGCGCGCCTTCCTCCAAAAAATTGACACAGCCGGTTTCTTGTTAGAAACCCAGCATTCCCCCAGTATGTCAATGCAAACTGTTGAATCTCTAGCTGCTCAGGTTGCGGATATGGCGACGGAAATTTCCCTTCTTCAGACGCGCCTTACGGAGGCTCTAAAGAAGTCAGAGCCGAAGCCCGTCAAGCCCGCCAAGAAGGAGAAGGACCCTAATGCTCCAAAGAAGCCTCTCAGTGGCTATATGCTCTTCTGCGACCGTACCCGTAAGGAGAATCCGACGATGAGTTACACGGCGACGCAGCTAGGCGAGCTATGGAAGGCTCTTTCTGACGAGCGGAAAGCGGAGTACAAGGTGGTGGCGTAAAAATTTGACATACCTATTTTTTGTTAAAAACTTTGTACGTCTTTAGCATGTCTGATGTGCCAAAATCCGCTTTAGAGGAGGAGAACGAGAAGCCTGTTTTACGTAGACCACCAGGAGCCCGATTTGCTGGATATAATCAGTTCCGTAAGATTGAGCGTGCAAAATTTCCTGGACTGAGTAGCGATGAGATCATTAGTCGTTGGCGTCAACTGTCAGATATTGATAAGAAGGATTACTACAGGCTAGCTGTATTGGAAGCGAATAGCTAATCAGTTGTTACATTGAAAAATTTTTTTGTTTTGTTTTTGGGGTTTTATGCGTTTTTGTTTTGTTTTTGGGGTTTTTGTGTGGGAGGTTTCACTCGTCGTCGTCGTACTCCTCGTCGTCATCGTCCTCGGCGAGGGGTGCAATCGGCGCATCAGGCGTGAAGACGCGCTTGTAGCCCGCCTCCCAGCGCGCGTCCGTCCACGAGCGCGCGGCAGTGGCGTCCGCCTGGAGCACTGTCTTCAGCAGGCGCTTGTCCTGGCGGTACTTCACTAGGAACTCGACCCAGCCGGCAAAGAGGCGCTCGCGCTCAGCGGGGAAGTGGTTGAGGCTCCAGAGGATGTAGGCGTTGAACGTGCCCATGTCCCACTGCTTGTTGAGCACCGACTTGCCCGTGGCGTGGTGGCGGCGCTCGACCTCCTCGTAGATGGAGATGAGCCAGTTGAGCTTCTCGATGAGGACGCCGTCCGTCATCTCATGCGGCAGCGACTTGTAGAGGTACTTCTTGTCCTCCTTCTCGGTCAGGTCGTCCCACTTGCGCGTGGTCTCACCAAAGGCGAGTGTGATGATGAGCATCACGGCATTGACTAGCGGCTTGTAGCGCTGCGTGCCGGCGACGCGCTTGCCCCAGACGCTGGTCATGCGGTCGTAGACGCCCTGCCCAGGCGTAAGCAGGAGGCGGACTGCCGTCGCCACGGGGTTGGCGAGGTTGATGCGCGCCAGCGCGTTCATGCGCTCGCCCATAGAGAGTGGGGTGCCGTTCTGGAAGCGGTCGAAGAGCTCGGCAGCCTCCTTATCAGTGGCGTCGCGGTAGCAGATGCCAGAGAAGCGGTAGGCGTCCATCTTATCACGCAGCTCCTGCGAGAGGTCGGCGAACTTCTTGCCGTGCTCGTCGGCAAACTTGCCGGCGCGGTAGTCGCTCAGCGTCGTGATGCGCTGGAGCCCGTCCTCGAGCGAGATGATGCCGAGCTGGCGGCGCTGGAGGATGCCCGCCGTAGGGTAGCCCAGCTGGACAGTGTCGATGAAGCGCTGGCGCTTGGCGAGCTTCCAGCAGTCGCTCGCACGCTGGTGCGGCGGGATGTGGAGGCTCTTGTCGTTCAGACCCTTGACGAGGTCGAACGCGGAGGAGGAAATAGTCTCGAACGTGACGCGGGACATATTTGGAAGGAGGGAGAGGAAGGCTTATGTGGAGAAAGCTTCGAAAGTGGCGGGGCAATAATCCGGAAACATCGCCGAACCCTCGTCAATTTTTTCATAGTACAATCTACTAGGAAAAAATTGAAAAATTTTTGTTTTTTTTTTGATATTAATAGATTACGCCACCGGCGCCGAGAACACCGACTTCCCGTTAGTCACTGCAGAGGCGCGCAGGTTGGTCGCCGTCTTGGGCAGGTCGCCAGCCAGCACCAGTCCCAGCTCGTCAGGCACCAGCGCAGTCACGGGTACGTACAGCGTCGGCTTCTCCGTGCCGAATACGTACCCGCACATCCGCCCCACCAGCCCCTGGACAAGCACGTCGGTCTTGGATTTGTTTGCGCCCTCCCACACAAAGCCCACGTGCGTCTTGGGCACCACTTTGCCCGCACGCAGCCGCCCACGCACAATGACCACGGTGGTCACCAAAGGCGCGTCCTCCAGGCAGCCGATTTTGCGCCCACTGCGCGCGAAGCGCTTCTGCTCGGCACGCGTCACTGCAATCTCCGTCTTTTCGCCGGTGTAGAGGAGGACGGGAAAGGAAAGCCGCTTGCACAGCCCGCGCAGCACAGTCTCGTTCTCCTTGTTCGCCTTGCTGCGGTTCATGCGCAGCAGCACGTACTTGGAGCCCACACCCTCCAGGAGCTCCTCAAAGCGCTCAGGCGCCTTGGAGATGGAGAATGTCGGCTTGAGCAGCCCGTCGCGCTCGTACTCAGCAAGCCCGTAGTAGCCGTCACCCGCCGTCAGCGTCTCCACGTGCTTGGGAAACGGCGTCTCGTCCTCACGCAGCGCTGCAATCTCGGAGTACGGCGTGGCGTCCACCGAGAGCAGAAAGGCGTTGCTCTCATCCAGCGCAGTGGGGTTGCCGTCCAGAAAGACGCCGTGCTTGGCGAGGAAACAGTGGAGCTGCTGCATCTTGGTCTGGACCATATGCGACTCGTCAACGATGATGAGTGCGTCAGTGATGTCCAGCTCGGCGTGCTTGAAGTCCTGGTGGAAGATGACCTCAATGCGTCCAGAAGCATAGTAGTCGGCGTTCGCCGCCTGCGTGTCCGAAATCGCCTGCTTTTTGAGCTCCGTCTCGGAGCTGCCGCAGAGGATATATGCGTGCGTCGCATCACCGGCGTCGAGCATCGCCTTGATGAGTCTCTGGAATGTGCCCGTCTTGCCCGACTGGCATTTGGCTGAGAGCAGGGCACAGCGAGTGCCAGAAAGGAAGGAAGAGTGGATGCGCGATGCAGCCAGCACTTGGTTGGGGTGGAACATTCTTGCGTCAGAAGAACAGGGCTTTTTCCTATTGCCCACGACCACCGTCAATTTTTTCATATGACCCCCCATATGAAAAAATTGATGAGCCCTGCAGTCCACCAGCCAACTTTTGCCCCCGCCGACATCCTTCCTTCCAACACTCGTTGAAAGCCTTCCTTCCTTCCCAAATGTCCTCCTCCTCTTCCTCTTCCTCTTCCAAGATGACTATTACATCCCTTCACACGCTGGTGATTGCGCAGCAGGCGCAAATTGACGCGCTTACTGCGCGCCTGGACGCACGTGACGCAGCCCCTGCTGCACCTGCCGAGGCTGCCGAAGCCACTGAAGCCCCTGCGAAGGGCAAGCGCGGCGCAAAGAAGGAGAAGAAGCCGCGTGACCCTGATGCACCCAAGCGTGCCCCCACGACGTTCTTCCTCTTTAGCGCGGCTGAGCGTGCCAAGTCGCTTGCCGCTGGCGGACCCAAGCTCGATGCAAAGGTCTGTGCTGAGCGCTGGGCACTGCTCACTGATGAGCAGAAGGCGGCGTTCAAGCCTGCGACGCCGGTCGCGAGCGACGCTGAGTAAGCACGCTGCAACTATATAATGTTCCCAAAACCCACAAAACAAAACAAAACAATACAAAACCACAAAAAAAAACAAAAATTTTTAGATGTACTTTCAATTTTTTCAAAGCGCCGCCCCCCACCCCTGCATTGAAAAATTGCCGTATTGATGCCTATTTTTCGTTTTGTTTGATAGCCCAGGTCAGTCCAGCAGGTCAGCGTACTGTGCTTCAAACACACGACGTGCTCGCTTACGCAGAGGGGAACCCAGTTCAGCACGCACCTGGTCTTCAATCGCACGACAGTGCTTTACTGCAGAATCAGCAACCTTATTTGTGATGACGGCACAGGGTGAGCAGACAAACACTGCTGATGTGTGAGGCTGGAAAGACTGCTGGCAACGCCAGCAGGAAAGGAGGGGAAGGGCAGAGGACATTTCTGTGTGGAGGTATGATATGGCGTGGGCAAAATACACTACCACTCGGCGATTGTATCAATTTTTTCATATGCGTCTGCTGTGAGAAAAATTGAACTGGCATCTAAAAATTTTTGTTTTTTTTTTGGGTTTTGTGTGTCAAACGTGTAATGTGGTCAGTCAGAATCAGGCATACGCGAGTAGTCAATGCCCTCGTAGCAGCTGTCAGGCATATAAGACGGCGTGCCAGCATAGGGCGACCTGTGCCCGCACTCGTAGTCCTCGTCGTCGTAGTATGCGTGGGTGTGCTCGCCTGCACACCCACTGTCAGCACAGCTGTGCGTGTCGAGCTCCTCCTCCTCGTCGTCCTCAGGGACGGCGAGCAGTTTTATGCCCTGTGCTAGGACAGCGACAGCGTCGTCAGCAGCAGGGGCAGGGGCGGCAGCAGCAAGATACTCCAGTAGGCGCGCGTGCTCTGCTGCATCAATCGCTTGCTCATCAGCTAGGTAATCTTCAACCTGGCGCATCTCGTCGTCGTTGAGGGGCGGCGAGACAGCGTGGATGTGGGGAGGGAGGGAAAGTAGGGACATTCTGCAGTGTGTGCGAGAGTGTATATGTGGAGCCAATTTATCTGCTAATGCTGGCGAAGCATATCAATTTTTTCATATGCGTCTGCTGTGAGAAAAATTGAACTGGCATCTAAAAATTTTTGTTTTTTTTTATGTTTAGGGTGGTGCAAATTGATTACGCGGGCGAAGTCGTCAGAACCCACTTCTCCACGAACGTCTTGCGCAGGTAAAAGGCGCGCGACGTGGAGCCGTGCCCAGCGCCCTTTGTGCGGTTCTGGAGGTAAGTGCCCGTGGCAGACTGGAGCGTGTTCTCGGTGAGGAACTGGTGGCGAATGCTGGAATAGTCCTTCTCCAGCGCGTCATATATGCCCGCATATGCATCCTGCGAGGCGTCAATGAGGACAGGAGTCAGGAACTGGATGTTGTCGCCGTCGCGCAGGTAGGGCACGATGAGCACGCGCTTCATCTTCATGAAGCACTTTGACGCCTTAAAGTCGTTCGTCTTGAGGTCGTCCTGGTTGAGCATCGTGACGGCGATTGTCTCTTTGGGCACCAGCTTGCCGCTCTTGTGCCGCACGACAGGGACTGTCTTGAGCTCCCCGTCGGAGCAGTCGAGACAGTTGGAGGTTTGAGGGATGCCAGTCATCATTTCCAGCATGAGACCTGGCTTGCCCTTATTCTTGGTGACGGGGCAGCAGTGCTGCTTACCGAGGAGGGAAAGGATTTTGGTGTGGATGTCGGCGAGCTTGAGGGACGACATTGTGGGGCTTGGAGGCACTTTGTATGTTGTGGTTGCTGAAGCACATCAATTTTTTCATATGCGTCTGCTGTGAGAAAAATTGAAGTAACATCTAAAAATTTTTTGTTTTTTTTTGGGTTTTAGGGGTAAATTGACTGTTTTTTTCACGCAGAGATCCAGGTCATCACCAGGTCCTCAAAGCGCTGGAGGACCTCCTTGCTGTTCTCGCCGCCATATATGGGGCGAACGTATGAGTGGAGGTGACCAGGCTTGCTCAGGTTGTTCTTCAAGCGCTTGTCACCTGCGGGGATGCCGCAAATGCGCCCCACCTCGGCGAGGGGAAATGGGCGGCAGAACGTGTGCGACCAGGCGACAGGTGCCTCTGTGAAGTGATATTTTGCCAGGTCACCAGAGAAGACAGGAGGGTCAAGCAGGTGGCGCTGTTTGAATGCGCCGCCGAGAATTTTAACCCCCACAATTGTGTGGCGGTCCTTATTGACGACGACGACGACGGTGTCCTTGCGTGCCTGGTGCTGGTTGCGGCGGCTGAACACTTTCTTTGTCTCGCCGGCGGCGGCGACAGCTGCCTCGCCGACGTCTGTGACATATGCGAGGACGATGTGGCGGGAGGAAGGGAGGGAAGGGAGGGAGGACATTCTGTGCGGGTGTTGCAGAGAAGGGGGTGTGTGTGGAAGCCAATATGTGTGCTGGGGCTGGTGACTCATTTCAATTTTTTCATATGACCCCTCATATGAAAAAATTGATATGCTGGATATTGCTGAGTGTGACTTTTGCCCCTGCCACATACACTTCCACATCCCTCCTTTCCGAGATGTCCAAGCCCTCCCTTTCCTCCCTCTTTTCCCTAATCACTGCGCAGCAGGCGCAGATTGCAGCGCTGACTGCGCGCCTGGATGCGCCTGCGCCTGCGCCTGCGCCTGCGCCTGCGCCTGCGCCAGCGCCGAAGCAGAAGCGCGCCAAGAAGGACCCTAACGCGCCCAAGCGTGCGCCTGGTGCGTACATCCTCTTCTGCCAGGCGGAGCGCCTCAAGACGCCTGAGGTAAAGCTGCAGATTCCTGAGCTGGCTGAGCGCTGGCGTGCGCTCACGGATGACGAGCGTGCCTCATTCAAGCCTGCTGCTGCTGCTGCACCTGCGCCTGCGCCTGCAGCAAAGCCCACGTTCCAAGAAGTGCGCGACGTGGCGGCGAAGATGAGCAGCACTGTTGCTGCCAAGTTCGTGCGCTTCTGCACACAGAACCCCACGCTTTCCGCAAAGACCGCCGAGACGCGCTGGAAGGCGCTTTCGCCTGAGGAGAAGGCGAAGTTCAACGACACCGGCGACGACACTGACGAGGACGACTCCAGCGACGACGACGACGACGAGGACGACGCGGAGTAAACTTACAAGCCAGCCCGCAAACACCCTAAATACACAAAAAACAAAAAAACAAAAAACAAAAAAAACAAAAAAAACAAAAAAAATTTTTAAATGCATACTTCAATTTTCCCCAGCACATCTGCATATGAGGTCGCTCGTTTGCCAATTTGTGCTCAACCTGCGGTTGGCACAAATAGGCAACTCGCTATGAAAAAATTGATATTACATCTAAAAATTTTTTATTTTGTTTTTGGGTTTTATGTGTTTTTATGGGTTTTGTGGTTTTTGGGACAGGACATGCAGCGCACTCAAACTGTGCGTTTAGCTGCTCTTGTATGCAGCCTTCTCCTCAGCGCTCAGCAGAGCCCAGCGCTCGCTCAGCACCTTAGGCTCAATCTTCTCAGGCGCCACCTTTGCGCGCTCCTGCTTCTGAAAGAGGAAGAAGCCAGACAGCGGCTTCTTGGGCGCGTCAGGGTCCTTCGGCTTCTTCTCCTTCTTGGCGGGCGTGGCGCCGCCCTCAGCAGGGGCAGCCTCAGCGGTCTTCTTGGCGCGCTTGGGCTTCTCGGGCTTGGGCTCCTTGGGCACAGCAGGGATGCCTGAGTACTTCGCCTTCTCCTCAGGCGTGAGCTTGCCCCACTCAGCGCCGAGCAGGGTCGCAATCTCGGTCACCTTTGCGTCAGGGTTTGCAGCCTTCACCTCGGCGCGCTTTGCCGAGGAGAAGACAATGTACGCGTTCTGCATACGCGGCTTCGAGGGGTCAGCCGGCTTGCGCTCCTTCTTGACGCGCTTTGCAGGCGCGGCGGCGGCGGCGGCGGCAGCCGTCAGCGTGGCAATCTGGGCGTCACGCTCGGCGAGCGTCGCCTTGAGGGAGGTAATCTCGGTCTGGAGGACGGACTTGGACATTTGGACGGAAAGAATCGAAAGCAGGAAGGCTTAGGAAGGATGTTGGACGGCGGGGCAAAAGTTGGCTGGTGGACTGCTGAGTTCATCAATTTTTTCATACGACCCCCCATATGAAAAAATTGACGAGCCCTGCAGCCCACAGCATATTAAACAGTCCCACACTCATTGAAGAACATATCGTCTTTCTTCTCTCTTCCCTCCTTTCCCTCCTTCCCTCCGTCATGTCCGCTGATACTGACACCCCCCTTTTCGACGAGCTCTTCGCTCGCATGAATGACCCCAGCTTCTGCTGGGGCGACGAGGCGCTGCTGGCTGCGCCTACGCCTGCACCCCTGCCCACGCTGAGCGAGCTGGGCTGCCTGCCCCTGCCGGACGATGACGCTGACTGGGAGTGCCCTGAGCTGGTCCTGCGTAAGGACATCTGGACGCACTTCCCTGTCACGCTCATTCCGCTGGGCAAGGACGCGGGCGGTGCTGAGCGCCACTCGGTCCAGTGGCACCGCGTCAAGCTGGCGCAGTCGCGCACGTCCAGCGACTTTGACGAGGACATCATGACGATTGAGCGCCGCCTGCTCAAGGCGCTCACGGCGTCGTCCAAGTGGGACGTGCTGCCCGCCGAGACGCGCGGCTACGTCACGATTGTGCCTGAGACTCCCCTGACAGGCGAGCTCACCGCGGCGCGCGAGATCTGCATCCTGCGCATGAACTTCGCGCCTGAGCCGCCTGCTGCACCTGCCACTGCCGCTGAGGGCGACGGCTGGGTGCAGGTCGGCGACAAGCCCGCCACGGCGGGTCCCAAGCCCGAGCTGAAGCGTCTGAACGACATCAAGACGCACTTCCACGCCTGCTGGTCCAACAAGACCACGCAGAACCCCAACGTCCACGCAATCTCCGTCCACACGAAGAACGCCCAGGCGGCGGGGCTGGACGTCAAGCAGCACGGCGCGGACCTGCTGGAGGCGCTTAAGCTCTCAAGCAAGCTCCATGATGCGCCCTGGCGCGTCCTGCCTGCACTGCTGAAGGGCGAGATGTGCCGCATTGAGCTGCCCTGAACGAAACACAAAACAAAATAAAAAAACATAAAACACAAAAACAAAAAAAATTTTTAGATGTTTTTATTTGTGTTTGGGTTTGGGGGCTGCAGCAGTCGCAGCGACCACCTGACGAACGTGCTGGGAGGAGTAGGGAGTTCGTGCACGCTTATCACGTGCCTTATCAGACTTCTTTCGGCGGTTGATGGGAGGGTTGTCGTCCATTTGTGTAGGAAGGGGAATATGAGAAATAAGATGGGCAATATGTATCCCCGCCCCCAAAGCTGCTTCAATTTTTTCCGCGGGGGCACGTCCTGACTACCCCCTGGCGCCCCAAAATTAGCGCTGTAAATTGACTGAAAAAGTTTGACTGGGTATCATTATTAGTAGTACCGTTTTTGACCGCCCCCCGCTCAGGCGACCGCGGGCGTGCCGGCACGCATTTGGACAACAAAGTGATCGTGCGCCTGCTGCCAGGTGGGCTTGCGCTTGCCGTGCCAGTCGGCGCGTTCCATAGCGTCGGCGAACATATCGGCAAACACGCTCTCTATATCGGCGGTGGAAGAGGAGGAGGAGGAGGAAGATGACTTGCTTGAGGAAGAACCCATTGTCTGCAAGGAAGGAAGGGAAGGTGAGAGGCACAATAGCATATATGATATGCCGCTGTGTTTCAATTTTTTTCTAGCCCCGCCAACCAACCATATTTCTATTGTTAGAAATCCAGGACATCTACCGCCTTAGGCGCCGAGTACGACGCCGTGCGGAAAAGCCAGACCCAGCCCCACCGGCAGGTTTCATAAGCGTATTAATATCGGCTATGCGCCGGTCAATCTCCGCGGAGTCCTTAAGCATCCGCAACTTTTGTTGCTCTGCTCTGAGTGCTGGTAATGAAAGAATGGGAATACCATCTATAATAGGAATACCGTTTGATGCAACCCACTGGGCAGGGAGACTGATTTGAGTCTCGTTCTCATTATATTCGTAGAACGGTACAGTCACTTCAATAAGTTTGATTTCAGGGCTGGTTTTGGTATAGAGTTGAACGACTGTTACATTTTTGGGCTTTTCCAACGCCCTTAAAATACGCAAGTTTAATACACCCATACTAGGTTTTGCCGCGTAACTTGCATAAGGAAAGTGATTTTCCATATCGGAATAGAACTTTGGCGCTGATTTATCAGGAACAGATACATATTCTTGTGGTATCTTATCTTGTATAGCGTATACAGGTTCCCTTCTATCCGCATCGTAATAAATAAAAGAGGCGAAAGGAATACCTGCAGCGCCAAGTTTTGTAATTACTTCCGCATTGAACCTTTGGTCATCTATTGACCAAATAAGACGATGCATAATACGCTCAAGCATAGATGACCGTAAATCATAGAAGTTCTTTTTGGGCAAACTGGGATTTACTAAGAGTGTTGTGTCGTAATCGGATGTATGATTTGTTATGGATAGTCGGTGTGCTCGTTTATACATATGTATTGCGGCACTACCCTTGACATAAAATCGCACGTTTGGATCCTGAGCTCCACGAAATAAATCATTTAAAATCTGATAAATATATGCGTGGTCTAACAATTCCCAGAATCGTGTGACAGGGGCAGGGCGACTGTAGGGTGTAAATCCTGTTTTGGCAAGTGAAGGCGTTGGTATACGAGGAGTATTTGAGAAAATTGGTGGTGATGGTCTAAGTAAAGAAGATGTAGCTGATGTTTCTGATGTTGTTGGTGATGTAGAGGGCGGCAAAGATGCTGGTGAGGGTACAGAAGGCGACGGTCTAGGTGGCAATGTGTTAAATGCAGCGCTCATCTTCGCCACTTCAGCGGCAGCACTTTTTCTAGTCTGCATCGCCTTTAGTGTCGCGGAATGACGCTCCTCGGCGGTAAGGCGATTCGCTTCCGCTTTTTCGGCGGCGGTGCGAGCAGCAGCAATACGATCTGCCTCTGCTTTTGCGGCTTTACGTATAGCTTTTTCCTCACGTTCTTCGCGTTTCTTTTTTTCAGCGAGTTCTTGCGCCTTTCTTGCCTCCTCTTCTTCGGCAATTAACGCATTACCTCTAGCTTTTGCTGCACTGGCTTCAGCTGCACGGGCTTCAGCATTTGTATTTACAGGCACAGGTTTCGCACCTTCATTTGTTTTCCGATTTTCTACATCTTTTTCCATTCGTGCAGCAATTACCTTCAAATAATCATTTAGTCTAAGTACCACAGGTCTTAACGCTATATCCCCTTTTTGTAATCGTAAAATAGAAATATGATACTCCATCCGTGTCATAATAAATAACGCAATTTCCTTTTGCCCTATAATATAGTAGAAGTGAAAGGCAATAAAAGAATGTAACATTGCCACCTGTGGTATATAGATTTCTGCTCGCAAAAGTTCAAATGGCATTCCAGTTTCTTTTAAAAATAAGGTAACCATCTGTTTCTGTTTGAGCATAAACTCGTTCATAGTCTTGTAAAGTCTCATAATACTTTCTTTTACATTATCCCAGGTCGGTTTACCAGATGTTGTATTTTTATCATAGTCTGGTTTCATCCACATATCAATAAGACGCAATATATCAGTATCTTTGAAGTTGTGCTGTCCAATAGTTATAAGTTTTATAAATTGGTTTATTGGTGCGATGCCATCCTCTATCATTGCGATACCAGATGCAGTCTCTGCCAATTTATCCGGATAGTTAGTTTCCCATATCTTTACCTCACGAGGATCCAACTGAAATACATATTTATCCTCGTCCTTTGCCAATTCTATAAAGTCTACAATAAGGGTTTTTACAAAAGGTAAAACAGCAATATCACGTATAAGTATTGTTTTTGTCACTTCTTTTAGTCCTTCGTCCGACATAACTATATCTGAAGAACGTGTAACAGATGCCACAGCTTTTGAAGCAGCGGCAATGGCATTTTTACTTGACATCTCCCCTAATTTATCTGCGTAAAATAGAATGACCGATATCTTCCAATTTAGCGCTCAGAGTCTCCTTGCGTGGACAGCTTCGTATGCGATTTTGGAGCCGGCAAGTTTCTATATTATTCCGATGGTGAGCAAGGGGAAAACAACGCAGGAGTATTACTCTAAGTTTCCCTTTGCTATCCTTGCATTTGGCGATTTCATTTACTCTACATTCTTATTCCTGGTCTCCCAACAGGTCATAGGAGTCATATTCAAACAAGTCTCGCCAAAAACCGTTATTGAGTGGCTACAGCGTTTCCTAACCTTTGTGGCGGTCCAATGGACGGGAGACCTTTCCTATTTCGCCCTTATCAGCCAACTCAAACCGACCACGAAGTATATCGACTTCTTCCAGCGGTATGGAAAGGAGGCAACCCTGGGCGCCCCGATAGGTGATAGCGTATACGGTCTGGCTTGGTTCATCCTTGCACAACTCACCTTGACTTTCTCTCCCATTTGGCTCCAAACCGCCGCAATTAGCTTATTCTTGTTCGGAACCCTAGTCGTATCATATTAACGAAAAATTGAGTTCATCTCACTCACCTAGTAACCACATAACAACCGCCGCCCTATGGACCTTTGTATAAGGAACTACCAACAGGGGCAATATTCCCTCTCTACGCCCACTACAACAACCGAATATACTGAGCCTATCACGAGAAAATGGCTACACGGGGATATTCTCAATCCGGTCACAAAAGAAGTCCAGCTCCGAGATATTAAAAACCATAAATCGATTGTGGGAATCATTGATTTCCTTAATCGCATTCGTATTGGTATGACGCCACGGGGCGTCCCGCTCTACAATTTCCATCCCTACGACCCTGCATATCCAACAATGGTCGTCAGTTCCAAACTCAAGCCTGACACAAATATGGTGGCAATTGCGTCATTGGAGCACTGGAATGAGAAGCATCCGCGCGCAGGTATTCAACACGTCTTTGGATGTGTGGGTGATCAGGTTGCCGAAACGGCGGCGCTGCGTATGGGCATCAGCATCCCTAAAACTCCCATAGAGCTCGATGAAGAGGACAGTATCATAGCACACCATATCCGTCATCATAGTACGCAGCCGTGGGACAATGTCTTCAATATTGACCCGCCTGGGTGCGAAGATGTAGATGATGTAATGGGATGGCGACGAACCCCTTGCGGCACTGAGTTCTTTATTGGCATTGTGGATATTGCATCGTGGGTACCTGAGGATTCGTGGCTAGATAAAGAAGCTAAACATGCAGCACAAACCCTGTACATAGAGGGTAGAGCGGTGGAGCCGATGTTTCCTGCATACTTGTCTACACAAAAAGCGTCCTTGCGTGCTGACGGAGTAATGCGTCCTGTAATAGCTCTCTTATATCTTATTGAAGGTACTAAGGTTGTACAAACCGAGTGGCGGCTTCTCAACGTCGCTGTTAATACAGCCTATACTTACGAATCTGTGTTGGATGACCCTTCTATTTCTGAAGTGCTTCCAGCACTTCTGAGTATCATCACTGAACAACCACAATCCTCAGATCCTCACATATGGGTGGAGCAGGCAATGATTCTCTACAATACAAAGGTCGCCGAGATACTCAAACAGTCACGAAAGGGGATTCTGCGCCGACACGGGGGCACGAGCAACTCAGCTTATAGTCTTCTTGCGACCAAAACTGGTATCCGAGAGCTGGCGTTTCTAGGTGCCTCTGCAGGTCAGTATGTCGTCGCCAGCACCTCCGACACAGAGCACGTAGGTCTCGGACTCAAAACGTATTGCCACGCCTCTTCTCCTCTCCGCCGTTATGCAGATGTTGTCAACCACCGCTGGCTGAAGCATCTTGTGTTCGGATTTCAGGAGCCGTATGTGATTACGATTGCAGAGCACCTTAATCACCGGTCTAGCGTTATTAAGCAATTTGAGCGTCTTATTTGGTTTCTTCAGCATCTCAATCCAGATGGGTCTATTACGACCGCGTCAGGCATTGTCATCACGTATAATGAAGAGACGAAGACGGCAAAGGTGTATATCCCCGCATGGAAAAAGACTGTAAGAGCGGCGCATACTACGACACAGGTATACGAGCCCGGTACAGAGGTGACAATACGGGCGTTCTCAAATACAAAGGCGACTTCTATTCACCAGCGAGTAGTTTGTGCGATGAATTAAATCAAAGGATTAAGTAAGGGATGCTGAACAGAGCTACAACGCCTTTATCAATTCCTAAAAAGTTGGTAAAGGAAATAATGCAAACTACTCCAACTTCAGGATCGGTTAGCAATGCTAGTTCTGGAAATAGGACTACAAATGCGAGTACAGCAAGTGCTTCAGATCCAGGAGCTGTTGGTAATGTTAGTTCTGGAACTGGAACAAGTATAGGAAATGTTAGAAGCGGTAGTAATTTCAGACCGATTATATCTATACCTCCGCCTGTCATTCGCCCTTACTTGCCAACAAATTATATAAATCCGTTACATACTCCGCCATCTTTGAAAGCAAAACGGGCACCTAAAGGTGCACTGGCAAACATACTTTCATTATCAAATAGCAATTCAGAGAATTGGTCTAACGCTCGTTCAAACTTTAATAAAGATGATGATGATGAAGTTACAAAAGCAATTGCCGAATTGATTTTTGCCAATCCAGATGATGAATGGTCAGATGTAAATTTTTTTGTTCAAACAGATAATGATAAACAAGAAAAAGATAAAGAAACGTCAAATGAATCTTATTCCCTACAGGGAGGAACTAGAGAAACTCAAGGACAGCAGGCGCAAAGAAGAATTGACAAAACAGAAGATTATGTATTTAAGACATATAATAAAGCATTGATATTATTAGATTCGTATACTATAAATCGCGATAAATTTGAATCAAGCAAGACAAGTAAACAGTGCCAGCTGGCAGGATACGATATAAAGAATAACAAAATATCTTGTTGGATATGTGGTTATGGTACAAATTTATTTAAGAATCCTAGTAAACAATATATTCAAGAAGATGGTAAAGTATTAACAATCTGTGATCCTAGCAGAAATCAATTTGAGTGTGAGCATATACTTCCTGCAGCATTAATGGCATTTTTAGACTATCTAGCAAATTTAACATATCCAGTCACAGATGTTGATATAATGAGGAGTCTTTATGACGGCTCTTGTGCAATGTGTAATAATTTAAAAAGTAATCATTTATACATTAAAAATACAAGATTAGATGGTGCAGGCGATTTTATACCAGACGGTGACGAGTTAATGAAGGATATAATAGGATGTTTTCTAAATATACAAGAATCTTCCCTTTCCAAATGGAATACGTGTGTAAAAAGAGAGGAAGAGGATAAATATATTATAAGTTCTGTAACTGTTACAGATAATGGTATTAATACAACATATCCAAATTTAATATGGGCTATGATACATAAAGATCAGCCGCCGCCGCCACCTCAACCGCCTCCGTCTCCGCAACCATCCCCTTCCCCTAGCGGTAAGCGTAAATCATCTGTAACATCTTCAGAGCTTCGTGCTAATTCTGCCACTGGTCAGGATGATTATGGTCCATTAGATAAACTATTTAGGGATTTAGAAGATGACCCTGATTTCAAAGTTATTCGTGAGACAAACAAGAAACCTCCACTTCCTGTGAGTATTAGAACAATAGCAAAACGCAGAGAAACTATTCAATGGATTAAAGATCGATATGCTGCTATGCTTAACCGTATTGAAATTGTATGTAGATTATTAAACACAGTTGAAAGAAAAGCTTATTGGCATACAAAATATACTGAAAAATCGGCAGTTCAGGTTCCAAAGTTTATAAAACGTATAGTGTATGAAGCATTAGAAGATGATACTGTTGAAGCTACTATGATAGGAAATCTCGAGCGAAGACGAAATGAAGAAAGTAGTGATAAGGCACAAATTTTAAAACAGATGAGAGAAGCTGATAAAGTTATTAAAGATATTATAACTACAATCCCTCAAAATATCGATGACCGTAATGCACGTAGACGAGCACAAAATAGTGCTCAAGAAAGAGTAAATTATACACTAAGTAATACATTTGAAGAATTGCGTTCAAGATACAATCGTGACGAAGTTCCTTCTTGGCGCCGTCGTTCTATGCTTGCTGCATCTGCATCTGCATCTGCTCCCGTGCCTGTACCTACGCGAACTTATTATAATTGGTTGACACAGACTTTTACAAAAAGACCGAAATCATCCCGTAAAACTCGCAAGGTCCAAAGAACCCGCAAGCAACGCACCAAAAATACCCGCCGTAAGTAGATATGACAAAAATCGGTCATGCAACACGCAAGTACCGACCCGCCGCCGCGTTCAAGGTAAAACTCACGAAGCGTAATGTGAAGCAATTGCTCAACCGCAATGCGAATGTTCTGCCTACCCGATACGGCTTAGCCCTAAAACGCTTAGCCCCGATGGTAAGCAAGGTAGAGCGCCTTGTAGAAAACGACGTTGATATTGTTTCCGATTTACAGGCGGACTTGTCTATTCACCTTGGCAAGATTCGTAAGTCGTGCGAAGAAGCGTTAGAAAAGCACAAGACTGAGGCGGTTATGAACAACAATAATATGATGGGAAATAGTGGCAACAAGGGTAGTAATAATTTGAGCAATGCGAATATTAAGAAGCTACAGCGTATGATTAACCGTAATGCGGCAAAAAAGCAGAAAAATGCGGGTGTCAATGACCTACTGGCAAGCTTTGGCTCCTTAAAATTTTAAACACGTTAAATAGAGTTATATGCCTGATACGGCAAAAACATGGGCAGAAATGAGGCAAAAAGCATTTGAACGCAATCTTATGCGGTCGCCATTACAACCGAATATGATAGAATGGATACGAGAGTTTGAGCATAAAAATGTTAACGATGC
>Ga0114973_10001248_pt1 | contig 19093 bp, 14 predicted proteins | sample M_140807_MF_Meta_FD_87025 | JGI IMG/M metagenome (GOLD analysis project Ga0114973, IMG submission 87025) | Freshwater microbial communities from Lake Montjoie, Canada to study carbon cycling - M_140807_MF_MetaG | ecosystem: Environmental > Aquatic > Freshwater > Lake | place: Lake Montjoie...
CCGCCCGTCCATGCTGGAGTTCATGGACGGCGTCGCGATCAACGCCGTCGAGGACAAGCTGCGGATGGGCCTGGACCGCAATGCCGCAGCCATGATGGTCGCCGCCTCCGACGACCGCGGCCCCGCGGGAGCCCAGGATGCCGAGTTCATGGCACAGGTGTTCACCGACGCCGGCGCCACCGAATGCTTTTCAACCGATGACCCGGTGGAGGGAGAGGCCTTCGTCGCAGCCCGCCGGCTCGCCATCCCCGCGGTCGAGGCCAAGGGCTCACTGCTACTCGAGGATGTCGGCGTACCGGTGCCCAAACTGGCCGACCTGGTAGGCGGGGTGGCGAAGATCGCCGCCGACGCCGGGCTGATGATCTCGGTCATTGCGCATGCCGGGGACGGCAATACCCACCCGCTGATCGTGTACGACGCTAGCGACGCCGCGATGACCGCCCGGGCGCACAAGGCGTTCGGCGACATCATGGATTTGGCAATCGCGCTGGGCGGAACCATCACCGGCGAACACGGTGTGGGCCGGCTGAAGAAACCCTGGCTGGCCGGCCAGCTCGGGCCGGAAGCGATGGAACTCAACCGGCGCATCAAGGTGGCACTGGACCCGGATGGAATCCTCAACCCGGGCGCGGTCATCTGACCGCGGCGTCACCGGGAAGACGTCTGAGCCATACTCAACAATCATGACGACTCATCTTCCGCACGCACGCTTCGAATTGCGGTCCGGCGACACCTGGTCTGATCCGTGGCCCATGTACGCCGCATTGCGTGAGCACGATCCGGTCCACCACGTCGTCCCAGCCAACCCGGCACATGACTACTGGGTGCTGTCCCGGCACACCGATATCTGGTCCGCCGCCCGCGACCACGAGACCTTCTCCTCGGCGCAGGGTCTGACGGTCAACTACGGCGAACTCGAACTCATCGGCCTGGCCGACAACCCGCCCATGGTGATGCAGGACCCGCCAGCCCACACCGAGTTCCGCAAGCTGGTGGCGCGCGGGTTCACCCCGCGACAGGTCGAAGCCGTTGAGCCGAAGGTGCGCGAGTTTGTCATCGAGCGCATCGAGCGGCTCCGCGCAGTCGGCGGCGGGGACATCATCGCCGAACTGTTCAAGCCGCTACCCTCCATGGTCGTCGCGCACTACCTCGGGGTGCCCGATGAGGACAGGGTGCAGTTCGACGGCTGGACCGACGCCATCGTCGCGGCGAGTGCTTCCGGGCCCAGTGGGGTGGTAAGTGCCGGTGACGCGGTGCTGTCAATGATGGGCTACTTCACCGACCTGATCGAGCGGCGCCGACGCGATCCCGGCGATGACACGGTGTCGCATCTGGTCGCGGCCGGTGTCGGAGCCGACGGCGATATCGCGGGTGTGCTGTCGATTCTGGCCTTTACCTTCACCATGGTCACCGGCGGCAATGACACGACCACCGGATTACTGGGCGGCGCAGTGCAATTGCTACAGCAGCGGCCCGACCAGCGCCAGCTGCTGGCGCGAGAGCCGGAGCTGATCGGCGATGCCGTCGAGGAGTTCCTGCGGCTGACCTCCCCGGTCCAAGGACTGGCCCGAACCGTCACCCGCGACGTGACGATCGATGACACCACCATCCCGGCCGAGCGCAAGGTGTTTCTGCTGTATGGCTCGGCCAACCGCGATGAGCGGCAATTCGGTCCCGACGCCGCCGAGTTGGACGTGACCCGCAGACCGCGCAATATCCTGACCTTCAGCCACGGTGCGCACCACTGCCTCGGTGCTGCGGCCGCCCGCATGCAGGCCAGGGTGACGCTCACTGAGTTGTTGACCCGCTGCCCCGACATCGAGGTCGATCTGACTGGAGTCCTCTGGGCGGGAGGAAGTTACGTGCGCAGACCGCTCAGTATCCCGGTGCAAGTAACGTAGGCCGATGCCAGAGGAGCAACTCCATACCGAAGCCTGGTCATGGACCCTGGACCGCGCGTTGACGACGACCACGGACACAACTGGATGCTGCCGGTATCGCGGTCCGAGGCCGCGACCATGGTCGCCGAACTCCGACGACGCTGCCCCCGAGCGACTAGCGAACCCGAGTGAAGCGATGCAGCAGCCACGCCACCGGGATGGTCAATATCAGCGTGACGACGAAGAGCACCGGCATCGAACCGGTGTAGACCCGCCAGTGCAGAACTGCGACCATTGCGAACTCCATCACGATGAGGTGCACCAGGAAGATCTCATAGGAGATCTCACCCAGCCACACCATCGGCCTGCTACCCAACAGTCGCGAGTATGCGCCCCGATTACCCAGGACCAGTGGCGCAACCATCAGTGTCGCGATTACCGCGTAGAACACGATCTTGACTACGGCCTGCGCCAGTCCGGTCGGCGAAGTCGTCGCCTCACCGGCGATCGGCGTGGCGGCGATGACGTAACACAGCACCGCCAACGGAACGGCGAGAAACCAGTGACACTGGCTGCCCACCGCGGACAACACCGCCAGCATCATCCCGCCGACGAACCACGCGAGATATCCTGGCAGCCACAGCCTGGCACCGTCGGGCAGGAAATCGACGGTGTGCACCAGCACCATCCATGCCGGGCTGATCAATGCCAGGCCCGCCAGGCCTGCGAGCAACAGACCGGGCCTCCAGCGCCGGCGGCATAACACAACCAGTAAGAGGTATGCGATGACCGGCAGGGTGAGGTAGAACGCCACTTCGACTGCGAGACTCCACATCTGGGTCAGACCCTGATGCAGATGGGAGAACAGGTAAGAGTCGGTGTAGATATGCGTGAGGGTCAGATTGCGCAGCAGACCATTCCAGGAGTGGCCAGGATTGGGCCCGGCGTCGTGGAAATGATAGATCAGGTACGCGGCCAACACCGTCACGACATAGGCGGGCATGATCCGCCGCACGCGGTGCCCCGCGTAGCGACGCAACGACGGCGCCGTCGCACCTGCGACGGCTGCCCTGACCCACGGGCCGAACAATAGGAACCCGGACAGCACGAAGAAGATCGGTACTCCGATCTCCATCCGCGAGAACACCAATCCGACGTATCCGTGGGTGTACTTGCCGGTGGTGTACGCCGCGTGGGTGGCGACCACCAGTAGCGCGGCAAGGGCGCGGACGCCGGTGAGCGACGCGACCCGATCGACACTGGCGGTGGCACCGAGTCCGCCGTGGTCGACCGCGCCGGTGGCCGTCATTTCGCTGTGCGACGCGGCTTCCCGCCGGGGGGCCGTGCACCGCGCGCATCGTGCGACTGATGGCCGCGGTCGGGCTTCAGGTCGATCAGAATGCCCGAGATTCGAGTCTTCTCCAGGGCTTTGAGGGTCGCCCCAGACAACTTCGCCGGTAGTTCAACCAACGAATGATCGGTCTTGATGGTGATGTGCCCGAAGTCGCTGCGATTCAGATTGCCTTCGTTGGCGATCGCGCCGACGATCGAGCCGGGACCGACCCTGTGCCTCTTGCCCACCGCGATGCGGTAGGTGGCGAGGTCGTCGCGAGTCCGCCGCGGCGTCCGCTCCCGATCCGGCTGGTTGTCACGTCGCTGCCGTTCGGGCATCGGCGGCGGCTCGGTCATCAGGAACTCGGCACCGTCGCGGGACTGCAGTGCAAGCGCGGCGGCGATATCGCCCATCGGCACATCGTTATCGCGCTCGTAGTCCTCGATCAGACGCCGGAACATGTCGAATCCGGGCGCTCGGAGAGCTTCGGTGATCGAGTCCCGGAACTTGGTCACCCGCTGGGCATTGACGTCGTCGACGCTCGGTAACTGGCTCTCGACGACCTGCTGCCGGGTCACCTTCTCTATCGACTTGAGCAGGTGTCGTTCCCGGGGTGAGACGAACAGCAGTGCGTTTCCGGACCGTCCCGCCCGGCCGGTGCGGCCGATACGGTGCACGTAGGACTCCGGGTCGTGTGGGATGTCGTAATTGAGCACGTGTGAAATACGTTCCACGTCAAGGCCTCTGGCCGCAACGTCGGTGGCGACGAGGATGTCGATACTGCCGTCCTTGAGGGCGGCGATGGTGCGCTCGCGCTGGGCCTGCGCGATATCGCCGTTGATGGCGGCCGCGGAAAACCCTCGGGCACGGAGCTTTTCGGCTACCTCCTCGGTGGCCTGCTTGGTGCGAACGAAGACGATCATCGCTTCGAACTGCTCGACTTCGAGGACCCGGGTCAGCGCATCCATCTTGCGCGGCCCGGCAACCTGGATGTAGCGCTGGGTGATGTTCTCGGCGGTGGCGGTCTTGGACTTGACCGTGACCTCGACCGGATCGTGCAGGTACTTGCTGGTGATCTTGCGGATGGCCGGAGGCATGGTGGCCGAGAACAACGCGACCTGTTTGTACTCGGGCGTGCCGGACAGGATCCGTTCGACGTCCTCGGCGAAACCCATCTGCAGCATCTCGTCAGCCTCGTCGAGCACCAGATAGTCGAGGTGTGAGAGGTCAAGCGTGCCGCGTTCGAGATGATCGATGACCCGGCCCGGCGTGCCGACGACGATATGCGCGCCGCGACGCAGGCCGGCCAACTGCACGGTGTAGGACTGGCCACCGTAGATCGGCAGCACGGTGATCTTCGGCAGATGCGCGCCGTAGCGGCTGAACGCCTCGGCGACCTGCAACGCCAGTTCACGAGTGGGTGCCAGCACAAGCGCCTGGGTGTTGCGACTGGCGGTATCGATTCGGGACAGGATCGGGATCGCGAACGCGGCGGTTTTCCCGGTGCCGGTCTGAGCCAGGCCGACCACATCGGAACCGGCCAGCAGGGCCGGGATGGTGGCCGCCTGGATCGGCGACGGGGTCTCGTAGCCGACGTCGGAGACGGCCTGCAACACCGCGGCGGGTATCTGCAGGTCGGCGAAAGTGTGTGCAGTCGCGACGGCGGCGTCGGCCGGGCCGTCTTCGGGGGATCTCATTGCAACCGAAGTCTAGTGCCTGCGCGCGTGGCAGCCGGTGTGCCGCCTGCCCCGCCGGGTACCGTGCTGCGGTGTGTGGAAACGGCTGATGGCCTCGGCGGCGGCCTGCGTGGTCGTCGCCGTTCTCGCGGGCTGCAGCTCCGGGGACTCGACAGCGTCGAAGACACCGCTACCCGCGACCACACCCTCGACCACACCCTCGACCGCACCGGAAAGCTCCGCGCCGGAAACGCCGTCGAGCCAGGTGCCACCGCCGCCGCCCGCGCCCACGCCGCCGGATCCGTGCGCAGTCAACCTCGGCGCGCCCGAGATCACCCGCGCGGTCTCGGGGTTGCCCCGCGACCCGCGCAGTCAACAGGGCTGGAACCCCGAACCGCTCGCCGGCAATTACAACGAATGCGCCCAATTGTCGGCAGTCATCGTCAAGGCCAACACCAACGCCGCCAATGCCAACACCCGGGCGGTGATGTTCCACCTCGGCAAGTTCATTCCCACCGGTGTCCCGGATACCTTCGGGTTCAACGGGATCGATAGCACGCAGAGCACCGGTGACACCGTGGCGCTCACCTTCGCCGGCGCCATGGGCCTGCAGAGTGTGGTGAAATTTCGGTGGAACGGAGCCGGCGTGGAGTTGATCGGCAACGTCGGCTGAACCGTTCGGGCCCTTAGGGTCTGGGCCTTAGAGTCTGGTCTATGGCGTCACTGACCGATCACCTGGCGGCCATCGTCGGAGCCGAACACGTCAGCGTCGACCCCGATGTGCTGGCGACCCGCGCGACCGACTGGACCGGTCGGTATCGCGGCACCGCCAGCGCCCTGGTGCGGCCGGGCAGTGCCAACGAAGTCGCCGCCGTCCTGCGGACCTGCCGGGATTCCGGAATCTGCGTCACCGTGCAGGGCGGGCGCACCTCGCTGGTGGCCGGAACCGTGCCCGAACACCAGGACGTGCTGCTGTCCACCGAGCGGCTCACCGGCGTCGGCGCAGTGGACATCGCCGCGCGACGCGTCCGGGTGGACGCCGGTGTGACCCTGGCCGCGGTGCACGAGGCGGCGGGCGCGCACGGCCTGCTGTTCGGCGTGGATCTGGCCGCGCGAGACTCGGCCACCATCGGCGGCATGGTGTCTACCGATGCCGGTGGTCTACGCACCGTCCGCTACGGCACGATGGGTGATTCGGTGCTCGGGTTGGACGTCGTCCTGCCCGACGGGTCGGTGATTCGTCGGCATTCCGCGGTCCGCGCGGACAACACCGGATACGACCTGGCGGCACTGTTCGTCGGAGCCGAAGGCACCCTCGGCGTGGTGACATCGGTGGATCTGCGCCTGCACCCGGTACCCGCACATCGGGTGACCGCACTGTGCGGATTCACCGACCTCGAATCGCTCGTCTCGGCAGGCCGGACCTTCCGTGATATCGACACCATCGCCGCGCTGGAACTCATCGACGGCCGCGCCGCTACCTTGGCCGCCGAGAACCTGGGATTGCCCGTGCCGGCGCGCGGACATTGGCTGCTACTGGTGGAACTGGCCGCCGACGATGACCAGACCGTCCGGCTGGCCGAGGCACTCGCCGCCGCGCCGGTGTGCGCCGAGCCCGCCGTGGGCGTCGACATCGCCACCCGGCAGCGGCTCTGGCAGGCCCGAGAGTCGGTCGCGGACGTCGTGGGTCTGTACGGTCCACCGGTCAAATTTGATGTCTCGCTGCCGTTGTCGTCAATACCGTCGTTCGAGAGGGACGCCGGCAACCTGCTCCGCCGGTACGCCCCGGAATCGATACCGGTGCTGTTCGGCCACATCGGCGAAGGCAACCTGCATCTCAACGTGCTGCGCTGCACAGGCGAGCAGGAATCTGAGATCTACCCGGAGATGATGAAACTCATTGCGGCCCATGGCGGCAACGTCAGTTCCGAACACGGCGTCGGCAGTCGCAAGCGGGCCTACCTGTCGATGTCACGCACACCCGAGGACATCGCGGCGATGCGCACCATAAAAGATGCGTTCGACCCGACGGGCTACCTCAATCCCGCGGTGCTGTTCGGCTGAGGTTGTTATGCCGCAGCGTCTTTCGATGACCTGCCGACCAGAAACATGGCGGCTAGCACTCCGAACAGCGCCACGAAAGCGGGCAGCAGGACCGACTGCGACATCGCAAGGCCGAAGGGCTTCAGCAGGAACTCCGGAAGATGCATCATGTCCGCCTCCCCGCGCGGCGCGGTGCCCGGCGCGGCAGCAGGCAACTCGGCCGTGACACGCGCCGACATGAACGCGGCGATACCGGCGCTGCCGAGCACGGCACCGACCTGACGCGTGGTGTTGTAGACACCCGAGCCGGCCCCGGCCAACCGGGCGGGCAGGTTACGGGTGGCTGTGGCGCCCAACGGAGCCCAGATGAACGCCATGCCCACACCCATCGCGCCCAACGGCAGCATCAGCCGCCAGGTCGGGGTGCCCGGGTCCATCTCGACCGACAGCCACAGCAGCGAGATCGCCAACATCGAGAAGCCGAATCCGATGATCGGTCGCGGGTGGTAACGGTCCACCAGGCGGCCGACGAACGGGGCCAGCACCCCGCTGAATACGGCCATCGGGGCCGTCAGCAGGGCGGCCCGCGTTGGTGTCAGGCCGCCCACGGTCTGGGCGTAGAACATGACCGGCAGGATCATCGCGGTGGTGGCGAATGCGATAACCGCGATGCCGACATTGGCGAGGCTGAAATCGCGGTCACGGAACATCTCCAACGGGATCAGTGGCTCGTTGGGGTTAACCGCCTGCCAGTAGACAAACGCCGCGAGGAATGCCACGCCGCCGGCGATCACCGCCCAGATCCACGGCTGCCAGTGATAGGCCTGGCCTTCCTGCAGGCCGAACACGATTCCGAAAAGGCCGATGCCGGAGAGAGCCACGCCGATCACGTCGAAACGATGGGGATGGGTGGGCAGGTCCGGAATAAGCCATACCGCCAGGACCAGACCGATGGCCCCGATCGGTACGTTGACGAAAAAGATCCACGACCACCCGAGGCGGTCGACGAGGACCCCGCCGGCCAACGGGCCGACCAGGGTGGCCACCCCGGCGGTCGCGCCCCACACGCTCAGTGCCACCCCGCGCCGGTCCGCCGGAAAGATCCGGGTGATGGTCGTCAGGGTCTGCGGGGTCAGCAGGGCCGCGCCGATCCCCTGCACCACCCGGGCGGCGATCAGCATCTCGACGGATCCGGACAGCCCGCACCACAGCGAGGCCGCGGTGAACAACGCCAGGCCTGCGATATAGAGGTTCTTCGGGCCAAACCGATCCCCGAGGCGGCCGGCCAGCATCAGCGGCACCGCGTAGGCGAGCAGATAGGCGCTAGTGACCCAGATGATGCTGTCGTAGCTGTCGATCGCCAGCGCTTCCATGATGCTCGGGTTGGCCACCGCGACAATGGTCGAGTCGACCAGGATCATGAAAAACCCGACCAGCATGGCCCATAACGCGAGCCACGGGTTCGCCGGTTGCCCGGACGTCGGGTCGGGCGGCTGGTCACGCGCGGTGGTCGCGGTCATGGCGATGATGCTGCCACCTTTGCCGGGCCGACGTGACCCCGATCACCATCGGGCAACGCCGGCGATATTTGGTTCGTTAGCCTGGGGTCACGCCGAGAGGAAGGCACGCCATGAGGCTCCGCCGCAAACAGATTGACCAGGCACCGGTCCGACCTGAGGACGCCGGTATGTCCGCGAAGGTGCTCTCGCAGGTACTCGAGGCCAGCGCCCGGGTTCAGGCACCGGCCGTCAAGGCGTATGTGGCGAGGCTTCGCCGCTCCAACCCGACCGCCACTCCCGCGGACATCGTGACCAAACTTGAGAAGCATTACCTTGCCGCGGTGATGGCGAGCGGAGCCGCCGTGGGATCGGCGGCCGCCTTCCCCGGTATCGGCACGCTCGTCGCGCTGTCGGCGGTCGCCGGGGAGACGCTGGTGTTCCTGGAAGCGACCGCACTGTTTGTGCTCGCCGTGGCCGAAGTACACGGCATCGGTGTCGACCAGCGGGACCGACGACGGGCGTTGGTACTGAGCGTGCTCGTCGGAGACGACGGCCGCGGCGCCATCACCGAGTTCCTCGGCCCCGGCCGCACCAGCGGAGCGTGGCTGGCCGAAACCGAGCTGCTGCCACTGCCGGTGGTCTCACAGCTGAACTCCAAACTCATGCAGTATTTCGTGAAGAAGTTCGCGGTGAAGCGCGCCGCGATGGCCTTCGGAAAAATGCTGCCGGTCGGCATCGGTGCCGTGGTCGGCGGCGGCGGCAACCGGCTGATGGGCCGCCGGATCATCACTAACGCCCGGCAGGCGTTCGGCCCGGCTCCCGGACGCTGGCCGGGCAGCCTGCATCTGCTGCCCGGGGTGGCCGAATCCCAGGGGGGGAATTCCCTCGAATCAGGTAAGTACTGACCAGCTTCGCCGGACCCCGGAGACGAGATAGCCTTAGCCCGCATCCATCGGCAGAGGAATCGAGGCGAGGAACTCCGTGAGCAGTACGAGTTCACCATTCGGCCAGAACGAGTGGCTGGTTGAGGAGATGTACCGCAAGTTCCGCGAGGATCCCTCATCGGTGGACCCGAGTTGGCACGAATTCCTCGCCGGCTACAGCCCGGAGGCGGCGACCGCGGCACCCGCCGGCGGGAACGGACAGGCCGGAAAAAGTCAGGCCGCGACAACACCCGCGCCACCGGTATCCGCAGTCGCTCCCCCGCCGCAGTCGGTACCCACGACTCCGGCCCCGGGTTCCGCTGCCGAACCTGCCCCACCCCCGGTGCCACCGGCCACAGCGGCAACCGTCCCCGTCGCCGAGTCGGCCGCCGATGAAACGCAGGTGTTGCGCGGCGCGTCGGCCGCCGTCGTCAAGAACATGAACGTCTCGTTGGAGATCCCGACCGCCACCAGCGTCCGGGCCATTCCGGCGAAGTTGATGATCGACAACCGAGTCGTCGCCAACAACCATCTCAAACGCACCCGCGGCGGCAAGATCTCGTTCACCCACCTGCTCGGGTACGCGATCGTCCAGGGCGTCAAGAAGTTTCCGAATATGAACCGCCACTTCGCCGAGATCGACGGTAAGCCCAACGCCGTCACCCCCGCGCACACCAACCTGGGTCTGGCCATCGACCTGCCCGGCAAAGACGGCAAACGTTCCCTGGTCGTCGCCGCCATCAAGGGCTGCGACACCATGGGGTTCTCCCAGTTCGTCGCCGCCTACGAGGACGTCGTGCGCCGGGCCCGCGACGGCAAACTCACCGCCGAGGATTTCACCGGGGTCACCATCTCGCTGACCAACCCCGGAACTATCGGCACCGTGCACTCGGTGCCACGGCTGATGGCCGGCCAGGGCGCCATTATCGGTGTCGGCGCGATGGAACTGCCGGCGGAGTTCCAGGGCGCGAGCGAGGAGCGCATCGCCGAACTCGGCATCGGAAAGGTGATCACGCTCACCTCCACCTACGACCACCGGATCATCCAGGGTGCGGAGTCCGGCGACTTTCTACGGACCATCCACGAAATGCTGCTCTCGGATGACTTCTTCGACGAGATCTTCTTCGAACTCGGAATCCCCTACGAGCCGGTGCGCTGGCGAACCGACAACCCGGATTCGCCACTGGATAAGAACGCCCGTGTCCTCGAACTGATTGCGGCCTACCGCAATCGCGGACACCTGATGGCCGATATCGACCCGCTGCGACTGGACAAGAGCCGGTTCCGGATGCACCCCGACCTCGACGTGCTCACCCACGGCCTGACGCTGTGGGATCTGGACCGGGTGTTCAAGGTCGACGGGTTCGCCGGTCAGCAGTACAAGAAACTGCGCGACGTGCTGTCGGTGCTGCGTGACGCCTACTGCCGCCACATCGGCGTGGAGTACACCCACATCCTCGAGCCTGAGCAGCAGAAGTGGCTGCAGGAACGCATCGAGGTTCGTCACGACAAACCGTCGGTCTCCCAACAGAAATACATCCTCAGCAAGCTCAACGCCGCTGAAGCGTTCGAGACCTTCCTGCAGACCAAATACGTTGGGCAGAAACGGTTCTCGCTGGAGGGCGCGGAGACCGTCATCCCGATGATGGATGCCGCCATCGACCAGTGCGCAGAACACGGTCTCGACGAAGTGGTCATCGGCATGCCGCACCGCGGCAGGCTCAACGTGCTGGCCAATATCGTCGGCAAGCCCTACTCACAGATCTTCAGCGAGTTCGAGGGCAACCTCAATCCAACGCAGGCGCACGGCTCGGGCGATGTCAAGTACCACCTCGGCGCAAATGGCAACTACATCCAGATGTTCGGCGACAACGACATCGCGGTATCGCTGGTCGCCAACCCGTCGCATCTTGAGGCCGTGGACCCGGTCCTCGAAGGCCTAGTGCGCGCCAAGCAGGATCTGACCGACGGTACCGAGGAGGACCCGCGCAGTTTCAGCGTGGTGCCGATGATGATGCACGGTGACGCCGCGTTCGCCGGTCAGGGTGTCGTGGCCGAGACGCTGAACCTGGCACTGCTGAGGGGATACCGCACCGGCGGCACCATTCACATCGTCGTCAACAATCAGATCGGCTTCACCACCGCACCGGAGAACTCGCGGTCGACCGAGTACTGCACCGATGTCGCGAAGATGGCGGGGGCACCGATCTTCCACGTCAACGGAGACGACCCGGAGGCGTGCGTGTGGGTGGCCCGACTCGCCGTCGACTTCCGCGAGGCGTTCCACAAGGACGTCGTCATCGACATGCTGTGCTACCGCCGTCGCGGCCACAACGAGGGCGATGACCCGTCGATGACCAACCCGGCCATGTACCACGTGATCGACACCAAACGCGGAGCCCGCAAGGCCTACACCGAGGCACTGATCGGCCGCGGTGACATCTCGATGAAGGAGGCCGAGGACGCCCTTCGCGATTACCAGGGTCAACTCGAGCAGGTGTTCAACGACGTCCGCGAACTGGAAAAGCAAGAGGTCGAGGCGAGCGAGTCGGTGGAGGCGGCCCAGATGATCCCGCGCGGGATGACGACCGCGGTGGAGAAGTCTCTGCTGGCGCGTATCGGCGATGCGCATCTGTCGGCACCGGAAGGGTTTACCGTGCATTCGCGGGTCGCACCGGTGATGGAGAAACGCCGGGAGATGGCCTACGAGGGCAAGGTCGACTGGGCGTTCGGTGAACTGTTGGCGCTGGGCTCATTCCTGGCCGAGGGCAAGCTGATCCGCTTCACCGGACAGGACACCCGGCGCGGCACGTTCACCCAGCGGCACGCGGTGATCATCGACCCGCACACCGGTGCCGAGTTCACGCCGCTGGATCTGCTGACGGTCAATCCCGACGGCACCCCCACCGGCGGCCGATTCCTGGTGTATGACTCACCGCTGTCGGAGTACGCCGCGGTCGGATTCGAGTACGGCTACTCAGTCGGCAATCCCGAGGCGATTGTGTTGTGGGAGGCCCAGTTCGGCGATTTCGTCAACGGCGCACAGTCGATTATCGATGAGTTCATCAGCTCCGGTGAGGCCAAGTGGGGACAGCTCTCCGATGTGGTGCTGCTGCTGCCACACGGCCATGAGGGCCAGGGCCCCGACCACACCTCCGGGCGGATCGAACGTTTCCTGCAGTTGTGGGCCGAGGGTTCGATGACCATCGCGCTGCCGTCGACGCCGGCGAACTACTTCCACCTGTTGCGCCGGCACGGCCTCGATGGAGTGCACCGGCCGCTGATCGTGTTCACCCCTAAGTCGATGCTGCGTAACAAGGCGGCGGTCAGCGATATCCGCGACTTCACCGAGCAGAAGTTCCGCTCGATCATGGAGGAGCCGACCTACACCGATGGCGACGGCGACCGCACCAAGGTCACCCGGGTCCTGCTCACCAGCGGCAAGATCTACTACGAACTCCAGGCACGCAAGGAGAAGGACAAGCGCGACGACGTCGCGATCATCCGGATCGAACAGCTTGCACCGCTACCCAAGCGCCGGTTGGCCGTCACTCTTGACGAGTACCCGAACGCGCGCGAGTACTTCTGGGTTCAGGAGGAACCGGCGAATCAGGGTGCCTGGCCGACCTTCGGCCTGACCCTGCCGGAGATGCTGCCCGATAGGCTGACCGGGATCAAGCGGATCTCGCGGCGGGCGATGTCGGCGCCGTCGTCGGGCTCGTCGAAGGTGCACGCCGTGGAGCAACAGGAGATCCTCGACGAGGCGTTCGGATGAGGCGCGCCAGCGCCGAAGACGAAGGACGAGGAGCATCAGACCGGAGCGAGGCGTTCGGATGATCCGACGAGCGTGCGTGTCGGTACGGTGACGCGCCGCAACCGCGCGACCGGAGCGCACGCTCGTGGAAGTAGCACCCACCGACCCGGCCTAGGCGCGGGCCCCGCGCCGAGTTAGCCGAACAGTGGCAGCAGCGGCGTGCCGTTGGTCAGGGTGTCGGCGATATTGCCGACCGCCTTCGGGCAGAGGAACGAGATGGCCATCCCGGTGAACATGGTGGCCGGCCCGAGCGGACGCCCGATGGAGTCGGACACCTTGCCGACGATGTCGGCGGTGTTCTGACCACGATCCGCCAGCATCGGGCACAGCGACTGCCCCAGGGCCACCGCGTCGCCCGGCGCCATATTGGTGATACCGAGGCCGTCGAGGGTGGACAGGAAATCATTGACGTTGCCGGTGCTGTCGGCGCTCGCCGGGGCGGCGAACACACCGGTGATGATCCCGGCGGCGAGCACCAGCGAACCCGCGCGCGAAAACGAACTCAACTTCATGATGTGATCATCGTAGTGCGATCCGCGGCTGTTACGCCCGGGAATGCCCGCTTGCTACCCTGAACCCACTCGACACCCGTCAACAGGGAGTATTCATGCAGGGATTCGCCGGCAAAGTGGCAGTGGTCACCGGAGCGGGATCAGGAATGGGCGCCGAACTGGCCGTGCAACTGGGCCGGCACGGGGCGTCGGTGGCGATCAGTGACGTCGACACCGAGGGATTGGCGGTCACCGAGGGCCGCCTCAAGGCAATCGGAGCGCCGGTGAAATCCGACCGCCTCGACGTGGCGGAACGGGAGTCGTTCCTGCTCTATGCCGACGACGTGAAGAACCGCTTCGGCAAGATCAACCAGATCTACAACAACGCCGGCATCGCCTACAGCGGCGACATCGAGGTCACCGCGTTCAAAGACATCGAACGAATCATGGACGTGGACTACTGGGGCGTGGTCAACGGCACCAAGGCTTTCCTGCCACACCTGATCGCCTCCGGCGACGGACATGTCATCAACACCTCCAGCATTTTCGGGCTGTTCGCGGTGCCTGGTCAGGCCGCTTACAACTCGGCGAAATTCGCGGTGCGCGGATTCACCGAGGCATTGCGCCAGGAGATGATCCTGGCCGGCCACCCGGTCAAGGTGACCAGCGTTCACCCGGGCGGCGTTAAAACCGCGATCGCGCGCAACTCCACCGCCGCCGATGGACTCGACACCGTGTCGATGGCCGAGTGGTTCGACACCAAGATGGCCCGTACCTCCTCCGAGCGCGCGGCCGAGATCATCCTCGACGGCGTCGCCAAAGGTAAGGCCAAGGTGCTCGTGGGTGCCGACGCCAAGATCCTCGACGCGTTCGTCCGGGTCAGCGGTTCGGGCTATCAACGCGTGGTGACCACGCTGGCCGCCAGGTTTATGCCGAAGATGCAGTGAGCTCACTCGAGAGCAGCGGGGCTCAGCGCCCCAGAGTGTTGGCGGGGCTCAGCGCCCCAGAGGGTTGGCGGTCAGCCAGGCCTCGGCCACCGAGCGGGGATCGGCGCCCGCCCTGACCTGACGCAGCATGTCGACCAGTGCGGCGGTGTCCAGCACACCCGCGATCTCATTGATCGCCCGCAACTGCATCTGATTGAGCTCATTGCGCCGGTACAGCGCGACGACATTCTGCGCCGGTATCAGGGTCGGCTTTCGATCGACGAGAACGACGACGCCGTCGGGTACGTCGGGGGCGGCCGTACCGGTCCAGGCCGCCGTGATCGCCCCGGTGCGCAGAGCGTCGAACATCGCAGCCGAGTTCCGGAATTCACGTGGCGTCGGCGGCGTGCAGCTCCCGACAGGCGAAGGACGATTGGTGCCGACGACGGCACCAATGCTCACTGCTGAACAGCGATCCACCAGCGCGGTGAGATCCCGACTCCCCCATGCGGTCGCGGTCGCCGCGCTGACGGCCAGCGCGGCCTTATCCTCGGCGGCCACGGCGTAGTCACCGGCGGCCACGCCCTCCGGCAGGGCGCCGACCATCGCCCGATACACCTGCGCGGCCGAGCGCGCGGCCGAGTCCGGCGCGAAGCGCTCCAGTAGCCGCCCGGTGAATCCCGGCACGACGCCGACCGAGACGTTGTCGAGTGCGGCCACCGGGTCATCCGAGGTTTTCACGGTGGCGGCCGTCCCGTAGTAGCGAAGACCAGCGGCATAGATCTCGGCCAGCAGGGTTGTCTCCGCATTAGCGGACGTGCCGACGGTCAGTGCGGGCACTGGCGGCGGCGCACCGCAGCCGGCCAGCGCCACCGCAACAACGAGCGCGAGCGTCCGGCGGATCGCGGTCTTCCGCGCCACCGGATCGCTCACTCCTCGACGGCTGCGGCCACCGCGGCGGCCACCGCGGGACCGACTCGCGGATCCAACGGACTGGGCACAATGTGGTCGAACGCTAGATCGTCGCCGACAACAGAGAAAATCGCTTCTGCGGCAGCAACTTTCATCTTCTCGGTGATCCGCCTAGCGCCCGCATCCAGTGCCCCCCGGAATACTCCGGGAAATGCCAGCACGTTGTTGATCTGGTTGGGAAAGTCACTGCGACCGGTGGCGACGACCGCCGCGTACCGCTTGGCCACCTCCGGGTCGATTTCCGGATCGGGGTTGGACAATGCGAACACCACTCCGCGGGGCGCCATCGTGGCGAGCAGTTCTTCGCTCACTTTGCCCGCCGACACCCCGAGGAATACGTCTGCGCCGGCGAGCGCCTCGGCCACCCCCCCGGTGCGGCCCTCCGGGTTGGTTCGAATCGCCAGCTCTGCTTTGACCGGGTTGAGGTCGGTGCGGCCGGTGTGAACGATGCCTTTCGAGTCCAGCACCGTGACGTCCTTCAGTCCCCTGGCCATCGCGATGTTGGCGCAGGCCACCCCGGCCGCGCCTGCGCCGGAGATGACCATTTTCAACGTGCCGATATCCCGGCCGAGAACAGCGGTGGCACCCAGCAGAGCCGCCAGCACCACGATCGCCGTTCCGTGTTGGTCGTCGTGCATCACCGGGCAGTCCAGCGCATCGATCACTCGGCGCTCAATCTCGAAACACCGCGGCGCGGAGATGTCCTCCAACGCAACCGCACCGAAACTCGGCCGCAGCCGAACCAGAGTTTCGACGATCTCGTCGGGATCCTTGGTGTCCAGGACGATCGGGATGGAGTCCAGGCCGCCGAAGGCCTTGAACAACGCGCTCTTGCCCTCCATCACCGGCAGCGACGCCGCCGCACCGATGTCACCGAGGCCGAGCACTGCGCTGCCGTCGCTGACCACGGCCACCAGTCGATGCGCCCAGGTGTAGCGGGCGGCCTGGGTGTGGTCGGCCGCGATCGCGCGGCAAACCTGGGCCACGCCCGGGGTGTAGGCGATCGACAATGCACGCTGGGTGTCCAGCGGCGCTTTCAACTCCACTGACAGCTTTCCGCCCAGGTGTGCCTCGAAGATCTCCTCGTCGTCGAGGATGATCCGGGGGCTTTGCATGGCGGAGCCTCTCACCGTTTCCGGTCGAACATGGCTGGGGGGTACTGCGCTCAAATCAGGCCGAGTTTGGTGACCGCGTCGCGCTCGTCGGCCAGTTCGGCGGTCGACGCATCAATGCGGCCACGGGAGAACTCGTCGATGGTCAGGCCTTCGACGATCGTCCAGTCGCCATTGCGGGTAGTCACCGGGAACGACGAGATCAGTCCCTCCGGCACGCCATAGGAGCCGTCGGAGACAACCGCCATCGAAACCCAGTCGCCCTCGCTGGTACCGAGCAGCCAGTCCCGGGCGGCGTCGATGGTCGCCGACGCGGCCGAGGCGGCCGAGGACGCGCCACGGGCTTCGATGATGGCCGCGCCGCGCTTGGCGACGGTCGGGATGAAGGAGTCCTCGATCCACGCTTGGTCGTTGACCACCTTGGCCGCGTTCTTGCCTGCGATCTCAGCGTGGAACAGGTCGGGGTATTGGGTGGCCGAGTGGTTACCCCAGATTGTCATCTTCTTCACATCGGTGACCGCTGCGCCGGTCTTGCGGGCCAGCTGCGAGATCGCCCGGTTGTGGTCGAGGCGGGTCAGCGCGGTGAACCGATCGCGTGGGATTCCCGGCGCATTCGTCATGGCGATCAGCGCGTTGGTGTTGGCCGGATTGCCCGTGACGCCGATGCGGACATCGTCCGCGGCGACCTCGCCCAGGGCCTTGCCCTGAGCGGTGAAGATCGCGCCATTCGCCTCGAGGAGATCGCCACGCTCCATGCCCGGGCCGCGCGGACGAGCACCCACCAGCAGAGCCAGGTTCACACCGTCGAAAATCTTGGTCGGGTCGGCGCCGATCTCGACGCCCGCCAGCGACGGGAACGCACAATCGTCGAGTTCCATGACCACACCCTCAAGCGCCTTGAGGGCAGGCTCGATCTCAAGCAGTCGCAGCTCAATCGGACGGTCGGCGCCGAGTAGCGAGCCACTGGCCAGCCGGAACAGCAGGCTGTAACCGATCTGGCCGGCGGCGCCGGTGACGGCGACTTTGAAAGGCTTGGTGCGCACGGGAGGTACTCCTTGTCGGGAACGCGAATTGTCGAGGACATCAAGCTGGTTGTCGAGGACATAAAGCTGGCGCCCAAAATCTAGCGCACCCACAGCAGCCGGAGACCTCCGGTCTCATACCTTCGGCCATGGGTGGCCGCAGGGGGTCGAAGCACCAACGTCGACCAAGTACCCTTAGAACCCATCAGCGTCCGAACCCTGATAGCGGCGGGGAGGTAGTGCCATGGTGCAGTTCAAAGCTCGCCCGCCGATATTGCTGGACGTGAACCTCATCCACAACCCCGCCGTTGAACCCGAACGTATTCCCAAACCACCGTCGGAGGCGGTCGTCGACTGCGCTGTGTACTGCCAGGGCGAACGGATACCCGGTCAGTACACCTATTCCGCAGCGTTGGAGAAGGTCCACGATCTGGAGGCGCTGGGGCAGCCGGCCTTTGTCTGGGTCGGATTGCATGAACCAGACGAGCATCAGATGCAGATGGTCGCCGACGCTTACCACCTGCACCCACTCGCGGTGGAGGACGCCGTCCACGCCCACCAGCGACCCAAGGTGGAAAGGTACGACGACACATTGTTTCTGGTCGTCAAGACGGTCAACTACGTACCGCATGAGTCGGTGGAAATGGCGCGGGAGATCGTCGAGACCGGGGAGATCATGATCTTCGTTGCCAAGGACTTCGTGGTGACGGTTCGCCACGGCGACCACACCGGCCTGGCTGCACTGCGCACGCACCTGGAGGAAGAGAAGAAGCAGTTGGCGCTGGGTCCGTTTGCGGTCATGCACGCGATCGCCGACCACATCGTGGACTCCTACCGTTGGGTAGCACACGCGATGGAGGCCGATATCGACGCCGTCGAGGAAGCCACGTTCTCGCCCGACACCAGGACCTCGATCGAACCGATCTACATGCTCAAGCGTGAAGTGGTCGAACTTCGCCGCGCGGTGTCGCCCTTCACCGAGGCGTTGACCCGGATCAACACCGACCATCAGGACCTGATGTGCAAGGAGGTCCGCCGCCAGATGCGCGACGTACTCGATCACCAGATCCACGCCGCCGACCGGATCTCCAGCTACGACGAGATGCTGTCGTCACTGGTGCAGGCGGCACTGGCCCGGGTGGGCATGCAGCAGAACCTCGATATGCGCAAGATCTCGGCGTGGGCGGCGATGGCTGCGGTGCCCACCGCCATCGCCGGCATCTACGGCATGAACTTCGAGAACATGCCGGAGTTGGCCTGGAAGTGGGGCTACCCGGCGGTGCTGCTGTTGATGCTGTCGATCTGCGGGTTCCTCTACCACACATTCCACCGCAACAACTGGCTGTAGGCCACGGCGTCAGCCCGGGCGCTGTGCCCGGCGCCTCGGATCGAACACGTCAAC
>Ga0114973_10001251_pt1 | contig 19061 bp, 44 predicted proteins | sample M_140807_MF_Meta_FD_87025 | JGI IMG/M metagenome (GOLD analysis project Ga0114973, IMG submission 87025) | Freshwater microbial communities from Lake Montjoie, Canada to study carbon cycling - M_140807_MF_MetaG | ecosystem: Environmental > Aquatic > Freshwater > Lake | place: Lake Montjoie...
AGAACAAATTGATAATTTCAAACAAATTATTCAGTATAAAACAGATAATCCACAAGTTGAAGTTGTGATGTTGATTGGTAATCACGATCATCATTACTTTCCTGAAATTGGTTATACTGGGACTAGTGGTTATCAAGCAGGAGTTGGTCATTCAATTACTCAAGTTATAGATGAAAATAGACACCACCTACAAATGGCTTATGGTTTTGGAGATTATCTATTCACTCATGCTGGAGTTAGTCCTGTGTTCATGGATCAAGTATTTGGTTCTGATGATTGGAGTAAGGAGAGTATTGTAGTTGATTTGAATGAATTATTTAGGTACAAACCTAAAGCATTTCTATTTAATGGTTTTGAGTCAAGTGGAGATAGTCCATCACAAACACCAATTTGGATTAGACCTAGATCATTAATGTCTTCAAATAAAAAACACCCTAAAGGATTAAAGAAAGATTATATTCAAATTGTAGGTCATACTCAAATGAATAAACTTGATTTAATTGGAAGTGATAAATTTACAGGTGGTAGATATTATTTCATTGACACAATGGATACATCAGGAGAATATTTGGTTATTCAAGATAACAATCTTATCGTTAACTCAGTAAAATAAAAGTTATGTATTTTATATTATTAATGCTAATAAATTTTAGTGTAGAGACAAAGTCATTAGATCTTAATAAAGAAAATTTATGGATCGCAATAAAAAATTCTAACATAGATCATCCAGATATTGCTTATGCACAAGCTATACTTGAATCAGGTAATCTAAAAAGTAGATTAGTTAAAACTAATAACAATCTATTTGGAATGAAAAAACCTAGCATTAGAAAAACTACTGCTATTGGAACAAAATATAAGTACGCTAAATATAGTAGTTGGATATCTTCTGTAGAAGACTATAAACTTTGGCAAGATCATTTGTTTAGAAAAAAAATAATGAGTAGAAAAGAATATATGAAGTACTTACAAATTAGATATTCTGAAACCCCAACATATATTAATAGGGTTATGAAAATAGTTAATCAAAATAAAATATAAGGTTATGGATAGAATTGAAATGTTATATGACAATATGGATAGCTTCGATAAACAGCAGATGTCTGAGTATCTAATGAAAGACGGATATCCAGAACCATATACACATACAGCAGAATTTAAATATCAAAATGAAATTTTAAAGTTGTATGATAAATGGAATATGCTTACTCAAGAAGAAGAGGAAACGATTTTAAAAATAGCAAATAAATTTTAATAATGTTAGTTGTAGATCTTGTAGAAAGTGTAGAAAGTTTATATTCTAATATGCCTGATAAAAGAAAAAGAAAAGAGTATCAAGATTGGAAGGTTCAAATAAATAAAATTATAGACGATATAAATAAGTTATGTAAATTTAAAATGTATAATCAAATAAAATAAAAATCATGGCAGTTAGTAAAAAACCAAGAAAAAAAGCAGCTCAACAAGAAGTACTTACAGTAAAACCAATTCAGCAGGCATTATGGTATCCTATTGATTGGGATAAAGTAAAGACCTTAACAGATTTAAAATTTATAATTAAGAATATGGGTTTAGGTTGCGCTGATGATTCTCCAAATTATGCCGAATTAAAAAAGTATTTATCCGATTCTCCATTAGCGCGTAATAATGGTTAATACCTTAATAAATAAAATAAAAATTAGTATGGCAGATTTTTCTAAACAATACTGTGAAATATATGATCATGGATTTTCATGGGATTTTGATATTGAAGAAATAGCAGATGAATTGGATCCCGGTTATATGAACAATGTTATTTGTGAAGGCTTTGGTTTCGACGCAATAGGTAAAGAGAAATCAGGAGAGATTGTACTTCACTTTAGAGATTGGGAAACAGGAAAAAAATCTTGGGTTAGCTATAAAGATTTTATAAATAAACAAAAATTAAGTATTAATGAACAGTTGGGTAGATCCTAGAATTAGTAGGATAATAGAATTAGAGTTAGAAATAACAGACGCAGTATCTAAAGGACATAAAGCTGCAGATAGCGATAAGTTTAAAGAGCATAGAGAAGAGCTAAAGCGTTTAAGAGAGGAACTAAAGTCGGAGCGGCGCGCGCAAGGGCGGCGGTAAAATTTCGCGAGGGCCTCAAAAGTCATAAATACAAATATACAATATACAAACTATGAAATGGGAATCCTTTGAAAAAATAATGTTAACCTATAAGCGTGCCTTATCGGATATGGATGCACTTTATAAGATTGGTTTAGACCTATCCGAAGGCCCGTACGACCTCATGAGCCACATGTACGTCTTGTTTAATGAATCTATGGGGATCCAATATAACCCTCATGGCGTGGACTGGATTGATTGGTACATATTCGAAACCGACTGGCAAAAGAAAGGGAATTACGAAGCCTATAATGAGAAGAAAGAACTCATTGCCCAAGACTTAAAAGGCCTGTGGGAACTACTTGAATCAGATTATCGGAATGATCAAAAACCAGAAATGCCACTAGACTTATGAAAAACAAAAAGCCACAAGACTACATAATCAGATACAGAGATGTCGACCCTTACACTATGCATATCGATGGCGAGGGTGAAACATGCAGGACCGATAGCCGTGTCGGAGCGGAAAGGATTATTGAAGCCTTAACAGAGTTTAATACAAAGTCTAAACACGGCAGGCCAAATAGAGAGTACTACATAGAGGTTAAGGAAAGCCGTGGACCAATAGAAAAGCCCAATCCCTGGTGGACTTGGTAATTAAATAACCTGGTCTACCGACGTATAGTAAAAAGGAATATTACTATACAGTTTGTCGGGCGAAATAAAGATTATATATTCATTGCAAATAAAAAATTATGATTGAATATCAAGAAATAATCGAAGGTAATTTAAAAGCAGTTAAAGACACAAGCGATTTTGGAAGTCCTAATAAATGGAACCTACACGTTAAAACCGTCAATGGATGGTATGATTCAGTTCAATGGATGAGTGTATGGCGCATTCAAGAATTCTTTAAAACAAAACTACCCGTTTACAAAGAGGTAGAGAAGCAAGTTGACTATGAATTAGAATAAATTAAAAAATATGACACCACAAGAAAAAGCATTAGAACTATACAACAAGTATCTTCCATACGCTGATGAATATATCTACCCAGAACAAGCAGCAAAGGAGTTATGTATGATAACAGTGGATGAAATAATTGAAAGTAGAAAAGATGATAGCATGTTTGGTGATACATTGTTATCTACAAGCAGTGAGTATTATACACCACACCCAATGTACATAACTTATTGGTTACAAGTAAAACAAGAAATAGAAAAGCTATGAAGCTATACAAAGAATACAACAACTTTTTTATCACACCTTGTATAAAGATCTACTACGATACATACTTTGAAGGTGGGTTAATATGTTTAGATTTGGAATTTACATGGTTAATGTGGACAGTTAGCTTTAGTATTATAAAAGAAAGTATATAAGATCAAATGACAGTAAAAGAACTAATAGAGAACCTACAAACTCTAGATCCAGAACTCAGAGTCTTTGTTGAAGGGTATGAGGGTGGCTACAATGATGTTAGCTTTAATCCAAACATAAGTAAGTTTGTACTTGATTACCACTCAGATTGGTATTATGGAGTACATGAGATCATTGATGCGTGTTCCCAAGAAGAAGGAGAGTATCATACTGTGGACGGAATAGTGTTATAAAAATATATACTATAGATGAAAATAATTTTGGCTTGTTTATTATTAAATTGTATTTTTATGTCATATTTGCTTGCTAGAACACACAACGGTGATGATATAATGTAAAGTAATAATAGTCAGGTAGCGGAAATGGTAGACGCATGCATCCCGTAAGATTTGCATTCCACTGAGATTACTGGTTCGACTCCAGTCCTGACTACTCTGGATTTAAATAGCTTCCATCTCATGGGGATTTAGTATATTTAATAAATAAATAAAGGTTATGAATCTAGGATACGCTTGCATAAACATGACGCTAGGCAAAGCTGTGACTACGAATCGTGGTATGGTTAAAAAAACATTTCTCGCCAAGGGCCCGGACTGGGTATCTGAGTTGGCACTCGCCAATTCTCGGGACATCATCAAAATTCTAGAGTGGAATAGACTTAGAGGTATAAAACTATTTCGCTTGACATCTGCCCTTATCCCTTGGGGAGATAGTCTAGATCTTACACAATTAAAAGACTACGAAGAGATCCGGTCTGAACTTAAAAAGGCAGGTGACTTTGCAAGAGAACACGGTATCCGGATCACTACGCATCCTGGTCCATTCAATGTACTTCTTTCACCAAATGAAGCTGTAGTTGAAAAGACTATTCAAGATCTGGAAATGCATGGCAAGATATTTGATATGATAGGACTTGATAAGTCACCATATAACAAGATCAATATACATTGTAATGGTGTTTATGGAGATAAGCCGGCAGCCATGGATAGATTTTGCCTAAATTTTTCTCGTCTATCCGAATCAGTTAGATCAAGGCTTACTGTAGAGAACGATGATAAGGCAAGTATGTATTCTGTTATAGACCTTATGTACATACACAAAAAGATTGGAACACCTATTGTATTTGATTATCACCACCATGGTTTTTGTACTGGTGATCTTACTGAGGAGGAGGCTTTAAAGTTGGCAGCTGAGACTTGGCCTGAAGGGATTAAGCAGCTTGTTCACTATTCAGAATCAAAAGCTCTACATGAAGGGAATACCAAACTTAAACCTCAAGCACATTCAGACTATATTAATTCACTTCCGAATACCTATGGTCTAGATCTAGATATTATGATTGAGGCAAGAGCAAAAGAGTTAGCAATCTTACCATTCATTAAAAAATAAAACAATCCGTATGAAAAAGAAAAATTTAAGTTTTTTAGTTATAGTAATAATATTATTTAGTAGTTGTTACACATCAGTGTCTACTGTGGGTAATTGTAAATATTATTATCGTAGACCAATAGGTAGTTTACATAGGATAAATGCACCTCGATTCTAAACAAATAATAAACTATGAACAAAGAAGAACAAAAAAAAATTATTATAGAAGTTATGGATGCGGATGCTAAAGATGGATTGTACGAAAAAGAAGATAAAACATTTAAACAAAAAAGTAAATGGACCAAAGTGAATAACAAACAACAAACAGCAGTAGAATGGTTATTCACTCAATTATATGAAAAGTTTGAAATGAAAGGTGATGGAGAAAAGATGAATAAAATACTTAACAAAGCTAAAGAAATGGAGAAAGAGCAGATAGTAAATGCTTATGAATGTGGTTGGATTAATGGTGATTTGAAGAAAGCTCCGCGTTTTGGTAAGGATTATTATAATACTTTAAATAAATAATATGAACTACTGGTTAATACAAGCAATTGTTAAACAAATTAAAGCTGAGAAGAAATGAAAACGGCAATGAAAGAATTAATTGAGTATCTTGATCCTATACACAGTGGAATAAAAGATAAGGCAACTGAATTACTTGAAAAAGAAAAGAAACAGATGCTAGATGCTATGCGCTATGCTCTTGATGAGGATGGGCATAATGGATCATGGATTTTTAATTTTATAGAATCATATTATAAAAAAATGTACGAAAATGAGTAAACTGTGATTGATATTTATAGTAAAAGTTGAATAAATCCGCTCTTCACAAATTACAAGACTTAGTTAAGGAAGAGTATAAGAAATCCTCAAGAATATTAGCTCCTTGGCTATTAACAGTAATAACTACACTAAAAACAGAAGAGCGAAATCAAATAATAGAAGCCTTTGAATCCGGGCAATTTGATCAAGAAAAAACAGGTGAAAATTATTGGGAATCTAAGTATAATCCAATATCATTATCACCAGCAGAAATGGCAGACTCTATAATAAAGTTATATAATCAAAATCCAGAAGATCCATATATAGATTACGATCCACTTGCAAGATCGTACGCTAAAATAGCAGTGGGTAGTATAATAGAAGCCATAAACGAGTTACCTATTCATGATGAGTCTATCCAAATAAATGAAAGAATAGAATATTGGACTCAAGTAAAAGATTTTATATAATAAATTATTAAAGATATTTATATAAAAGATAATTTATGGCAAGATCAAAGAAAACCTGGAGACCAATGAAATCTAGAAAAAATGGTCTCAAGCATCGAGACAGGATAAATGAGAATAATAAGATACTAAAAAGATTAAAAGAGATCCACTAAAAACGGATCTTTTTTTATTTAAATGAATTGTCTTATTTTTGATTATGAGCAAATTAAAATATACATTAGAACAATTTAGATGGATTAAAGTGCTATTTAGTCCGTTTAAACCATTTACTGTTAAATGGTATATAGGTAAAACACAAATAGGTACTCCATATTTCTTACCTAGAAAATGGGTTAATCGTAAACCAGTACCACTTAAAATTGGATTCAGTTACTGTGGTTTAGGGTGGAAAACAAAATGGACATCTACTGATTTTAGATATGAATGGGGTCCTGTATTTTCATTTGTATTCTTTGGTTATCAAGTAGCGTTAATGATAGGTCACAAGAATGTTAGTCATTATTGGGAAGCCTGGTTATATTACGAATATGCTACAGATAAAACAAAATCAAAACGTGAACGAATAGAACAATGTAGGAAAGAATTTTCACAAATATGGACAACACATAAGCATGATGAAGAGCCAAAAACAATAGACTATTATACTAAAATACTTAAATCAAAATATCTATGACACGAGTAGAACAAAAAGGAAATAAGGAGAGACTTATACTAAAGGAATTAATTGATAAAATGTTTGAAATAGCAGGCCATCCTCTAAAGTTTGAAGATGTAGAAGGTAGAACTGATAATTGGTTTCAACAATACACTATGACTGAAGCTCAAAATGAGGAGTGGCGAAATTGGGGTACTAAATTTCTAAGTAAGAAACGTCGTTTTGGTATGAAGTTAGCGGATCGTGAAATGAGAATGTTAGATTTGTATTGTGGATTGAGTATATCGGATAGTAGATTTGCAAAAGAATTATGATAATACACACAATGTGGATAGGATCCGAGATCCCTATTAAATATCATAGTAACTTAGATAAATTCAGGATGTTAAATCCCGGCTTTCAACACATGCATTGGGGAGAGAATGATATAATCAGTATTTTTAAATATTTTAATCTAATAGAATTATATAATTCAATGCCTAGTTTTATAACTAAATTCAATTTGGCAAAGTATGCAATACTAGATAAATTCGGTGGGATATTCACAGACTTAGATATACAGTGGAAAAAATCATTTATTGAAATTATGAATGATCAGGAGTTTAATGATATAGATATATTATTAACACATCCAGTAGATACAGCACATTATTATATAAATGATCAAGCCGTTAATCTTTTAGATGATCCATTTATTATAGCCAGACCAAACCTACTTAGCCAATGTCTTGACTTTAGATTTAAAAGAGAGTTAAGAATAGATCCCGAAACAAAAGCCGTCCATAAAGCAGAACCTATAGGTCCTTTCTTATTAACAGAGTGGATTTATGCTAATCAAATAAAGCATAGAGCATTTAGCCAAACTGCATTTTTAAGTCTAAATGGTTTTTACGGATACCACGAACAATTAGATCTATGGAATAAATAAAAAGATATTTATATAAAAGAATCTCAATGAAACTCAGTAAGATACTAGAAGGAGAATATGGAAATATATTATTTGGAGATAAAGATGATCCTGCAAAATTTGCTAAAATGCAAGGCGTGAAACCTGGCTCAGAACCAGATTTACCGGAAGAAAAAAAACTATTACTTCTATTAAAAAAATGGACAGTAAATCCTGCACATTCTATACAAGATCTTTATAAAATTAGAGGGAAGCTAAAATCATTAGCAAACGAATATCCAAAAATATTAAAACCTAGTACTCCAAATGGTACTATAATTTATAGAGGATTAACAAGTACAAATCCCCAAATAGAATCTCAAGTAAAAGCTTCAAATCCAGAAGATTGGATAAAAGCAGGTCGTTTATATATTTTAAAAACTCCCATAAAATATATTCCAAGAAGCGATATTCAGTCTTGGTCAACAAGGATGGAAACAGGCATGTACTCCTTTGGGCAAGGAGGAATGTTAATATCTAAGCAAAACGAAGAATACATGATGAATCAAGAAGCGCTATCTATACTATATCCATTGAGTGAAGACGAGATACTTCACTTTGGAAAAAACTATGATCAAAATGTATATTTTGCAGGTATTGACATATCAAATACAATAAGAAAATATAGTAAAAAATTAGCAAATGTAAAATCTGTATCTGACAGAAGTAAAGATTTGGATATGAAATCTATAATTAAATAAAATAATCTCAATGAAACTCAGTAAAATATTAGAATCTATCCTAGATGAATTAAACGTCCCAAAACCTGAGGATGCATATAAATTCTATAAAATAACAAAAAAGGATCTAGGATATGGTACCATGCACACTTATGTGTATGAAAATGTAAATGGAGATCTAATGGAAATCTCTAACATGGTAACAAAACATCCAAAAGAACCTGGTAAATCAATATACTTGGCTTTTAAGAAATATGAAGGACCTGGATCTGATGAGGAAGAATACGATAATGAAGAAGAAGAGGAAAGGAAATATTCTGAGAAGACAGGAGCCGGTGACCTGATTAAGGTATTGGCAACTGTGGTACAGTCTGTAAAGAATACCATGAATAAAGAGGGTGGTGAAAATAAGATATATGCCATAAAGTTTAGCCCATCAGATAATAAAAGGGCTAACATATATCTACACTATATAAAAACCCTGTTCCCTGACTTCAAAGAAGAGAAAGGAGTGGAGGCTAAATTTACAACCTTTGTTAATAAGAATTTTAAGCCAAAGGTAATCTCAGAAATAGGAGATGCATCAGCTGAAGGATATAGTCTGTCAAAACCAAATATCAAAGGACCAATAAATAAGGCATTAGACAAGATAAACAGTAGCGAAAGCAAAAGAAAATACGGAGGAGAGGAACCATTCAAAGTAAGATACACTGCCTCTGTAGGAACCAATAAATACCTTATAGACATATCAGGAATGGTAAGTAATGTAACTCCAGGCACTGTCCCAAGATTTACTTATCTGTTTAATCCAGATGGAACTAGAAAACCAGGAAAGCTAGATATAAGAGTAGACTTTGATATGAAAAGGGATTCTAAAAAAGATGCCTTTACTTCAACAGAACTAAACGAACAGTACAAAGTATTATCCGCAGTATTTAATTCTGTTATTGACTTTGTAAACCAAACAGAAGCCACTACACCAGTAGATCAGATACTTATGTATCCATCAAACGATAAAGGAACAGATACTGCAAGCAATTCTAAGAGAGGAAGATTCTATATGGTTTATATACAAAAGAATATCTCTAAACTTCCCGATCCAAGCATGTGGGACGTAAACCTTAACATGAGTGATAACTACATAGACTTAAGTAGAATCCCTCCAATGCCAACAAAGAAAACAAAGAAGAAATAAATGAAACTAACCAAGATACTAAAGGAAGTAATATCAGAGATAGGAGACGCATCTAAAGAACCATACCCATTTAAAAAAGATATGGATGATATGGATGAAAGAAAATACACATTTTTTACAGACTCTGGATTTGAATATGAAGTTAGGGTAGAAACTATAGGAGGAAGTCCTATGGAACCTGTAATAGCAAGGGTAGGATTTGGTGTAATAGATGGGACTGATGATATATCTTATGTGAAACAGACAGGAGAGAATGATGTATATAAAATAATGGCAACAGTAACTGCAATAGTAAAGCAGGATCTTAAATCTAATGATGCTGATGTTATAGAGTTTTCTTCAAGTAAAAGAAGGAATAAGGGTGTGGATGAAGATCCAATGTCTAATGTAAGAACACAACTCTACTCAAGATATATTAAAGGCCAATTCCCTAATGCTGAGGTTCAATTTGATGATTATGGAGATGTAAGGGTAAGATTATAATAAATAATAATGAAACTAACTAAGATATTAGAAGGAATACTAAAAGAGAATCTACTCCAGTTTTATCATGGATCTACAGATAAGAATCTAGCAGGTAAGAATGGAATACATGTAGGATCTAAACTTGCAGCAACTCAAGCACTCCAAGCAAGAATAGGAGTTCCTGCTGAAGGTGAATGGGATGGTACAAGAGAATACGGTAAGACTAAACTAGCAGGAAAGAAAACCTTAGATAGAAGAGAAAAGGAATTAGGATATTTCTTAAAAACAGGATATAATACTCAATCTGAAGTACCTGAAGTACCTGAAGAAGATTATTACCCTGAAGACAGAGGTAAATTGCCAACTTATTCGGATGGTACACATATAAGTTTAGACTCTAAACCTATAATATTTCCTGTGAAGATCAAAGGACCGATGAATAATACCGTAAGAAACCCGAAGACAGATATGGCAGCAAACTCACTCATGATGAGAGGACTAAGGAAAGGAAATGCCCGAAACGGATTCTATTATATAAATGATGGAGAAGATGAAGGATCAATATCTGCTGTAGTACCAAATAAAGATTGGTTAAGTTATTAAAACGACTGGCTCAAGAAATAATAAAGGATATAATAAACACCAGAATGATAGATAAGAATATGGGTAATAAGAAAACCTCAACCCCTAATACTAATATAGAAAGTAAACCATTAACCCCAAAGGATAGAGAAGCCATAAGCCTGTGGATACTAAAGGCCAAACAAGACAAGGCACAAAGCTGGCTCGGTAAATGGTATTGGCAAATACGAATAGATAAGGAAAAGAATAAGAAGCAGGGCTAGAAGGATCTAGCCTTTCTCATTTTATGTGAATCTGGATATAAGAGAATAAAGATATACTAAGAAAAAAAGAGTAGCCATAAAATATAAAGTGTAGAAGGGTGTTAGAATGTGTCAATTTGTGTTAGAAAGTGTAGAAACTAGAATCTATAGGAAGTAGCCGTATCCTGCCCGCGTCACCTAAGTGATTGATTATCAACGGGTTAGGAATTATAAATAAAGATATACATAACTGATTGGTTACCAATAAAAACTTTCAAAAATAGTTACTCTAAAATTTTTTTATCTGACGGATTTGTCTTAATTTTACTATGTAACAAATCAATAATGACTATGGACAGAATGACTATCCGCCTTACCTCCTCTAGATCTTATGCAAGACTTGCTAAAGCAGTAATTGACATGAATAAGAATATCTATGGCAATGAGATCTTTGCCGAAGACAGGATCGAATTTAAAGATGCTTATGATGCTGATGGGAACCTAACCCACTTTGAGATCACGGGAACAGCATTAGATATGTTCCAGATCGGCCTAAGATATGGACACATGGAAGAAAGGGAACACCTATCACCTTATTTAAGAGATATCTACAAAGACATCTTTACTCCTACACCAGAAACCATTGCACAGTAATTAAAAAATAAAAATATATAATATGAAGATGAATGAATTAAAGAGGCTAGCGACAATGACTAGCACACAGTATCAGACAGAGAATCCTAATTATGAACCAATGTTCCCTGCCGGTTGGGAAGCCGATAAGAATTGGCCAGACCTATCAGTGAATAACTATGACAGCTTCAGATCTACCCAGATCCAGATCGATGACTATCAAGAACGTATGGCTGGCTGCTACGATACAGAATAAAAGTGTGGCACTTAGAAGATCGGCAATAACAGGTTCAAAAGATTGTCTTATATTTACTATATAACAATTAGCAATAAACAAAACAAACAGTTATGCAAAATTCAAACAGGCCTTCGAGCTACCAAAAGTTGACTTACATCCAAAAGGTAAGTCGTATTAATCGCAAGCTCCGTACTGGAGACATCACAACCGTAGCTGAGACTACCGGTTTTTCTACTACTCACGTATCTGACGTGATCTCTGGTAAGTACTTCAACGACAAGATCGTTAATGAAGCTTACGACATGACGCGTGGTCGTCTGTCAAATGCTGTTAAGCTTACTAGCTTAGAGGCATAGTCTATTCACTTTTATGATTTGTTACCGGCCTGGGGTTTCTACCCTGGGCCTTTTTTATAACCCATTGATACTCAATACTTTATAACCCATTGATTTCCAATGCTTTATAACTAGTTGATTGCCAATAAAAACTTTTGGAAAACACTAAAATAAATTTTTTTATGTCACCGGAATGGCTTAATTTTACTATATAACAAATCAATAACAGTATGACACAGATTATCAACACAACAAACATTCAAGAAATTGACTTTATCACAGGTAGAACAGGAGAGTACAGAGCTATATCAAAGGTTAGAGCCGGGTTCATGGTAGTGGTTGAAGATCTAGGGATCCAAAATAAATGGTCTACAGGAGCCGAGTGGAAGAAGGCTATCGATGTTTTCAGAAGCTTTAAGAAAGGTGCACTCCAAACAATCCAATTCCGTGCAGAAGGTACAGATCATTGGTTGACTGTATTCGCCAAAGCAGGTACTAAGATTAAGATCATGGATGCTCAGATGTTCAGAGATATGGAAGTTGGAGACATCAATCAAAATTGGAGTAACACTAATCTCTGTGATCAGAAACAATATGCCATGGTAAATGCCAAGACTTGGGCAAGTAAAGCATTTGTTAAGAATGCTGCCTAACTCTAAAGATAAATTTTTTACTCTCAAAATAAAGTCTTATATTACATTATAAATTAAAATAAAGGTTATGTCAAAATTATCAATGTCAGCTATCAGTCCTATCAGTTTAGAAACAGCAAGAGAACAAGCACCAGCTATCTTCGCAACCTCACCGGCTCCTACAATCAAGAGTCCTAAGTATCAGTTCACACCTACCTTCGAGGTTATTGACCACATGAAAAACATGGGGTACGAGTTAACAGCTGCTAAGCAGTCTAGATCTGGAGTAGACCTTCGTAAGAATTGGGGTATCCACATCACTGAGTTCCAACATCCTGATCTCTACATCAAGGATCCTCAAGGTGATATCGAGGCACGTCCAACAGTTGTACTAATCAACTCTCACGATGGTACACGCCCACTTCAATTTGAGATGGGTCTCTTCCGTCTTGTATGTTCTAATGGTCTGATCATCAAAGACAAAGACTTGGGATCATTCCGTGAAAGGCACACTAAGTACAACTTCCAAGAGGTTAAGGACCTGATCGATTCAAAGGTGTCTGGACTTCAAGATGTTGTGGGTAAGATAAGCCAATGGAATATGGTAGAGATGACAGACAAACAAAGGTATCAGTTTGCTGTAGAAGCCTTGGCCTTAAGATTGAATACCGATCGTCAGCCTGAACAGTACGAGGTACTAGATATCCTTAACGCTAAACGTAAGGTAGATGCCCAACCTACACTATGGCACACCTACAATACCGTACAGGAGAACCTGATCAAAGGCGGCTTCCAATTGAACAACCGTCAGGCTAGGGCTATCAAAAACCCTGTAGAGGATCTAGTTCTTAACCAAGGCCTATGGCAGTTGGCTGATGCTTACGCTAACTAATCGGGTTAGAGAGGCGAGGTGCTAGTGCCTTACTAGTGCCTTGCTCTCGACCTTTAGCATCGAGCTAGCATGATGGCAAAGGGATAGTTCTTGTAGATAGGGGCTTGCTGGCAGGGGGCCCCGCGTTGACCCATCCTGCACACCGGGGAAATTCCCAAAACCCCATAAAATATAAATATAAATTTACAATGGATAATAATATAATAGACTCACTAAAGCGCTTAAGAGAAAACACGACCTTCATAGAGTTTGATGATATCCTTAATAATATAAAAAGAGCAAATGATCTTGGTGATCTAGATCGATACCTAGATTCAGTAGAATTTCTAATAGATGCTAAAAATTGTGATCTAGCCGAAGCCTTTGAAAAAGCAATTGTTGATCTCATTTCAGAACCGTAAGCGATTTTTAAATATATAAAAAATAAAAGTTATGTCAAAGAAACTATTTGAAAAGGTCTATCCGTTTGGATTCGAAGTTAATAAGTTTGAAGGAGATCGGAACTACACTATTACCGGAAATCTTAGAAGAGAGTATTGCTTTAAGGAATACGGTAGTAACTATGATGTTGAGGAACATATACAGGAGCATATAAATTGTGAAGGGATCGGTTTTGATTCAGAGTTCAGCCAGTTTTTCGCTTATGCGGATACAGAAGAGAGAGCCATACAGTTTTGTGAAGATATCCAGGCTTGGTTTGGGAATATAAAAGAGTTAGTAGGTTAATAATTAAATAAAAACAAAAACAGAATAACATGAGCGAATTCAGAGTCATTTCAACAGTCAGTCTTGAGAATTTTTCAGAAGTAGTAACAAAGTATCTACAACAGGGTTTTGAGCTTTGGGGAGATCCATTCTTTGCTAATGGTAATTTTTGCCAGGCTATAACTAAAAAGTAATATATGTCAAAATTACTTATAACAATCTTGGTTATTTGCCTAATCAGTACGATTGCTATATTTGCCTTTGTTAGATCCGGTGAATGGTTAGTGGAAAAGTTCCCCCATTCCGGGTTTAGCAGATGGTGGAGAAGAAACGTAGTAGATAGAGATCCTTGGGAATAATAAAATAATAAAAAATAAAAGTTATGGAAGTTTTAGAATTGATAAAGCAATTGAGTAAGGAAGAGATCCGTGAGTTATTAGGCTACCTAGAGCAACTCAATGAAGCAGGCCTTATAGAAGAATTTATCTACAAAGTGGATCCGGAAAGGGTAGCCGAGACTATGTATTATGCCTATTATGATCTCATGATCGATTCCGAAACCGGGAAATGGAAGCCCGAATTCCAAAAGCTATTCCCAAGCCCGGGGAAAGATCCAATCTATTAAAAAGAATAAATATGAATTTATGGTTCAATTTGTGATCATTTGGTATCTAGTATTCGCAGGCACACTATTTGTACTAGAATGTTACCGATTCTTTAAAGATGGCTATAATGAAGAAAACTAAACACTATTTTTTAAAAAGCTTTAAATCCGAATTTATGAAAAAAGAGAAGATTGACTACACACCTCATTTCTTGACACATGTTCCAGGAGGCCGGAGGTTAGATATCGTATACCAATCAGGTAAAACCTTTAGACAGAATAACTGCCACTATCCAGAAAGGTACGTTAGGACTTTAATAGATAAACCTGAATTGGAACCAGTTCGTGAGGCATACTATAATGGAAAACCTTTTTACTTCAATGGTAAATTCAATTTCTCATGAAGAGGCGAGATCGATTAAATAGGCTAGAGGATCTAGGGTTTTATATAGCCATGATGTTTACCTCTATAATAATAGGTTTCTTTATACTAGGTGCCATTGGAAAGATAGCCTCACTTTTTTGGTAATTGATAAATTTGTATATATGATATTTTAGGGCCCCTTCAAAAACGTGCTTTTTATGACATTCATAATTGTTTTACTTGCTGCAAGTATTATTATTGGTATAGCTTATTGTCTTAGAAAATTTCTATGGTATATAACTTGGTTTCTATTTAGTCTAGCTATGCTAGGGCTTCCTGCCATGTTCATAGATCTTGAGATTGGCTTATCAATGATAATCTATGGCTTAGTTATATTGCTAGGAACCTGGCTACTCATATACGCGTCTGCGGCTATTGTTGCCTTTGTTGCTATACCTATCGCTATTCTTGTAGCTTTTTTTAAAAGCATTTTTAAAATACGCTAATATTTATTAATAATAAAAATAATATAATGAGTAAGAAATTTAACTATGAAGTATACCTGAGAAACAATCCTCTACTTTCAGAAGCTTCGGGAGAAGACGAAACAAGCTCCGAGTGGCAAGAGGGCAGGATGATGATGATAGGTGGAGATAAAATAGGCAGCGCAGTAGAAGATCTATTACAAAATAAGTACGCTCCTGAAGACATTTTAAAACTGTGTCAAAAGATCGTAGATCAAAAACAGAAGCGCATGCAAGATTATCAAAACAAATTAAAGTAGAAAAATTCCGAGTTTTTTACTAAAAAGAATTGACTATATAAAAATAATATAATGGCAGAAAATTTTGATATTGCAAAATTCCTTAAAGAGAACGCTTTGGGTTCTTATGGAATCTTAGGTAATTATGTAGACCTTAAACCTCTTAAAGAAGATGATGGATCAGGTTTTTCTGGAAAGATCAGTTTAGATTATTATGATCATCCAAGTATCACTAACTCATTTCAAAAAAGAGCAGTTAAAGCATTTCAGAAGTACATAGCATCTGAATTTAATGGCACTGCTACTGTATTAAAAGATTCTTTTGATGAGATCATTTTCCAATTATCAGGTCTTCAAGGAGTTTCTTCTATCGAAGATGTTATAAGCGCATACAAAAAAATGAGAGCCGACGAAATGAATAAAGATTTTCTAGATTCAGGTGGTCCTTTTTCAATTCTAGCCTCTTGGATGGTATCTAAACCAGAAAAATATGTTACTGATGATTCTGATGATGATAAAGGTTGGGGTAATGATGACGATTCTGAGAACAAGAGTTCTTATGTCACTGATTGGTCTGACGACGAAAAAGGTTGGGGCGATGATGAATTTATAGTAGAAAAAAAAAGTGAAAGCAAGGATAAAAAAGTAGATGTTTATAATGCTGATGAGATTATTTACATGGGAGAAGAACCACTAATGGTGGATAAAAAAACTACTATCAAAAAAGGAGACGCCTTAGATTCAGATAAGTTAGTAGATGATGACACTAAATATAGAAGAGCCATACTCAGTGTCGATGGTCCACAGTTTAAATACAAAAATCAAATGTATATTTTATATGATATAGATCCAGAAGATGATCGTTATGGTTTTGATGACGATGATGATTATGAATCAGGAGGAAGAAGCATTCATTTGACTAAATCATTAGATGAAAAGAAAGAAGACCTTGGTGGTTGGGATGGTAATAAAAAGTATAATCAATATAATGGTCAATATGATGATGAATTTGGGCCTGCTATTGCCAACGAAAATGTAGAACAAGAAGGATTTGATCGTATGATGGGTCTTATAGATCAATCAGTTGTATCTAAACTTCCACTTCTAAAAAAGGCTGTAGATAAAGCTAGATCTAAAGGACTAAGTGATGATGCTATATTCAATATGCTATCTAGTAATTCTTTAGTTAGTAAATCAATCGGTGATTTAATTGATGATGGATTTGATTCTCAAGATATTGTAGATTTTTTCGCTACTGATTTTAATATGATGGAAGAAGGCGAAGGTGAATATATAAGTGCAAAAAACTTTGATTATATGTCGGATGATCAATTAGATGCCGCCGAAGCATCAGGAGATCTTAAACCAAGTACAGATTCGATTGGTCCAAATGAAGATGTGGATACAGATGTTGATAAAATGAAAGTGTGGGGAGTATATCATAGCATACTAGAATTTTTGAGAGATAAAATAAGTACTGATAAATTAAATCAGAGTGAGGTTGATCAATTAAGAACAAAGTTAGAAGACTTCTTTAAACGATAAGATATTTAAAAATACTAAAAACCCTTGCAACCCATATATTAAGGCCCTACTAGTTAGGGCTTTTTTATTATATGAGCACAAAAAAGCCAGCAAAAGCTGGCCTCTTATTAATATAAAATTAATAAAGAATTAAAACTAAGCGGCTTTCTTTTTAGACGCTACTGACCATGCAGCTCCTGCAAGAGTCATTATGCCTCCTAGGATTTCTTGAAATAACGCATCGTCAACTAGGCCTTTTGCAACGATAATACCGCCAACAAAAGTTAATGCATGTCTAATTAGACCTAAAGTTTGATCTTTCATATTATTTTTTTTAGTTAAAAATATGTACCCTTGGTACTATAATAAATATCTTGATTTCTATTCTAAGTCTTTTCTATAGAATCTTCCTTGTATATTATCATTATATGAATCTATACGAAGCACATCTAATTTCATTTGCCAGTAAACTTCCCAATAAGTAAGTTGTTTTTTAGAAAAACAGAGTTGTAAGATCTCTCTAGTAAATATTTCATTACCTAATTCTTTTCTTTCTAAATTTAGAGTCTTATTACTTCCATAATAACTTAGCCAATCGCTTTCTTTTACCACTTTCTTTTTACGTGGGACGCGCCCAGGTTTGATCCAGGCCTCGATTTCCTTTTTGGTTAGTATTTTATTATTATTGTTATATAAGACCTTTCTACCTATGTAGAATCGATTTGTAATAATGTTTGTGACCTTATATATAAAACCGACTGTATTCTCTGGAAAGTCTTCTACTTTGGTAAACTCTCTGTAGCTTCCTAAATTATCATGATGTAACCACTTCATAAATCTTTATTAACTATCCCATCTGATAACAAAAGTCATATCTGTATTTTGTGGGATAGGATATGGCCTAGATAATTTTCCTACTATTAATAATTCATCTTGTGCATTATATAAGCCAACAGTAGTTGTATAAGGATGAAAATCAGATCCTGTTACTGCGTCTATATAAGATCCTGAGCTGCCTGCTTTATTTGCACTAGGATTTAAAGTATAGTTAAAATCATTTTCATTTATTTGGCATCTTACTTCATTTTGATAAATGGTAGATTCAGCTACAAAAGATAGTGTATATGGTACTGGTGGGAATGGCATACTGTATATAAATATTAGTTTTCCCTTCTTTCTTCAGGAGTATAGTGGGCTATTCTATTATGATTTACAGGACTAGCTAATAAAACAGCAGGTTTTAAATTTTCTTTTTTAGTTTCTTGAAACATATAACTCATCCAAGTCTGTTCATAAGGACGAGCCCATGTAGTATCTAAAAACATTTTTTGGTTTCCTTTCTTTCCTGCAATAGTTGGCCAGTTGCAATAGTAAATATCCCCTGTAATATAACTAAGACCATCTACAACTTCTATTTTATCAAATTTAGTTTTAGGAGAATTTGGATCAAGACCTGTTGTTGGTAGTTCATTATATTCAGGCCAAAATTCATTTCTTATTTGTTGTGGAACATTATACCAAGATACTTGAA
>Ga0114973_10001252_pt1 | contig 19059 bp, 13 predicted proteins | sample M_140807_MF_Meta_FD_87025 | JGI IMG/M metagenome (GOLD analysis project Ga0114973, IMG submission 87025) | Freshwater microbial communities from Lake Montjoie, Canada to study carbon cycling - M_140807_MF_MetaG | ecosystem: Environmental > Aquatic > Freshwater > Lake | place: Lake Montjoie...
AGCGGCTTCATCTCTATCTCCTAAACCTCCAATACTTCTGGTATCTTCCCATGAGGACGTAAACTCGCTACTAGGAGAATCTACGCCGCCCGATGCCGTACTAAGAAAACCGTTTAGCCTAAATGAGCTAAAAGCCGCCCTCCAAGCTCTCGGTGTTTTGTAAGAGGCTGCCCAAAGAGAGGTGCGTTAAAAATCCGGGGAAAAAGACCTTAACCCCAATTTTTCTGCATTTCTCATTTTACTTCAATACTATTGACTCCTATAAAATTGGCATTCATAAGGGGAATTACCCTCGTACGACCTTTGCGTACTGTTCACGATAGTAAAGTTTTTGCTCAAAACTGCCGAACGATACCTCCGGTTAATTAATTGAATACGGATGAAATACGGGGTGAAGAGCAAAATTTGGGGAGTCTGACGCAAAATTTGACTTACCACAGCGGGAAACCGTTACCTCTCCCCAAGACTACTCCGGAATAATCTGCTGGTGATCTTCTATGTTCGACCATGATTATAGCGTCTATTCGATGACGCCAGCTGAACGTTGTCGGGCCTCTATTCTGTTGGTTGAAACAGATACTGCTGATAGAGCGAATTTGAAGGCATCACTCCGATCGTTGGGTTTTGTGACGATAGTTGAGTGTCATCATCATCCAGCAGCAATTGATATGCTCTCCGCCAACAGATTCACACACGTTATTTACGAAGCAAAAAAAGGGGCGCTCTCACCAGAAATTTTTGCCTCTCGCGTGATGGATATCTGTGGTGATGACACGATAGTGATCGCATTATCTCACGAACCAAGGGCTCCCGATGTCGTCGGTCTAGTCACGAAAGGTGTAAGAGGTTATCTAAGAAAGCCGTTCTCAGTCGATTTGGTGGAGCAAGCGGTTGAGTTCGCGACAAAGGGAGATCCGATACATGAAGCCGTTATCAACGCTACGGACCTAAACGAGGCTCTGTTGAGCGTAGTAGTCGCATCAGTTGATCGGGCAGCTGAACTCGCACAGCTTTCCACCCGCTACTACACCGCATCTCGAGAGGTAGCAGGTGCACTACAGTCTCTTCGCAGGGCAGTATACCAAGCTCGCACATTTGCCGAAGGGGGTGAAGAGGGTTATCTTGCTGCGATGGAGCGTTATTTCATCGAGTGTTCAGAGGCACCAGCAAGTCGCCTCGGAAAGCTCCGAAAAAGATTACTAAACAAACGTGATGCAAGCGCAAAGAAAAGTTAATCAAACTATTCATCCAAAAGTAAATAGATCGTTTGTTCGGCGGTCGAAACTGAATATTTCCTTTTTATGCTTGATTGCAGCCATTATCACTGGCCTACCCCGACTGGTACTGGCAGACGACCTGCTCAGCGAACTCTCCGAATCAGAGGAGGTAAAGAGGCTTCAGTCACGGGGATTATCGGCCAATACCTCACCTCCCGATGATGTCGCTCCCAACGGAGAATACTGGAGCCTTTTCACCAAGCCAGAGGAGGCAGATTCGAAAATCGGAGGCTGGATCGGTAATGCATCATTCGAGTATACCCTCGTAGAGCGTCAGCCACTTACCTCAACCTCGGGCGATTTTGTAGGTATAAAGACAATATACCGCGATAAAAATCAACTTCGCTACGAACTACGGGTACTCGTTCCTCATCCGCGGCGATTTTTCCCCGCGGACGCTGGACTAATATCTGAATTCAGAGAGATTGAAGATCTCACTTTCGGGCCCGATTCATCAGATCCAGTTAATATAGGGAGCCTGCGCGGAACTCTACTAACAAAACTTTCAGGTGAGTGCCTTTTAAAAGTGCCGCTTGAGCGACACTCTTGGTTCACCGTAAGACAATCAGAGCTATGTGAAGAGCCGCAGCTTCTTATAACTTTTGCCAAGGCTTTTTTTCTCGAAAGATTGAATGTGAAGCTTCACATGTGAAAGTTCAGAATCGACTTGATAAGAAAAGTAAATGCGGTGTGCGTCAAATCTGTTAATTAAATAACTAACCGCACCGCTTTGCTCTTAATTCCATTCAGCAGTAAAGTACTACCATTAACAAAATGGGCGGTTATTAGGTATTAAAGCGGGTGATTTTTCCCTGATCGCCTTACTGTTACTGACTTTTCCATATTATCATAAATAGCGCGCAAGCATCCCTAAATTAACCCACCGTGTGAGTGAATCAATGACGAAGATGTTCAATATTGCTGCCGTTTTGCCGCACGGACTTGTCGTGCTTTTTGAACTCGATGGAGAGGATGTTATTGGTCTGATAACGGGCTATAAGAATGGGAAGTATGAGGTTCACACCGAGCGAGACCGTAACGTTGAATTAACTGCATCGCGCCTCACTAGCTACCAGCTTCAGGGTCCTTCAGCTCAGTCCTCTTCATCAGAACGTCGCAGCTATCTCGCTGAACTTCGTTCCTCCATTCTAAGCAAATCGGAGAGTGTAAATCTGCAGGAGCTGTGGGAGGTCGCGTCATCCGAGCAAAAAGAGTACACCGAGAGAGAGCTTGCCGAGCTAACCTTTGCGAGCGCATCACCGATCGAGCTTATCGCGATCAAGCACTCTCTATTAATAGAGCGGACTTTTTTTAAGCGAGGCAAGATCGGATTCTTACCGAGGAGCGAGGACGATATAGTGCAAATTCGCCGCAGTCAGGAGGCCGTTGCGCGGAAGCGTTCTGAGCGACAAAATGTGATCGCTACTCTAAAGGAGAGAATATCTGGCACCCTATCCCCTCTTGAGGGTTCTGCCACCTATCATATCGAATCGCTCCAAGAACTCGCCTTACACGGAGATTCAGCGGATCTCTCCAGAAAAAAGGATGCTATCGAGCTAGTGCAAGCTATTAAGGCGGAGTTAAATCTCGAGCTCCGCGGAGATCTACACGAGCAGGCCCACGCCATTTTGGTGAAGAGTCGGGTGTGGCCTCAACGTCAAAGCTTGCCGCTGCTCCGACATGGAGTTCCAACCACTTTCAAAGCTGAAATTCTTGCAGCAATTGAACAGCTGCCTCGCATACCAAATAGTTCAGTCTCCTACCGCGATTGTCGCGCTCTTGAGGTTCTCACGATTGATGATGAAAAAACGCTCGATATCGACGACGGTCTCTCAGTCGAACCAATAATCGACGGCTATAGATTCGGTATCCATGTAACAGATGTTTCAAGCTTTCTCCAACCAGGCACACCGCTTGATGCGGTGGGGTGCCAACGAGCTACATCGATCTACTGTCCCGATGTTTCAGTACACATGCTCCCCCCGGAACTATCCGAACATCGCCTCAGCTTACTGCCCGGCGAAGAGCGCTTTGCCCTAAGCCTCTTTATTACAACGGATCGTAACTACACAATAACCTCGTGGGAGTTTTCCCCGACGATCATCTGCTCAAAAAGGCGGCTAACCTATGATGAAGTAGACGATCTATTGGAAAATGAGGAAGAAACGCTGCTCGCACTCTATAATCTTACTTCATCGCATGAGGCAGAGCGGTACCGTCTTGGCGGAATTAAAATTAGCAAGCGAGAGGCTCTTGTACAGGTAAACAGCGATGACTCTCTAACGCTACAGGTGATCGATGATGCGAGTGCCGCTCGCAATCTCGTATCAGAAACGATGATCATCTACAATCGCCTCGCCGCTGAACTGTGCGCTCAATCCGAAATTGCGCTTCCGTTTCGGGGTCAGGAACCTCCCGACTCGCAGACAGAGCCACAACTTCCTCCCGGACCAGCGCTTGATTATGCTCTCAGAGTCCGACTAAAACGGTCCTCTGTCGGTTCGCATCCAGCTCGTCACTATACATTAGGCATTCCCTGTTATACCCAGGCGACCTCTCCGTTAAGGCGATACCTTGACCTTTGTACTCAACGACAACTTATCTCAGCGGTTGCAACGGGAGCACCGGCCTACTCTCGCGATGAGATCGATCATCTGATTTCAATAACTGAACCACCACTCTCTCGGGCGCAGGCCGCCTCGCGTGAAGCGCGCCGCTTTTGGTATCTCGCTTATCTGGAAGACAGAAAACGGTCTAATGACGTTATAACGGGCACGATTGTAAGGTTGGATGAGGGACGAGGAATCTCAGTCGAACTCGACGAAGTATTTCAAAGTTTCACAGTCAAAGGGGTCCGATCCGCTACACTTGGACAAACCATTTCTCTAAGAATCACAAAGGTCGATCCATTTGGAGAGTATATCCGGCTCGATCCCGTTTGATGAACAGGAATCATCATTCCTTTTCGTTTTTCTTATTAGTGCTCGCTGAGACACTCTACCCTGATAAGAGTATGAATTGCCTTGCTCGGGCCAACATCCACACACGAAAGCCCCGTTACTAAACTCTGAAAGAGTTCACAAGTGAGCTCAAAAACCTCAGTATCAACCACATCACTATCTGTGACTTCCATCTCAATTCCTCTGAGTAGATATATCTCCTTTTAAGCGGATGACATCTACCAATCGACATGTTTCGTCAAAACCTTTAGTTTTTTTTTCACTTCTTTTAAGTTTTTCTTAAAACTCCATTCTTATCGGGCACTTATAATCAAGACAGTTCCCTCTTGAGCTCCTCCTGAATCGGTACCAGCTATCATCTCATCCCCTCGCTTGATATAGATCCGAGTATCAAGAACTTTATCTCCCCTTTCATCGCGCCAACTGATCCAAAGACAAACCATATCGTTCCGGAGTTCTAACGGACGCACTGTAACTGATTGATTTCGGGCGAATTGAAATGTTCGTTTGCGATAAACTGGTATCGCGACCTCGTCATTTGAGAGGATGGAGAAATGGGTAAAGGGTAGAGACCGTAGCTTTTCAGCGAGATGTTGAAGCCCCTCGGCAAGATATTTCTCTTGATTTTTCTCTTCCGCTCGAGCCCGCACACCCCAAAGGTGTAGCCGGATAATCTCTTCTTGTTTAGGCTCTGCGAGTGCAGAGCCTAAATAGAACCCACACCCGATAAGGAGACAGATAAAGGTTAGCCTTAGAGGCTCTATCAGAAAACGGTTCATCAAGCAGTATCGTTTACCTTCAAACACGGTCAGCGACTCAACAATTCTGGCTGGCTCTCTCTTTTCTCACTCGCAAAAACCGCCGATGGAATGCCTGGTGTAGGAGATGGGCGACGGCTTACCCTTCCATTTCTCGAAACCCACAAAACGGGAGAATTTGCGCTACGTCCGCCGATAATCTGCATTTTACCCCCGCTGCTGAACCAGGTAATCCCGTATTGTTCACCGACGGCAGATGATGTGGAGGGATACGATCTGGTTACTCGCGTTTCAGAACCGCCAACCGCCCTCGGCTTGGAAGATTCAAAAGAAACCGGAGTAAACGCCATGTTTTGTGGGTAAATATCACGAGAGATTATATTCTCCCCTTCTCTCTTACCCTGATAAACGCCGGTCGGAGTCATTAAGATCATTACCGATGCAGCTGTCAGAGCCCCAGTCACGCCCCATCCGGCCCGAGCTATCATTTCTGCAGAGAGTGCCCACCTTCCCTTCATCGGGATAACGACTTTACGGACGCACTCCTGTTTATCGATATTTCTCTGAACCTCCGTAAAAAGAGTCCAAACCGGCGGGAGTTGCCGCAACATTCGGTGCGCTCTCCACTGAACAAAATCACCGCAAAACCCAACATCTGCCAAAAAATCTCGCGCTTCAACTCGAGCGGAGATAAGACGCCGAGCAGCCCACTGCTCTCGCCAAGAGGCCTCTCCATCATGAAAACGCATTAAAAGCTGCTCTTCCTTTTCGGAGAGCGGCTTACTAGTTTCATTAAGCAGCGGCTTTTTCATTTCCTCTCCCATTGTGCCACTCCACCATTGGTCGCTTCTCTTGATATTTCTCGCTTTGCTTGAGCCCTCATGATCGCATCTCGGCAAGCGCAGACTGGAGCTTTTTTCTTGCGTAAAAAAGCCGACTCATCACCGTTCCACTCGATACACCGGTTGCACGCGCAATTTCGTCGTATGATAAACCTTCAAACTCACGGAGAATAATCGTTTGCCTGTGTTCATCGCTCAGATCATCGAGCACTCTCATCATCCGTTCGCGGTGCTCCTTTTGGCGTAACAACGCCTCTGGATTATCACTGCCACCTCCCTCAAATGCACTATCAGCGGCAACGGTGACTCCCTCCTCAAAAATAACCGGCTCGCCTCCCCGCCTCCTGACTCGACGCTTCAGATCTATCGCTAGGTTGAAAACTATTCGTTGTAACCAAGTTGATAGCGAACTACCCCCTCTAAAGGATTTGAGAGAGAAAAAGCTGCGAGCAAAAGCTTCCTGTACGACATCCTCGGCATCTTCCCGATTCCGTAAGACCTCAAACGCACTTAAAAAAAGCCTCCGCTGATGCCGCTCAACAATATGGCGATAGGCGTCTTTGTCGCCGTTCGCCGCCTTGCGAATAAGATCACCTTCTTGAGATCGGCTGATAGATCTCTCCCCTCTACCCCAATTAAGGGCACTCGCTTCTCTCACCGAATCTACTGAGCCAACGCGACTCGTCATGACAGCATCCCCCGTTCACCAGTTTCCGCGGCCCCTAGACGTTCTCACCATTCAAAGTATTCACCAACGAAACTATTTATTTTAAATTTTTCGGTCAACCAACCCTCTCATCGCATCCACGCAATAGAAAGTTATCTGGATTCAAGAGCTTACCGATCTGCAGTATGGTACAGTGTTGGCCGTGAGTCGTGTTTAGGAATCTACTATGCCACCATCACTTCGACTAACCTTGTGTTTCCTACGAATTCCGCGCTTGCTGGCGACTCTACTTTTGGCACCTGTCGCAACTACGGTCCTTATAGTCATTCTTCAGCTCTTTGTCTCAGTTCTTTTTCTTCAGGCACCAATCAGTCGTACCACTCCTTCATCCAAAACAGGTAATCCTGTGCAGCTATCAGCCGAGGAACAGCCCTCGTGGTTTCGGGAAATATTGATTGGCGACCCATCATTTGCCAAAAATTTAAAAACCTGTACCTGGAGCGCGAATCCTGAAACGAAGGAACTTACTCCTCCCTCGCCCGATTGTCGATTAGAACGATTCGACGTTGTAGTAACTCCCGATGTAGTAAACCAACATGGTATCGCCGCCTATGAGGAGCTATTTCGTGGTCTTTTTCGGGCGATTCATATCTGCGATGGATGCGGCACTGACATTATCATCTGGCGATCGGGAACGGAAATTAGAACCCATTTTCAGAGCTTTCTTGGCCTTGCCCTCTTTCAGGAGGTTCATCTGAGGGGTGGGATAAAGAAACGGTTCGATGAGGTGCAGGTTGCGAAAGAAGATTTAAAAAAGAAGATTGGAGAGCGATATTTTGATCTTACTGGATTCCGCGAACCAACGCGGCTCAGTTCATTTCAGGCAAAGTTAATAATCATATTAAATATTGCTCTCGGTATCGTCACAGCGCTCTGGTTGGCGCTAAAAGCGCACCGCAGAGTGCTCGATTATCTTTCTCACAGCGGCGTGCTACTACCGCTTGTCGCAGCGGTTGGAAAGAGCACATTTTACAGCTCGGTGTGGCTTCTTACACTTATCAGGGTAGGCGCTTTTGTGCTTGCTACGGTACCGATTGGATTAATAGTTTTTTTTGATATTGTATCTGATGTAGCTGCATTCCCCTTCTACGGTCGACCACTGGCCTTCGCTGGTTGGAGCTGTGCTGTGATCGCAAGCTTTTCACTTGCGGCACTTATTGCATCGGTTGCGGAATTAAAACATCACCACGACCTCTTCAATATCCACTACAAACTTGGCCCCCTCCTTGCAAGCGCCCTCGGTGGTCTTCTCTGGATGAGCACTTTTCTTATAGAATTTCCGGGTGCTCAGACGATCCGTAGCATAATCGGAACTATCCCAATCGTCGGTATAGCACCGATTCTTCTCGCCCCAGCATTCGAGCCTTACTGGTACGTCCTAGGAGTCAATACCATCGGAACCATTGCTATTATTATCCTAGTCGCTCGCTACAATGCGAGGTGGTTCGGAGCTCACCTCGATGACATTTAGACGGAGACTCAAAATCTATCGCCACTCACGTCCATCACGCTCCACACGCACGACGGTAGCGCGGATTCCCTGTACCATGAATGAAGAGAGATTCGTTACAGAGAGCCCCATCTTTTCGCTTACGCGATGTATTAGCTGTGGACGAGCGATCAGTAGCACCATCCGACCATCGGGGCGAAGCAAGCTTCGCCATCGTTGAATCGCTCGACGATAGAGCACCATGAGATCATCTTTGGCCCCGAATTGCTTGCCGAATGGCAGATTGCAGAGAATCAGCGAAACTTGAGAATCAAGGGAACGGAAGGCTCCTTCATCAGTTGCATTCCAGTGATTAAGATCGATACTAACTTGGGCCCGCTCTGAGTTACTCCTCGCAAGCTCGAGAGCGTCGCGATCACGATCTCCCCCAATAAGCCGAGCATCGGGATTCGAGAGTCCGCATTCAAGCAGTAACGTCCCAACTCCACACATCGGATCGAGCACAACTTCATCTTTGGAAACTTCAGCGGCAAGAACCACAGCAGCGGCAAGAGTTGGGCGTAACGAGCCTGGTCTCTCATCCCGCTTATATCGACGTTGCCTAAACGAACTATCAGTGAGCCGAAGTCCAAGCGATGCTCTCCCATCCGAAAGGAACGCCCACACCTCAACCTCTGCCGGTTCACGCGCGGTCCATCGAGCAAAAGTGCTCTCGTAAAAAGAGACGATCTGCTCTGCAACCGAACGACGCCACACGACCTCATCCTCATTTTGCTTCACAAACACCCAAAATGTCGTAGAGCCTCGCTTACCCCTTTTCCGCTGCGAAAGCGGAAGTGCTTCGACGGTTCGCTCCCTCAATCCTCGAGATGTTAACCCGTGCAACTTTCGCGGGTCCGCAACCGAAACCCCTTCTTTTAGAATCGCAAATATATCCTCAACAACTCGGAGCGAAAAAAGAGCGGGAACATACTTTCGCTCAACCGATACGATGACAAGATCCTGATTTCTCAGCCGCACTATTACCGAGCGCGAATAGCTTATTCCGGCACGAGTTATCTCATCGAGCGCAGAGCTCCCCACATCCTCAGCCGTTAGTAATCCAATTCTCTCCATGACCTCTTTTCACCCCTCTAAACGAAACGATAATAAGTATCGCACAAACGGCGCATTACTGCGAAAGTATTGAAAAGATAGCCCAAACTTGACGAATGAACGGATAAAAGACAGAGTGGGAGTGCAAAAAAACGCGCTATAAACCGGTATCGGTATGTCTCCCGAACACTGCGCCCCAAAGCCGCTTCTTTTATTGATGTCTGGCCTTCCGGGGAGTGGCAAAACAACAACTGCTCGACGGCTCGCTGAGCATTACAATGCGATTCTCCTGAGCCTCGACGAGGGTCTTGTGTCTCTATTTGGGCCATCGCATATCGTGGAGGCCCCGGATCTTCGACTCGAGCGGGTCAACGGTATGAGGGCAGCTCTCTATGTCATAGCTCATCGGGCTCTTCAGAGGGGAGTTTCTGTTATTCTCGATGATGGTTTTTTTACGAGGAGCTCCCGCAAACGGGCGCAAGAAGAGTGTTCAAATCAGCTCCAAAATACTGTTGATTGCCAACCCGTCGTCGTTTATTGTCAGGCGTCATTTCCTGTTCTTCAGGAGCGGCTCGTTAAGCGCTCTCGCGACCTCCCGCCGAACACCCACTATATTACTAGTGAGCTTCTCGCCTCCTTTGCTGCACTTTTTGAGGAACCATCGTCAGCCGAGGGGATAAAAATCGTAGCCATATCGACTGAGGGTGAAGCTGGTTCGTATGAAGACGAATTACACGAATCGATCTCCGCTGTTTTTGGTCATTAGCGATTTAATCATCGCGAAATTTAACAATTAACGTTCGACAAATTAACTAAAAATACCCTCAAGATATATGGAGAACTATGATGCTCGATAATAAAAATAATAATTCCTTAGCCCGCATTCGTCGTGTCATAACCGTTGCGTTTATGTTTCTGGTCGTAACGACACCCTACTTTGAGGCTTTCGCTCAAAGTAAATCAACCTCACAGAATACATCAACTGCCCAACAGATGGTCCGACAACATCGGAGTCTACGTTTAGCTGGCATTCGGGGCACCGATGGCTCAGGGCCAAGAAGCTTCTGTCAGGGAGAGCGTTTTAAACCGTGCGTGTGTGCTGACCAGGTGACACGAGACATGCAATTTCGGCCCTCAATCGCAGAATGTGGGAAAAATGCTGGCATCATTCTTTACGGAAAGTATCTCTCGGCATTCAGCATTGTGCTGAGAGACTCTGAAAATCGTGATCGCTGGCCTGCGTTTGGCTTTAATGGTTGCCCAAAAGCTTTGGCGAACTCCGATTCTCCACCGGCCTACTGTAGCGCTTTCAAGGCTCAAAAGAAGTTTCGTATTGCAAAGGGTACTGCTGACGAAGGGGTTCTTTACTGCTTTGGGGCCTCGGGCTATTCAAAATTAATGAGTCGAGTCGTTCGAAGCACCGTTAAGCTCCGCGATATTCCGGGTTCTTCTGCCGATCCGCTCGTACGTTGGTGTCTCAAGGGTCCAACTGAGCCGTTAAACTGAAGGCAAACCGATTTATTAGTGACCTAACAAGAAACCATAGGTTCCGCTACGGGAGCAGATGAAAGATAATCTGTATTCTGCCTCCCGAGGCATAGTCTCCGTTTAAATTTCCTCCTCATCACAAACCTAGAGCCTTTTTTTCATTTTCACGACCGTTCGCTCCATGACCAGAAAGCGAATTTTACTGTTGGTGGCTCTCGCTCTGCTCTGCAGCGTGCTGATGGTCGGAGGCCGTCTCAAGCGTGAAGCGGTATCAGCCCTAATTGGGCTTCTTGACGAGGAGGCCGCGACCTCTTGCGGCGGGTCTATCGTCTACGATTCAGCTAAGCTTTCGTTGATGACCTTGTCAGTGGAAGCACGTAACGTTCGTCTTTTGGTCGAGGGCACCCCTCACCTATCGGTTGAGCGACTTCGAGGTCGATTTGGTCTTCGCGATATCTTCTCGAAAAAAATCCATATCGATCATCTTGAACTTATCGGCACTCATGCAGCTGGGGTCGGCGAAGAGAGCGGCACCTATCGTTTTATCGATCATCTCACCGCCCCCATCCCACCCGAAAAAGATCGTCCGGGTCGATGGCGCGTTAGCCTCGAACGGCTATCAGTAGTTGATGGCAGCTTTATCGAACAGTTTCGCTCCTCCGAGCTCCACGGCGAGGGAGTCTCTCTTGAGGTCATACACACACCGGATGATAACTTCCAGCTACTGCCCGCTGCTCGTGAGCTTAAGGTCCGCTATCCGCGCCCAACTCTCGATCACACCTTTATTATAGGGGGTTTGCGATCTGATCTGACAATCGAATCTCATCGGGCTGTATTCAATCAGATATCTCTTCTGCACAAAGAGAGCGAGCTGCTCATCTCTGCGATCTCTGACACAAAAAAACGTAACGCCCTCTCTGGATCGGGCACGGCAACGCTTCACGCTGAATCACTCGGCATAACTCCTCCAATTGCTGGAACGGTGTCGGGCACAACGATACTTTCGGGCAATCTGGGAAGTCCAAAAATCGAGGGGGCTCTTAATGCGATTCCTCCCTTTATTATCGCGCCCGCCGGCGTTCCGCTTTTTATTTTTAATGAGACCAGTGGGCGATTTATCGTCGATGTCAATCGTGGCGATCCGATCGTCTCGCTCGCTGAGGTACAAGCAACGAGTGCTACTGCTCAGGTCAAGGACGGATCCTTTACCCTTTATCGAGACACAATAAAGGGTGGAGCAACTCTTCACCTTGATTCGATAACCTCTGACGTTGTCTCCGTTCGTGATGCAACGATAACGCTAGCCCTTTCTGGAACTCTTGATACTCCAACTATCGGTCTTAAGCTTGAAGCCCGTCATGGACATATTCTCGACTACGACGCAGGAGCGACAGCTGCAACGGGCGCATTCAGCGACAGATCGCTTGCCTTTTCGCTCTCGACAACCGAGGGAACACTCTCCGGAAAAGGGCTCCTTAATCTTCCAGAAAACGAAATCCCAAGCCTCGCCAATCTTCAGCTTCAAGCAAACCGGTTAAGGCTCAAAGATACCCGTGCATCCTCAATCGTCGATGATCTTCTCATTGATGGTACTCTCTCACTGGAAGGCCCACTCACTGCTTCGCTTATTCGAGGGAAAGGGACGGTCGCGGCGAGCTATCTTCCTCTATCTGGTCGCTGGCCCATTCCAAATATCGTCAAGGGAACTGTGACCCTCGTCGATGGCGTTATTGCCCTCACCGGCGCTGATGAAACAGGGCGTGCAACGACAAAGGCTCGGGTCATCATAGACGGCAAAGGTCCGAGCTCGCTCACTCTCGCGCTTGCTGCGTTCACCCCTCCTATCGAACCAGCCGAGCAGGTATGCCTATCTGTTTCAGCAACAACCTCTTACTCATTTGGGCTCGACAATCCTCTTCTTGGAGATGGTTCGCTTGCGCTTTCAGATCTACGCATCGGTTGTCCTCCATATCAACTACAGCTCCCTCGCGGAACAAAACTTGCGATTAAGCGGGGGCGTGCTCTGGTCGACACCCTCTCACTCTCGGGTAATGGAAGCTCCGTTACTGCTGGTGGCTGGGTTTCTCTTGCTGAGGGCTATGCAACAACCTTATCTGGTGGCCTCCGCCTCGAGAGCCTCCTTGATCTTTTTCCAGCGATTGATAATGCATCGGGTCTTTTTTCAGGGTCTGTTCGGGTCTCTGGTCCAATAGCGGCACCCGAATTTCGTGGCTCTCTTAGCCTCTCAGAGGGGCGAGTTTTTGCTGGAGCAGCGGGAATTGAGGCAAATTCTCTCACGGGAAAGGGAGACATTGCAGGAAATCAGATCACGATCTCCGAACTAAGGGGCACTCTCAATCGAGGCGCTATCACCGCGAGCGGTTCGATCGATATAGCCAATTTATCGCGCTCTCAGATCAAAGCTACACTGACCGGCACTCAATTTGATTCAATTCCGAATCTGACTGCGATAGCCGACGGTCAGCTCTCGCTCGGATGGTCACCCGAGCTAACGCCACAACTTGGGGGGAACATCCAGCTGCAATCTGGATCGTTCGAGAGGAGTATAGATCTCGGTACAGTTGCGAAATTTATCTCTGATTCGCTCCTCGGGTCGGGAGACAAGATCCAGTTGGGTGCAACTCCCCAAAAAGGTGGCGCGGAGCTAAATCTCAATATAACGGGTGAGCACGACCTCTTTTTAGGGACCAACTGGGCCGAGGCAGAGCTTAAAGCAAACCTTGTCGTTGCTGGTTCAACCGCGTCTCCACGGATAACGGGTGAGGTAGAAGCGTTGAGTGGATGGTTTGGATTTAGAGATACTCGATTTTTAATCGTTTCAGGTACTGTTCGATTTAATCCAGATAACGCTATCCCCTCAATTGATATAATAGGTCAATCAACCATCCTGTCGGCATCGGGAGAATCGAACTCAATCGTGCTCGAGGCTCGCGGAGCAGCTGATAATCCAAAGATCGTACTTTCCTCCGATAGAGGATTATCTCAGCGGGAGATAATCGCGCTTCTCACCGGAGGTGGAGGCCGGACCGATGTTTCCCGTCAATCCTCGACAAGCCGCTTCGGTCTTGCCCTAAATTATAACGATCTCTCCCTATTTGATAACGACAGCCCTACGATTGGAACCTCACTCCTCTCGCGACTAACCCATATCGACTCATTAACGGTAGAGCCCGCTTACAACAACACGACCGGAAGCATCGACCCCGCAGTTATTGCGACCAAAAAACTCACGGAGCGACTTTCGCTCAATGGAGAAGGTCTTTTCAGTGGAGCCGCTTCCGAATCTCGGGCTCGGCTCGACTACCAGATATTCGATTCACTCAACGCATCGGGTACGCTCGTATCAAACTCTCTGCGACAGGGAACTCAGCTCGGTGTGGATCTTGCGTTCACGATCAAATCGAGGGAGCGAGTACCGCTGACCATAACGTTTATTGGGAATGATGCGCTGCAGAAATCAGAGATACTTCGGTATGCAAAGATAAAACGGTCCCGCCCATTACGAGCGCCGCAGCTTCGCTCTATGGTCCGCCGAATAACAACGGCCTACACCGATAGAGGATATCGCGATGCAGCGGTCGCCGCTCGCTGTGTTCGGCAAGAAGACCCCTGTACCGCCGTTGATATATTTATCGACGAGGGGACGCTGCACGACATAGGCGACATCATTCTCGAGGGTCAACAACTAGAGGGTCTTCTTCCTGAATCATTACTTCGGAATCTAAAAAAGAGAGCTTGCGCGACGAAATCGTTCGAGCAGCTAGCCCGTATTACTATCACGCGTCATCTCCGAGAGTCTGGATATTTGGCATCTCGGGTTGAAACTCTCTATCAGCTAGAGGGCAATGGCATCGATAAACAATCTCTTCTCGTCCGAATAGATCAGGGCCCCAACTATAAATTCATCTTCTCTGGAAACACTCGCTTCTCAGATGATGAGCTTTTAGAGCGAACTGAACTTATAAATCGCTCTCTACCGTTTGGTAATAACTCTATCGCTGTGCTTGTGGAAAAAATGGCGGAGAGATATCGGCGAGCCGGCTATCTGAGTGCAACAGTCGCATATCAGCGGGAAACAGAGGTTGCCACAGAAAAGCAATCAACAGGCCAAGAAACCATTCGTTACCTAATCACGATTCATGAGGGAATGGAGCTGCCCGTCAAGCGGGTATCGTTTGTCGGCAATCAACAACTTTCAACATCAACTCTAAAAAAAGAGCTTCGAAAAAAGGAAAAATCAGGTCCAGAACGCAATATTCTTTCCCCTCGCTACGCAGTCGATGAGGAGCTACAGTCTCATAGCACACTAATTGAAGAGCTGTATCACAATCTTGGATTTAGTGGCACACGGGTGTCGTACGAGATAGTTCCCTTGCCGAAGAATAGGGTAGCAATCCGCTATATCATTCAGGAAGGGGTGCGCTCATCTGTGGAGATCTCATCGATAAGCGGGATGCCTGCCGGGGTATCAACGGCTCCATTACCAACTAAATCGATAAACGCAGTCAAGGCAAACAAGCTGATCTCTAATATAGCGCAGAACTTACGTGATGCGGGCTACCAATCTTCAGCAATTGTTCTTATCCGCTCCTCGACCAATGATTCCTACTCCATCGAGCTAACGCCAGGAACACCGATTACCCTCGCGCGAATCTCGGTCGAGGGGGCCATATCAGTTCCAACAACAACAATCCTCCATACTCTCAAGTTGCGGGAGGGAGACCCTTGGTCGCAAACCTTACTCGAAGAAGGACGGCGAAAACTGCTAAAATTGGGGCTTTTTTCATCAGTCATTTTCTCCGATAGCAGCTCCGCGAACCCAACTCAACGTGAGCTCACAATTAAAGTAATCGAGCGCCCGTTGAGCTATCTTCGATTTGGAGGAGGCGCGAACTCGCAGTTCGGCGCTCATATCTTTGGGGAGGCATCAGATCGGTCGCTATTCCTTGATGGACGTGAGGTCTCACTTAGGGCCGATCTCTATGTTCTACCCGGAACTCTCGAGGTATCTCAGGGGATCGCATCAATTTTGTACGCAATTCCCTCGGTTCTCGATTCCCCCTATTCCTTCGTTGAAGATCTCAGATTTCAAAAACTCTCCACAACCACTCAGGAGTTCGACGTAGAGCGCAGCATCGTTTCATCGTATCTTTATAGATCTGACAGCTCGGGTATCGGGCTCACATTCGGCCACTCACTCGCACGGGAAAATATTTTTAATGTTCCTCAAGATGTGCAGATTGGGCGATTTGACTCCGGAACTGTTCTATTAAGCACTCTCAATAGCTCAATCACCCTCGACAAGAGAGATGCTCCTCTTATGCCGACCTCTGGATATACCCTCGGCTTCGATGGATCTCTCGCATCAAATGCACTCGGCTCCGACGCATCATACTTAAGTGGCACGATGCGAGCTTCAACTATTTTGCCTCTCTTTTCTTCGGCAAGTAACTGGTCCCTCGCCGCAAGTACTCGCTGGGCAGCTTCTCAGCCACTCGGCGATACCGATGAGATTCCGATAACTCAGCGCTACTACCTTGGGGGGCGCAACTCCATCCGAGGGTTTCGCGAAAATTCGCTCGGACCACTTAGCGAGGGCGGCAACGTCATCGGTGGCGATCTCCTAGCCGCCTCAAGCGCCCAGCTCCAATACCGCATCGCCGAGCGTATATCGCTCCATACATTTCTTGATATCGGAAACGTATTCCTGAAAAGCCAGAACGATTCCCTCACCAACCAACGAAAAGGCTACGGTTTAGGGCTCCGCTTTATCTCTCCAATCGGTCCCATAGGATTTGACTTGGGCTTCCCCACAAGCCCCCAAGAGGGCGAGCCAAAAATGCGTTTTCATTTCTCGGTGGGAAGCAATTATTAGGGAGTATGAAAAAGTTTGAGGCTCTCCCGACTCTTAAGTTTATCGCGACAGACAAGCCATTCTAAATATGAAATAATTGCCTCCCCCCGCCCGAATATCTTACAGTAGAGTCCAGTCACTCACCGGGCTAAAACACCCCCCGCGAACTCTACCGCTTTTCCGAGGAACTACCGCCATGACCAGCTCGCCTCTTCATTCGTATCTGAGCGCTACCCCAGTCGATCAGGTAAACCCCGGAACCGTACAATTTCTCGCATCGCTCGAGCTTGTTAAAACTGAGGCACCAGAAATTGTTGAAGCAATTATCGCCGAGCTCAATGGTCAGCGTTCGAGTCTCAAATTAATCGCATCCGAAAACTACTCATCGCTTGCGGTACAGGCCGCCGCCTCTAATCTGCTCACCGATAAATATGCAGAAGGTTTTCCCTTTCATCGCTTTTATGCGGGTTGTGACAATGTAGACACGATAGAGGCATCGGCTTGTTCATTGGCATGTTCGCTCTTTGGCGCAGAGCACGCCTATGTGCAACCGCACTCCGGGGCCGATGCGAATATGGTCGCTTTTACAGCTATTTTGGCGGCGCGCGTTCAGGATAAATTTCTTGCAGAGCGAGAGAACGCCAACCCCGATGATTTAGATACGCAGACCTGGAACACCCTTCGCACCGAGATGATGTCGCAACGCATTATGGCGTTCGATCTCCGTTCAGGGGGTCATCTTACTCACGGCTATCGTCGAAACTTTTCGAGCATCATGTTCGAGGTTCACCCTTATCAAGTGGATCGAGACACTCATCTCTTAAATCTCGACACGCTTCGCAAGCAAGCTCATGAGGTAAAGCCTCTCATACTTCTTGCAGGTTACAGTGCCTATCCGCGGCGGATCAATTTCGCCAAGATGCGTGAAATCGCGGACGAGGTTGGTGCAGTCTTTATGGTTGACATGGCGCACTTTGCGGGGCTCGTCGCAGGAAAGGTTTTCACAGGTGATTACGATCCCGTTGCTCACGCCCATATCGTTACCTCAACGACCCATAAAACATTGCGCGGACCACGTGGCGGTATCGTTTTGTGCAAAAAAGAGTTCGCTGATTATGTAAACAAAGGGTGCCCCGCAGTTCTTGGAGGCCCACTTTCTCATATCATGGCCGCAAAGGCAGTTGCGTTTCACGAGGCACTACGTCCAAGTTTTCGCGACTACGCTCAGTCAGTCGTCAAAAATGCTCAGGCACTCGGTGAAGCTTTTGCATCTCGGGGCGTGCCCGTTATCTCAGGTGGAACCGATAATCACCTCATACTCCTTAATGTCGCAGAGCGATTCGGCCTCACAGGAAGACAAGCTGAGACAGCGCTTCGAGAGTGCAGCGTTACTCTAAACCGCAACACGATTCCGTTTGATCCACAAGGCGCATGGTTCACCAGCGGTCTAAGGCTCGGCACACCCGCCCTAACAACAAGAGGGCTCGGCACAGTAGAGATGAACGAGGTCGCATCGATTATTTTCGATGCACTATCCGAGGCCACTCCAGCTCGAATAGAATCCGGAAAAAATGCAGGTCAGATCAGCAAAGGCAAAGCCGATGTACCTGATGCAATAAAACTAAGTAGCCGTGAGCGTGTATCCAAATTACTGATGAATTTCCCGCTCTACCCCGAGATACCGGAGCTATAATTTGGAGTAGCTCGCGTCCGTCCAAAAATGTAGTTAAAAAAAATCTTGTATTGCTCCTTAAGAAGCCGTTCACTTTCTTAAGGAGCAATACAACTAACATATCGCTGCATCCTCTTCCCGCAGCATCCTCAAAAGTCCCCGCCGCCCCTCCTCCTCTCTCCCCCCATTCATTTTTTCCCTATCGCGTCAACTGATTCGTGCTATAAGCTAAATAGTAAAGACGCAATCCTTATCAGCTCTTAATATAGCATTAATACCCATTTTTTAACGGTTTTTTTCAAAGAGTCTTCGATGAACCTCTGGCTTATTCCCCTTGCTCTTTTAGTACTCCTTAGCAGTGTCGCATTTGTCCCCACCCCTTCACCGTGGGTGGATCCAGCAGACGCTCTTAACTCCGGCGACATCGCCTGGATGCTCACAGCAACTGGACTTGTGCTGCTAATGACGCCCGGGCTCTCCCTTTTTTACGGCGGTATGGTAGGCACTCGGAATATCATATCGACGATGTTGCAGAGCTTTATTTGTCTTGGAGTAGTAAGTATCTTTTGGGTCATCGTTGGATTTAGCCTCGCCTTTGGAGATTCTTTTTCGGGAATAATCGGCAATCCACTGACCTTTCTTTTTTTCAAAGATGTAGGCAGCGAGCCAAATCCCTCTTTCGGAGCGACCATTCCCTTTGTCCTATTTGCACTCTTCCAGATGAAGTTTGCCATCATCACACCGGCACTTATTACCGGCGCATTCGCCGAGCGGGTACGATTTTCTGGGTACCTTCTTTTTATCGCGCTCTTCTCTCTCCTCATTTACGCTCCCGTTGCTCATTGGGCTTGGCACCCGGAGGGATTTCTTCGAAATTGGGGGGTTCTTGATTTTGCCGGAGGAACCGTTGTCCAT